>CEGF01001133.1_pt1 | contig 17969 bp, 15 predicted proteins | sample 306341 | NCBI WGS metagenome assembly CEGF01 (sample SAMEA2755655, study PRJEB7226) | microbial mat metagenome | biome: microbial mat; feature: hypersaline; material: grass silage | place: USA | collected 2014-02-19 | depth 0 m
TCCTCTACCCGCACCCCCAGCAGCCCACCTTACGATGGACCTGCCCAGGGGGCAGGGATACGGGCTTACCGAGTTCATTCAAAGAAACACGAGCAACGTAGATGCCGTCTTTTCGCCGCTGGTTGAAGGGTGCCGTCTGGTGAATGTAAAACACCAGAACCAACCAGATACCTTTTGGTTGAAGCCTGTCAGTGACTTTGGCTCCATCCCGATAACGACGTTTATCAACGGTTCACGTACGTTCATCCTATTGCTCAGCCTAGCCCCTCAGCCGCATTGTCACTCGCAGCGTCTGACGCACCCTCACGGGTAGCGCCACCTCCGAGGAGGGGGTACATTGTCAGGAAGCTTCGCACAAAACAGTTACCCGTCCTGCACTATCCCTAGGCTACCGCAGGGCACACTGCGGGTCTCACTACCGGTCAGTCGGTGAGACAATTCCTCTGAACGCTTAGGCGTTTGATCCCAACACCTCAATCACCTATGGTCTGTTTGGACCGTTGTTCCATTACTCACCCAACCAACCCTGAACAGGTTGGCCAGACATGACTAAAATGTAGTGACTGATCAGTGTCAGCCGCGACGATGTTTTGTCAGTTCCACAGAGTGGAGAGGGTCAGGAAGGGTCTTCATTGGACGAGGTGCAGGTCAAATCAGCGGTTGAGAAAGCCGCCAACACGCAACCGTGCCCTGATCATGGGCGTGGCATACGTGCCCCACGTGACAGCCAAGGCAGCCAATCGCGCAGGGTTATGACCTGTGGAGGACTATTTACAGCCCTCCAATATGAGTGCCCGAGGTGGGCAGTGTTGAGATAAGTGGTCGATTCAAGGCTCGACCGAGTGGCATCCAGCTGACTGACGCTTGACACCACGTTACGTAAATACCTATTATAAACAGGCACTTACGCCAGCAAACGCGACTTCTCGTCGCACTTACATGTTTGGGTAATTTGGCCCACCCATACCTTCCGGCGTAACCCAAGTGATATTCTGGGCCGGATCCTTGATGTCGCAGGTTTTGCAGTGCAGGCAGTTCTGGCCGTTGATCTGGAAGCGTTTGCCGCCCTCGTCTTCAACGATCTCGTACACGCCCGCCGGACAGTAACGCTGCGCCGGTTCGGCAAACAGCTGCAGGTTCTGCTTCAGTGGGATACTGGCATCCGCCAGTTTCAAATGACAGGGCTGGTCTTCCTCGTGGTTGGTGTTGGACAGGAACACCGAGGACAGCTTGTCGAAGCTGAGCGTACCATCCGGCTTCGGATACTTGATCGGCTCGTAGTGATCCGCTGGTGCCAGCTGGGCATGGTCCGGATAGTTGTCGTGCAGCGTCACCGGGATACGGCCGCCGAACCAGTTCTGGTCGATGTAGTTGAACGCACCGCCCATCAGCTGACCGAACTTGTGCATCGCCGGACCGAAATTGCGCGAGCGGTACAGTTCATCGAACATCCAGGAGGACTGGTAGGCATCGGTAAAGCCGCTCAGGTCCTTGCCGCCTTCGTCACCCTTGCTCAGCGCGTCGAAGATCGCCTCGGCCGCCAGCATGCCGGATTTCATCGCCGTGTGAGTGCCCTTGATCTTGCTGAAGTTCAACGTACCGGCATCACAGCCGACCAGCAGGCCGCCCGGGAAGGTCATCTTCGGCAGCGAGTTGTAGCCGCCCTTGGCGATGGCACGGGCACCATAGGACACCCGCTTGCCGCCGTCCAGATGACGCTTGAGCACTGGATGATGCTTTAGCCGCTGGAACTCGTCGAACGGGCTCAGGTACGGGTTCTGATAGTTTAGGTCGATGATCAGGCCTACCACTACCTGGTTGTTGTCCGTGTGGTAAAGGAAGAAGCCGCCACTGGTGTCCTTGTCCAGCGGCCAGCCAGAGCCGTGCACGACCAGACCGGGCTTGTGCTGCTCGGCCGGGATATCCCAAAGTTCCTTGATGCCCAGGCCATAGTGCTGGGTATCGGCATCCTTGTACAAACTGTATTTGCTAATCAGCTGCTTGCCCAGATGACCGCGGCAGCCTTCGGAGAAGACGGTGTACTTTGCATGCAGCTCCATGCCCGGCATGTAGTTGGGTCCCTGCTCGCCTTCGGCAGTCACGCCCATGTCACCGGTGGCGACACCCTTGACGCTGCCATCCTCGTTGAACAGTACTTCCGCCGCGGCAAACCCCGGGAATACCTCGACGCCCAGCGCTTCAGCCTGCTCCGCCAGCCAGCGGCACAGGTTGCCCAGGCTGATGATGTAGTTGCCCTGGTTGTGCATGGTTTTGGGCACAAAGGCATTGGGGATTTTGGTGCCTTTCTTATCATCGTTAAGCAGGTAGACTTCATCTTCTGTCACTGCTGTATTAAGTGGTGCTCCTTTTTCTTTCCAATCCGGAAAGAGCTCATCCAGCGCCCGCGTTTCCAGTACAGCGCCGGACAGAATATGGGCGCCCACTTCAGAACCCTTCTCCACGACACAAACAGTCAGTTCTTGCTCGTTTTCCCATGCCTGCTGCATCAGACGGCAGGCAGTAGACAGACCGGCGGGGCCAGCTCCAACGATGACTACATCGAATTCCATCGATTCGCGTTGCATATGTAACTACCTAAAGTGCTTTAGCTCAGATGTAAATCTGCTGAGACTGAGGTACATAGCAAGGCACCTCGTGTCTGTATTCACGCTAATACTTGATGATGCATTCAGCTTTAAACCCGGCTAGAGGTAGAAAGTGGCAAGCGGACATCAACGTACTAGCGCAATCACTCAGCGTCGCGAATCATGTTTCGTGCGATTACAATCTGTTGAATCTGTGTTGTGCCTTCGTAAATACGGAACAGGCGCACATCGCGATAAAAGCGCTCAATGGCATACTCGCTCACATAGCCAGCCCCGCCATGGATTTGGACGCAGCGATCGGCAACGCGGCTACACATTTCAGTTGAGAACATTTTGGCGCAAGAGGCTTCGGTGCTGACATTCAGGCCTTCATCACGCTTGCGAGCAGCATCCAGTACCATGCAGCGGGAAGCGTAAATTTCTGCTTTGCTGTCAGCCAGCATGGCCTGTACGAGCTGGAAGTTGGCAATGGGTTGGCCGAACTGCTTGCGTTCCATCGCGTACTTCAGTGTATCGTCAAGCATTCGCTCTGCCGCGCCCACACTTAACGCTGCAATATGCAGGCGACCTTTGTCGAGCACTTTCATCGCTGTTTTGAAACCGACGCCTTCAACGCCACCGATAATGTGATCAGCTGGAACACGGACATTCTCGAAGATGACGTCACAGGTGTGGGCCCCTTTTTGTCCCATCTTCTGATCCGGCTTGCCCAGCGTAATACCCGGTGTTGAACGGTCTACAATGAATGCGCTGATACCACCGGACCCTTTGATCTCGGGGTTAGTGCGGGCCATCACGGTGTAGACACCGGCTTCTGGCGCGTTGGTGATGAAGCGTTTGGTGCCGTTCAGAACGTAGTGGTCGCCATCGCGAACCGCGGTGGTTTTCAGGGAGGCTGCATCGGACCCTGAATCGGGTTCGGTCAGGCAGAATGAACTCAGCAGTTCACCACTGGCCAGTTTCGGCAGGTAGTGCTGCTTCTGCTCCTCGGTACCGTCCAGCAGAATACCAATAGAGCCGATGCCGTTGTTGGTACCGATGTAGGAACGGAACGCCGGAGAGGTGCGGCCCAGCTGAAAGACGACGTTGACCTCTTCTTCCATGGTCAGGCCCAGGCCGTCATACTCTTCCGGAATGGTCAGACCGAACATGCCCAGCTCTTTCATCTGATCGATGACGTCCTGAGGAATGGCGTCGGTCTCAGCGACTTCTTGCTCCCGAGGAATTAGCACCTCGTCAACAAACTGGCTGAGGGTATCGGTAAGAATGTTCAGGGTTTCCGGGTCACGGATCATAGATTCTCCTCGGCTGTTTAACGGCCTTGCTTTGTATGGCCCGTCACCCTGACTGGGGTCAGCGGGTGGCTGAGCCAATATTGTTAACCATGTTGATCAAGCGAGGACCGATATCGTCCTCCAGTTTTTCCCGAGAAAGCTGGAAGCTCGGGCCTCCACAATTAAATGTCAGAATGCCGTATTGCGCATGAACCAGAGGCACTGCCACTGAGTTGACGCCACTTTGCCATTCGCCGACTGACAGGCAGTACCCATAGTCCTCGTAGTCTCGAAATGCTCGCTCAAGCCCGCGTCGAATTTTTTGCCAGTCGTCGGGGTTTCGCTCGCGTATATGATCCAGCAGAAACTCGCGTTCACTTACAGGCATCGCGGCTAAGCAGGCCCTGCCGGCCGAACTCTCCGTAATCGACAGATAAGAGCCGACCTGCCTTCGCATGGTCATATTTCCTTTACCTTGCACTACATCCAGGTAGACCATCTGCAGGCGATCCCGGGCCGCCATCGCCACGGCCGCTTGGGCATAATCAGCGAGCTCTTCCATAAAAGGATGAGCAATACTGCGAATGGACAAGTTAGCCAACATGGCGTAACCAAAGCCTAAAACGCCAACATCAAGCTGATATTTACCTGAGTGGACTTCCTGTTTGAGGCAGCCCATGTGCATTAAGGTTTTGGTCAAGCGTGTAACGGTCGGTTTAGGCAGACCGGTTTTCTTTGCTAGCTCCTGATTTCCCAGCACGCTTTCGCTAGGTGTAAAACACCGCAGCAACTCTAATCCTCGCGCCAAGGCCGTTACGATTTGTCCTCCCTTCTCATCTTCATTGCCATTAGGCATTAAAGGCGACGAAGAAAAGCGCTCGGCTTTACCGCTCTCTAGGCTTGATAGAGCCCTCTTGCCGGGATCATTTCCGGCTGATTCTTTATTCATAGTAAGACCCGCTAATTTGAGAAGTCAACAATAATAAAATCATGTTTCGCTATGCGAAATATCTCATTAATAGGCGATGTGATCAACAGGTTCTTTTCGTGACTTATAACTTATGAAATAAAAGGGTTTTGCGAATTGTTTTCATGCTGCTGTTTACATCGCACAGACATGCTGTCTAACATATCTTATATATTGAAATTCAATTTCGTATAGTGAAACACATGATGGTAGGTTATCACATGACTGCTGAAGACACTCTGGTTATACGGTCGGAGATTAGAAGCAATGGTGTCGCTGTTGTACGTATAAACCGTCCCGAGGCTAAAAACGCACTCAACACAGAGGTGCGCCATCGTTTGGCTGAGATTTTCCATGCATTGGCTGGGGATGCCCGGGTGCGTGTCATCGTATTGACCGGCAATGAAAAATACTTTGTCGCTGGGGCTGATATACGTGAATTGGCCGAGGCTGGCCCCACTGAAATGCACTTGCGTCATAACGAACGGTTGTGGGAGGCCATCGGTCGTTGTCCGAAGCCGGTTATTGCAGCCGTTCAGGGTTATGCCTTGGGTGGTGGTTGTGAGCTCGCTATGCACTGTGACCTTATCATCGCCAGTAATAAGGCTCGGTTTGGTCAGCCTGAAGTCAAACTGGGCATTATGCCCGGTGCGGGCGGTACTCAGCGGCTGGTGCGTGCTGTCGGTAAGTTCCAGGCCTTGCGGATGCTCATGACGGGGTGTTTGGTGAATGCGCAAGAAGCCCTGGCCATGGGGCTTGTCAGCGAGATGGTTGAAGACTCGCAAACCCTGAGTCGCGCTCTTGAGTTGGCTGGAGAAATGGCGCTGCTGCCACCACTGGCGCTGGAGCAAATCAAGGAAGTGACTCTGGCCGGTGCTGACCTCCCGCTGGAAGCTGCACTCGTGCTTGAGCGCAAGGCGTTTCAGCTGCTGTTTGATACCAAGGACAAGCAGGAAGGGGTTGCTGCCTTTTTCGAGAAACGCCAAGCCAATTATTGTGGGGAGTAAAGTATGACAGCAACGATTGAACGGATGGCGGTGGTAGGTACCGGCATTATGGGTACTGGTATCGCACAAATTGCTGCTCAGGCTGGTATCCAAGTGAAGTTATACGACGCCCGTGAAGGTGGTGCACAGGTGGCCTATGACAACCTGCAGGCTACGCTGGACAAGCTAGTGGGCAAGGGCAAGATCTGTGCAGAAGAAGCTAAGTCTGCGTTGGCACGGTTGTATGTTGCGGACTCGCTGGATGAGTTGGCTGATGTTCAAGTGGTTGTCGAAGCGATCATTGAACGGCTGGATATCAAGCAGAGTTTGATCAAGCAGCTGGAAGAGGTGGTGCCCGAAGACTGCATTCTGGCGACGAATACATCTTCACTATCTGTGACCAGTATTGCCAGCCAGGCCAAGCATCCTGAGCGGGTGGCGGGTTTCCACTTTTTTAACCCGGTTCCGCTGATGAAGGTGGTAGAAGTGATCGATGGGCTAGCAACCGACCCAGCTGTCGGCGATACCCTGCAGGTGTTGGCTGCCCGGATGGGACATCGTGGTATCAGGGCCAAGGACACCCCCGGATTTATCATCAATCATGCCGGTCGAGCATACAGCACCGAAGCTCTGCAGATGTTGAAAGAGTGCGTGGCTGCCCCTGCCGATATTGACCGTATTCTGCGTGAAGGACTTGGCTTTCGGATGGGGCCGTTGGAACTGTTCGATCTGACAGCGCTGGATGTATCACATCCTGTCATTGAGTCCATTTACAACCAGTTCTATCAGGATCCCCGTTATCGGCCTTCCCATCTGAGTCAGCAAATGCTGGATGCGGGCTATGTAGGACGTAAGGTCGGGCGTGGTTTTTATCGCTATGAAGATGGCCGGATGATCAACCCGCCGCAGCCCCAGCCGGTACCGGTCGTTGATTCGCTCCCACCAGTCTGGGTCGGCGCTGAGGACGAAGGTGATCGTGCTGCTTTGATTGCGCTGTTACAGGAGCTGGGGGCAGAAGTCGAACAGGCGAAAAAACCGTCTGACTCCGCACTCTGTTTGCTGGCGCCCTATGGGGTAGATGCGACGACAGCGGCAGTCCAGTTTGGGACAGATGCTACACGTACGCTGTGCATCGATATGCTAATTGATGTGAAACGCCACCGTACGCTGATGCAAACGCCGGCCACGCTGCCGGAAATGCGCATGGCTGCACATGCGCTGCTGGCGCGAGATGGTGTTGGCGTGACCCTGATTAACGACAGTGTTGGATTTGTCGCGCAGCGGATGCTGGGCATGATCGTCAATCTGGCCGGCGATATCGTGCAGCAGCAAATCACCAGTATCGATGACCTCAATGAAGGTGTCAGTCGTGGGCTTGGATACCCACATGGTCCGCTTCAGTGGGGGGACCTGGTTGGTGGTGAGCGTTTGATGAAAATTCTATCTCGTATTGAAGGCATCACAGGTGATCCGAGATATCGGCCTGGGCCTTGGTTGCGCCGGAGGGCAATGCTGGGGCTTTCGTTATGCCATCCAGAACACGCTTTGAACTGATAAAACACATGTTTGTGAGAGGAGTTTTATATGCTTGATGCTTATATTTTTGCAGGGGTGCGTACCCCATTTGGTCGTCATGCCGGCGCGTTGTCACCTGTTCGTCCGGACGATCTGGCGGCACATGTGATACGTGAGCTGTTGAGTCGTAGTGGCGTGCCTGGCGATGCAATCGAGGATGTGATTCTGGGTAATACCAACCAGGCGGGAGAAGACAGCCGTAATATGGCGCGTCATGCCTCGCTGTTGGCGGGCCTGCCTGTCACTGTTCCTGCGCAGACCGTAAACCGTTTGTGTGCCAGCGGCTTGGCGGCCGTGATTGATGCTGCACGTGCCGTCACGTGCGCAGAAGGCGAACTGTATGTGGCTGGTGGTGCTGAAAGCATGTCGCGTGCACCCTTTGTTTTTGCAAAGTCAGAACAGCCCTTTAGTCGTGATTTTACTGTGTTTGACAGCACGATCGGGGCGCGTTTTCCAAACCCCAAAATTGTCGAGCAGTTCGGCAACGATAGCATGCCTCAGACAGGCGATAACGTAGCAAAGAAATATGGTATCAGCCGGGAAGAGGCCGACGCCTTTGCCGCAGCTTCTCAGGCAAAATTTGAAAAAGCACGGGCGGAAGGTTTCTTTGAAGATGAAATTGTGCCGGTGTCGGTACCAACCGGGCGCAAAACTCCACCGCGGGAGGTTGTGGCTGATGAGCATCCACGCCCGTCGTCAGACATGGCTACTCTGTCACGGCTGAACGCTTTGTTTGAAGGTGGTGTGGTAACAGCGGGCAACGCGTCCGGCGTAAACGACGGTGCTGCTGCATTGCTGATTGGTTCGCGGGAAGCTGGCGAAAAATATGGCTTGCAACCGATGGCGCGGATTCTGTCCAGCGCGGCTAGTGGTGTCGAGCCGGCAGTGATGGGTGAGGGGCCTATTGAGGCCATCAAAAAGGCCGTGAAGCGTGCCAACCTGACGCTGGATGATATGGACATCATTGAAATCAATGAAGCCTTCGCATCTCAGGTACTGGGCTGCCTGAAAGGTTTGAATGTGTCCTTTGACGATCCGCGAGTAAACCCGAACGGGGGAGCTATTGCTGTGGGCCATCCCTTGGGAGCGTCTGGGGCGCGTTTGGCATTGTCCACGGCTCGAGAGTTGCAGCGCCGTAGTAAACGTTATGCCGTGATCAGCCTGTGTATCGGCGTAGGCCAAGGCTTGGCAATTGTTATTGAGCGTGTTTAACACGGTTGAATTTGAACCTTTCATAGCAGGAAGAGCATATGAAGATCCTTGTAGCGGTTAAACGCGTGATCGATTACAACGTCAAAATTCGTGTTAAAGCGGACAACTCTGACGTTGATCTGACCAATGTGAAAATGGCGATGAATCCATTCTGCGAAATCGCAGTGGAAGAAGCGGTTCGTCTGAAAGAGAAAGGTATCGCGACTGAAATCGTTGTTGTATCGGTTGGCCCTAAAGAGGCTCAGGAGCAACTGCGTACGGCACTGGCACTGGGTGCCGATCGTGCGATTCAGATTGAGACTGACGAAAAAGTAGACTCGCTGGGCGTTGCCAAACTGCTGGCCAAGTTGGTGGAAGAAGTGCAGCCGAGTCTGGTTGTGCTGGGTAAACAGTCTATTGATTCTGATAACAACCAGACAGGTCAGATGCTGGGGGCACTGACTGGCATGCCTCAGGGTACTTTCGCGTCTGAAGTGGTTGTTGATGGTGAAAAAGTGAATGTAACCCGTGAAATCGATGGCGGTCTGCAGACGGTTGCACTGAACCTGCCGGCGATCGTGACCACCGACCTGCGTCTGAACGAGCCGCGTTATGCTTCTCTGCCAAATATCATGAAAGCGAAGCGTAAGCCGCTGGATGTTAAGACCCCTGCTGACCTGGGTGTTGATGTGGTGTCTAAAGTAAAGACCCTGAAAGTTGAGCCGCCTGCAGAGCGTAGTGCAGGTATCAAAGTGGGCAGCGTAGACGAGCTGGTAGAAAAACTGAAAAACGAAGCGAAGGTGATCTGATCATGAGTATCTTAGTTGTAGCTGATCACAACAATGCCGCTCTGGTTGGTGCGACTGCAAACACAGTTGCAGCTGCACAGCAGATCGATGGCGATATTACTGTACTGGTTGCAGGCAGCAACTGTGGTACGGCGGCTGAAGAAGCTGCAAAACTGAGCGGCGTTGCAAAAGTTGTTGTTGCTGACAACGCTGCTTATGAGCACCTGCTGGCTGAAAACGTATCGCTGCTGATAGCAGAATTGGGTAAAGACTTTTCTCACATCTTGGCACCTGCGACTTCTAACGGCAAAAACATCATGCCTCGCGTTGCAGCGCTGCTAGATGTTGCTCAGATCTCTGACATCGTCGCGGTTGAGTCTGCTGATACCTTTAAGCGTCCTATCTACGCAGGTAACGCGATCGCTACTGTTCAGTCTGAAGATGCGATCAAAGTGATCACTGTCCGTGGTACTGGTTTTGATGCGGTTGCAACTGACGGTTCTGCTTCGGTTGAGTCTCTGGATAACACACAGGATGCCGGCAAGTCTGCATTCGTTGGTGAAGAGCTGGCGAAATCTGACCGTCCTGAGCTGACTGCAGCAAAAGTTGTGATCTCCGGTGGTCGCGGTATGGGCAATGGTGAAAACTTCGAGCTGCTGAACAAGGTTGCTGACAAGCTGGGTGCAGCAGTTGGTGCATCCCGTGCAGCTGTTGATGCTGGTTTTGTACCAAATGATATGCAGGTGGGTCAGACTGGTAAGATCGTGGCACCTGAACTGTATATTGCAGTTGGTATCTCCGGTGCAATTCAGCACCTGGCGGGTATGAAAGACTCTAAAGTGATCGTCGCCATCAACAAAGATGAAGAATCGCCGATTTTCCAAGTGGCGGACTATGGATTGGTAGCGGACCTCTTTGAAGCCCTTCCTGAGTTAGAGCAAAAATTGTAAGTTGTTCTTCAAAGGGTACCGGGAGCGGTACCCTAATCTGTACAGTCGAAACCTATTCAGATCAAATGGTGCCTTGCTGTTTCAATGAAGCTATTTGATGCGGTTTTTTACCCAGTAATCTTGCTAGCACCTCTTCTGTATCTTCTCCAAGCATTGGGGGAGCTTTGCGGTACTCCTGCTGTGTTTTTGAAAACTTGATAGGATTAGCGACGCTTGTAACCGTACCGATCCCAGGATGCTCCTGCTCGATAATCATCTCGCGAGCTAACACTTGGGGGTCTTCAAAAACCTGCGCGATGTCTTGTATAGGGCCACACGGGACATGCAGTTTGCGCAGTAGGTCCATCCACTCTCTGCTGCTGCGTGTACGGGTGATACTGGACATTAGCTCCACCAGGGACTGGCGGTTTTGCACGCGATCCGGGTTGGTACGATAGAGGGGGTCTTGTGCTAGCTCAGGCCTGTCAATTGCTTCACAGAAGCGTTGAAACTGACCGTCATTTCCTATTGCAATAATGACTTGGCCGTCAGAGGTCGGAAATGGTTGATAAGGTGCAAGGTTAGGGTGGTATTCACCGGTTCTTGTTGGTGCCGTACCACTACAAAAGTAGTTTTGCGCCTGGTTAGCCAGCCAGCTAACCTGAACGTCAAGCAGTGCCATGTCTATGTACTGGCCTTCGCCCGTTAAATGGCGGTGGTGTAGGGCTGAAAGGATGGCAATGGTTGCATTCATACCGGTTGTAAGATCCGCAACTGCCATGCCAACGCGCTGAGGTCCCGCTCCAGGTTGTCCGTCTGCGACACCTGTAATACTCATCAGACCGGCTTGGGCCTGTATAAGGTAATCGTAGCCGGCATCCTGGGCCATTGGACCCGTCTGGCCAAAACCTGTGATGGAGCAATAAATCAGGCGAGGATTAAGCTCAATAAGCGTGTCGTAGCCAAGTCCCTTCCTAGTCAAGGTGCCTGTCTTGAAGTTCTCTACTAATATGTCGCAGGTAGCCGCCAGTTCTCGGATTAGGGCCTGTCCTTCTGGTTGGCCTATGTCGACAGTGATTGAGTGCTTACCGCGGTTGGCAGAAAGAAAGTAGGCGGACTCCCGCGTGGGATTGCCATTACGGTCTTTGAGCCAAGGGGGACCCCAGTGGCGAGTGTCGTCACCGCTGTGCGGGCGTTCAATTTTGATCACCTCGGCACCAAGGTCTGCGAGTATTTGTGTGCACCAGGGACCAGCCATTACGCGGGATAAATCTAGGACGCGAAGTCCTGTTAATGGACCTGCCATTATTCTGTTCTCCTTGTTACTAATGTCTCTGATATGTCGTTGTTGAAACCGTATATCTACGATCATGTCATTGCATACGTAGAGTGCTTGACCGCTCAGCGGCCATTCAGCTCTTCAGATCAAGCTGGTGTTGTAAGCGAGCTCCTTAGAGTTGCTCATGCAAATCGGCAGGATATTAAGTGATGGCGTGACACCTTTTACCCTGTAGATATGGCGCTGTTGGTCCGATATGGTGAGCATCTCTAATAAGTCGAACGCTCTATGGTTCATTTATGGCAGTCTGTGCATTGTCATCAGGATTTTGTTTGATAATCGAACAAAGTAAGCGATAATCGAACAAAAGATTGTGCCTATACGGAATTTCTCATGCCAGATACAAAGTCTCAGCCTGAAACGATCGATAAGGACTTCCTGACTACCTTTGCCCGTGGTCTTGAAGTAATAAAATCCTTTGACACGCAAACCCCTTCCATGTCTCTGACAGAGGTTGCCAAAAAAAACAATCTATCCCGGGCTTCTGCCCGCCGTTTTTTACTAACTTTGCAGAAGCTGGGCTATGTCCAAAGTGATGGCAAGCGATTCAAACTGACGGCAAAAATACTCGAGCTTGGATACTCCTATCTGGCATCACTGAATTTCTCCGAAATTATTACTCCGTTTCTTGAGCGTATAGCGCATCAATTGGGCGAGTCCTGCTCTGCAACGGTGTTAGATGGCCAGGATGTCGTCTACATTGCCCGTGTTCCGATAAGAGGCCTGATACCAGTTAACTTGCAGATCGGTGCGCGGTTGCCAGCATATCTAACCTCCATGGGTCGGGTGCTTCTGGCGAGCTTGCCTGAAGCGCAGCTGGAGACATTCTTGGCAAATGCCCCCTTTGAGAAATTGACACCCTATACACTGTCGTCGGCTGAAGACCTGCGCGCTGAGATCAAGCGGGTGCGGGCTCAAGGGTACGCTATCGTTGATCAGGAGCTTGAGTTAGGTCTGCGCACTGTGTCTGTGCCCGTTTATGACAGGTATCGACACGTTTCTTTTGCCCTTAATGTTGCTACTCATGCTAGTAAGGTTTCTATGAAGCGTGCTGAAGAAGAGTTCATTACACTGTTACAGCAGGTCTCCAGAGAAATTACGGCAGCGTTGCCATGACGTATTTCACTAAGTCGACAGTCCGTCGGGAGCGTAAGCCTCTTGTGTCCGAGCGTTGAGCTCGCGCAAGAGGTACAGTTCTTCAGCTGTTGGCGCGGGTGTCGTTTTTAGATCGGCATCGATCTTTAAAGGCCAACCAGTCGCGGTTATAACCTGTTCTACTGACACTCCTGGATGCAGGTGCGTTAGTACTAGTTCTCGGCTGATGGGATCCGGTTCGAGAATGCCGAGGTCCGTAATGACCATCACAGGCCCTTGGCCCCTTAATCCTAACTCTTCGCGGCTATTGCCACCTTCATAAAAGCCCACTGAAGTAATGAAGTCGAGCTGTTCTACAAATGCACGTTTGCTGTGCCGCAAGGTGATCAGAACACGCTGGCAGTGAGACGCTATCAACGGCGCACCACCTGCACCGGGAAGACGTACTTTTGGAGCATCGTAGGGACCAATCACGGTGGTGTTGATATTGGCGAAACGGTCTACTTGCGCTGCACCAAGAAAGCCTGTCCGAATTTTTCCTCCTTGTAGCCAGTAGCGGAACATTTCAGGTACCGATATAACGCTAAGAGCGGTGTCTGACAGCTCACCATCGCCGATCGAAAGTGGCAAAGTCTTTGGCTTGGTATCAAGCGTGCCGCTTTCATAAATCAGTTTAATATTTTCAGCATGGGTTAGACGGGCTAGGTTGGCTGCTGCGCTGGGTAACCCTATACCCACGAAGCAAACATCATCAGCCGCAAGCATGCGAGATGCGGCAACAGTCATCATTTCTTGTAAATTGAAATTTAGACTAGACATACTTTGCCTCACGCAGTTTTTCTAGGTATTCGGAAAAGTCTTTTGTTTCCAATACGAAAGTTTGCATCCAATGGAGAAAGCGGTCGTAGTCACGACTAATTTCATCCCATTGCATATAAAAACTGTTATTTCGTTCGTAGTAACCGCTGGCGTAAGACGGGAATGCACCATAGGGCGTCTCACAGACTGCATCGATCACCCAGTTGGGAATCACGCATCCTCCTTGGTCTTCACTCACGTGATCTACGATCTCTTCGACGGTCACAATGGTATGTGTAGAAGCCAGAACGGTTTCCTTCTGGACACCGCTTATACCGTCAAGCCATACATTGCCATCACGATCCGCTCGCTGGGCGTGAATGATACCGACATCTGGGCGCAAGGCAGGGATGGCGGTTAGTTCCTTGCCAGTGAATGGGCAAGTGATACTGCGGATATTGGCGTTGTGATCAGCGTATGAGGTGCCGTTGTAGCCATCAAAAACAGCCAGGGGTAAGCCTGCTGCTCCTGCAGTATAAGCGTTTGCCATAGCTGCATGATCGTGTTCTTCAATTGTTAACTTGTGTGGGGTTGCGTTCTCATAGGCGTCACGAAAACGGTGTAGTGAGCCGACCCCAGGGTTGCCGCCCCAGGAAAAAATCATCCTATCGGCGCACCCCATACCGATCATCTGATCGTAAATCAGATCTGGTGTCATGCGGACAAGCGTCAGGTTCTTAATGCCCTGACGGATAATTTCAAGTCCTGCAGCATTAGGTATCAGGTGTGTGAAGCCTTCCAATGCAACAGTCATCCCCGGCTTTACGTACAGGGCTATGGCTTCCTTGAGCGTTTTTATAGTTGTCATAGCGCGCCTTTGTTCTATATGCGAACACAAGTTCGATTTTCGAATATGCTATTTGGAGTACATTTGTGCTGTCAAGGCAATATTCAAACTTCTAGAAACCACAGTGGGAGAGTGTGGAATTATCTTGCGCAATGGGTGCGGCTGTGTAAGAGTACGGATGCAGTATGCGAACTAATGTTCGATATGCGAACATGCAGTCTTTTATAAAAGAAAAAACGAAGGGCACCAGTATGAATCGACTTATTGTAAAGCTGACCAGTGTAATGACTCTAGCTGCGGCAGTGACATTTCCTATTCCCTCTGTAGCGGCAAGCGAATGGCCGGCTGATACTGTGAAGCTGATCGTACCGTATTCCCCAGGAGGTACGACGGATATCGTGTCGCGTAAGGTTGCTGACCTACTAAAAGAAGAGTTAGGTAATGTTGTGGTTGAAAACCGCCCCGGTGCTGGTTCAACTGTAGCGACTGGTCAGTTGGCCAGAGGAGGACGCGATGCGGATCACACCATTCTCATGGCATCTCCTGGTCATGCTATCGGTGCGGCAATTTACCCAGGGCTTCGCTATGATCCGGTGGAAGACTTCCGGTTTATCCGCAACGTGATCAGCATTCCGAACGTGATGGTAGTGCCTGCTAGTAGTGCCTATAACAGTTTGGCCGAATTCGTCGAAGCAGCCAGGAATGGGGAAGTTACGTTTAGTTCTCCGGGCGTTGGAAGCTCCGTCCATATGTCGGGAGAACTCTTTAAAACGATGACAGGTGCAAATATGATACATGTGCCTTTCCGTGGAAGTGGTGAAGCGCTTCCAGCGCTGTTGGCAGGTGATGTTGACGTTGCTTTCGAAAATATGCCGACAGTGCTTCCTCACATCAAGTCTGGAAAGCTAAAGGCTCTTGCGGTAACGACCACTAAACGTTCGCCATTCCTTCCTGATGTGCCGACTGTCGCAGAAGCCGGAAGTGATTTCGGCCTGGCGGGCTATAAAACTTCAGCATGGTTTGGCCTTATTACGCACAAATCTATGCCTGATGACGCGGTGCTCAAGCTGCGCACCTCTGTAGCTGATGTGATGGCGGGCGAATCCTTCAAGTCTTTCCTGCCGCAGTTGGGCGCTGAGCCTGGAGAAGAAGACGGTGAAGTGTTCCGCACCTTCGTAGCTGAGGAGGTGGTTAAGTGGGACGGAGTAGCCCAGCAGGCAAACGTCAAGAAGTGAGTGCCAAGGGCGGTGGCCGTCAGGCTCATCGCTCTACATTCTGTTGATGATCTGCTGGAGGTCGTGCATGAAACAAACAGATATCAATCATTCCGAATACCATGGCCGTGTGAATCCTAATTCAATGTTGGGCGCTGCATTGGTCATATTGGCATGTATTTTCATCTTTTATCTGGTACCTCAATATATTGAGGTCTCGGGTATGGTGAAGAATCCTATGATGTCGCCACGCTTCCTGCCCTTACTAGCTGGCTGGATGGTGTTGTTGTGCTCGTTGATCTTATTGGTCAATGGGCTCTTATGGCCGCCGAAGCACACTGAAGCGGAAGCTTTTCATGCAGGTATACCTAAACTACGTTGGGTATTGATGCTGGCGGCCGGCGCTGTCTATACAATGTTGTTTGAGCAACTTGGTGCTATCACAAGTGGTGTAATAGCAACATTTATGCTTTTTCTTGCCCACCATCTGCGACATTTTAGTATCTATCTTCTGGCGCTGTTATTTCCGGTGGTTGTATCACTACTCTTTATTTACCTTCTCAATGTGCCCTTGCCAGCTGGTATGCTCTGGGAGTGATTAAGGCACAGTATTCTGAAAACGGACATACATCCCGTTAAATGTATGAACTGGGACTTCTTTGATGGAAAACTTTTCTGAAGTACTCTCGATATTTTTGAGTGTCGATAACTTTATTGCTATTGCAGCAGGTGTCTTGATTGGTGTCGTGGTGGGTGCTATTCCAGGCTTGACCGCGACAATGGCTGTTGCTCTGGCACTACCGTTCACTTTTTCTATGGAGCCAGTGACAGCTATCCTGTTGCTTGTAGGAATTTACAAAGGTGGCATGTACGGAGGTTCAATTACAGCCATTCTCATTCGTACACCCGGCTCACCAGCCTCGGCTTGTACATTGCTAGATGGTTATCCATTAGCTCAGCAAGGGCATGCAAAGAAGGCGCTTAAAGCGGCACTCTATTCTTCTTGCGTGGCCGACGTCATTTCAAACGTTGCTCTCATATTTTTTGCTGCTTATCTTGCCAAGATTGCATTGAATTTTGGCCCTCCTGAGTACTTTTGGCTGATCTGCTTCTCGTTGACAATAATCATATCAATTTCCGGTGATTCAATCGTCAAAGGTCTTATAGCTGCGGGACTTGGAATTATTGTTTCAAATATTGGCCTGGACGCTGTATATGGGTCTCAACGGTTGACGTTTGACAATTACAACTTGATGGACAGGATCTCATTCGTACCACTTTTGATCGGTCTCTTTGCGATTCCTGAAATCATCGAGTTTTATACCAGTAAGGTAGTTCCACACGTCCGCTCAGCAGTTTCGGGGGCGTCTTTGACGCTAGCTGAATGCAAGCGCAGCTTGAAGAGTGTTATCCGTGGGAGCTTGATTGGTGTCATCATTGGTGCAATTCCTGGTACAGGAGCGACGGCAGCTGCTTTTATTTCGTATAGCGAAGCCAAGAGGAACTCCCCGAATAAACACAACTTTGGGAAGGGAGAGGTAGAAGGTGTTGCAGCCGCTGAAGCCGGTAACAATGGTGTTGCCGGAGCAACACTGATTCCGTTGCTATCTTTAGGCATCCCAGGTGACGTAATAACGGCGATAATCCTTGGTGCTTTCATGATCCATGGCTTAACTCCGGGTCCGGTTCTGTTTCAAGAAAACCTGAGCTTGGTTTATGCCCTGTTTTGCGGAATTCTGTTGAGCTCTGTCGTGTTGTTGGTGGTTGGTAATGCGGCGATCCGCTACTTCTCATTAATTGCAGACATTCCTAAGGCCATCTTACTGCCAATCGTGCTGATGTTTTGCGTATATGGTGCTTACGCAGTCAATAACAGTACATTTGACATTGGCCTTATGATGGTATTCGGGCTCCTTGGATTTGTTTTCAATCGTACCGGTATTGCAGCGGCTCCGTTCCTGATTGGATTTATTCTCGGTCCGATGTTTGAGGATAACCTACGCCGAACATTACTGATCAGTAAAGGGGATCCATTGGTCTTTTTTCGCGGACCGATTGCTTGGTTTTTCATAGCGTTGACGGTTGCTTCTCTACTTTTTGCCGTCCGCCGTTACTGGAAGAGCAGGAAGGTACCCGCTACTGCTTAGTATTAGGGCTGAATTTTTTATTAGATAAAGGGTTTAATTCATGTGGCGTGATTTCCATGTGGTCGCTCATGGAAATCTGCGTCTTCTGGATATTTTTTTGGCTATTGAAATTTTATCTCTATAAATAATATTGTAAGTTTTTTTAAGCCGTCCGTGGCCTCTTTTGGGGATGGGAAATATATTTAATATTCTCATACATGGACTGTACAGAGG
>CEGF01000130.1_pt1 | contig 17807 bp, 10 predicted proteins | sample 306341 | NCBI WGS metagenome assembly CEGF01 (sample SAMEA2755655, study PRJEB7226) | microbial mat metagenome | biome: microbial mat; feature: hypersaline; material: grass silage | place: USA | collected 2014-02-19 | depth 0 m
CATTGCCACTGAATCTTGCGCCCGGAAAATATACGCTGACGCTGGCGCTTCACTCTGAAGACAACCACCTCGAACACTGTTACCACTGGTGTGATAACCTTGTGCGTTTTGAAATTGCCGGTAGCCACCTGCCCCTGTTTTCGGGAATTGTCAGCCTACCGACGCGCATAAGCCACCAAAATACCTAACAGGCGAAATCGCAGGATCTATCCATGAAGGACGAAATGCAGACCCCTGAGCAATTGCTGGATGCCATACGCGCTGAGGCGGCAACGCTGGACCTTAAAACTCAGCCTGAACCCGAGCCTGTTCCTGCGCCTCAGTTTGACGAATTTGACAGTGGCGACGAGAACATGCGACTGCCTGTGAAACCCAGCTATCATTACCGTGAGTTCATGCCCTTCGAAGACGAGGCTTTCGTACGCAATGCATTTCTATGCATCATGCAGCGTGAGCCCGACCCGTCAGGGCTTGGTAACTACCTGACCAAACTGCGCCAGGGCGTTGAAAAACCAACCATTCTGGCTGAGCTGACACGGTCTGAAGAAGCGAAGCGGCACGGTGTCAGCATCCGCGGCCTGTTCGCCTACCGGGCACTCAACAAACTGCAGCGCCTAAAAGTTGTTCGCCCGCTCGCTCGCCGGGTATTCGCGCTCTACCGCCGCCTTAGTGAGCTGCCGAGTACCGATGAAATGCACCAGTTTCGGGCCGGTATCTTACAGCAGCTTTCCAGCTTCGCTCGCCGTGTTCGGCGTACAGAGCAAGGACATGCTGCAGTAGTCGACCAACTTGAATTACAGAAAAAAGCTTTCACCAGCCTGCAACAGCAATATGCCACCCTCGAACAACAGCACGGCTTGTTAAACCGCGCGTTTGCCAATATCAACCACAAAATTGCCTATCAACAGCAACAGTGGGCACGCATATCTCAAAAAGATGAACAATCAAATCACAGCGAAGCAAAAGCGCTTCCTGCCGCCTCAGCAGCTGACAGGGACGACACCGACATTTCCGCTTTTTATGTCGCCTTCGAAGATGCATGTCGAGGTACCCGTGAAGAGATCAGAACCAAACTGCAACGCTGGCTGGACACACTGCCGCCGCCTCAGCAACACAGCAACAGCATACTCGACATTGGTTGCGGCAGAGGCGAGTGGCTACACCTGCTGAACGAAGCGGGCTACTCCGCCACTGGTATTGATACCAACCCGATCATGGTCAGCAGCTGTAACGAGCAGCAACTGAATGTTATCAACACAGACGCGCTGGACTGGCTTAAACAACAGCCGGACGCCAGCTTGTGTGCCATCACGGCATTCCATGTCATTGAGCACATTCCATTCGAACAGTTGCTGCGCTGGACCACCGAGGCACGGCGCGTGTTGCAGCCGGGCGGCGTATTGATCTATGAAACCCCCAACCCGGAAAACATTCTGGTGGGTAGTCACACGTTTTATCATGATCCAACACATCGAAACCCGATCACCCCAGCACTGCTGGAGTTTTTGGCTGAGTACTGCGGATACGACCACACTGAACTGGTACGCTTACACCCCTACCCCGAGGATGCTCGTGTAAGCGGCAACGACCCTCTTACCGAACGCGTCAACGGACACCTGTGCGGCCCTCAAGACATTGCGCTGGTGGCACGTACTCCAGCCAATGACGCATCCAACGATGATGAGGTCGTAACAGCATGAAACTGCTGGTAACCGCGTGTCAGGTTCCCTTCATGCACGGAGGGGCTGATTATCACATTGATGGCGTCACGAATGCCCTCAAACGGGCCGGCCATCAGGTTGAGCAAGTGCGCTTCCCTTTCAAGTTCAGCCCAACCAGCAGCATTGAAGCCCTCATGCAGCACTGTGAGCAACAGGACTTCAGCGCATTTAACGGCGTTGAGATTGACAAGGTCATTAGCCTGCAGTTTCCGGGTTACGGAGTGCAGCACCCCGACCACCGGGTATGGATAATGCACCAGCACCGTGCCGTATATGAGCTGTTCGAGCAGCAGGCAAACCAGGAACAACTGCAGGCGTTCAAGGATAAAGTGACCGCTTACGATACCCGCGTGCTTGCCAAAGCATCACGGCTGTTCGCAAATTCCGCCAATGTGGCGCAACGCCTGCGCACGTACAATGGCTTAACAGCGCTACCGCTTTATCACCCGCCCCATGGGGCCGAACATTTTTATTGCGCCGAACCCTGGGACTACATTTTTTTCCCCAGCCGACTGGAAACACTCAAGCGCCAGTCACTGTTGATTGAGGCAGCCCGCCACCTTACATCTCCCGTACGCATTGTACTGGGCGGAACAGGCGGGCAAGAGCAGCGTTACCGCAAGGAGATCGAGCAGGCTGGACTGACCGACAAAGTGCTGCTGACCGGACGCTTCAGCGAGGCCGAAAAATACACACTGTACGCACGCGCCTTGGGTGTTTTTTTCGGGCCGTTCGATGAAGACTATGGCTACATAACCCTTGAGGCGATGCTGTCCGGCAAGCCCGTCATCACCTGCACAGACTCGGGCGGCCCGCTTGAGTTTGTCCGCGATAACGAAACCGGTTATATCTGCCCACCAGAGCCTGAAGCAATAGCCGCTGCAATCGACAGACTCTATAACAACAAGAACCACGCCATCGATATGGGACGGGCGGGGCGTGAAAGCTACCGTCAACACAACATCAGCTGGTCACAGGTTGTCAGCAGCCTGCTGGCCGATAACTGAAAACAGGACACTATGAAAATCGCGCTCATCGCCCCCAGCCCGGTTCCTTTCACCATTGGCGGGGCCGAAAAGCTCTGGTGGGGCATGCTGGAATACATCAACCAGCACACAGGTCATGAAGCCGAGCTGATTAAAATTCCATCGCCGGAGCGGAACTTCCGCGAGTTGATGTACAGCTACGAAACGTTCAGCACGCTTGATCTGAACCACTTTGACCGTGTCATCAGCACCAAATATCCCGCATGGATGGTAGATCATCCTCAGCACTACTGTTATTTGCAGCACAAACTGCGCGGGCTGTATGACACCTACCATTTCTGCGGCCAGCCTGAACAGCCCAACGCTTCAACCTACCCGACTGCCTGGCAACCCCTGCTGCAGATGCTGCAGCAGCCCCCCCAAAAAGAGCACCTGCCTGATCTGTTTGGCCTGATTAAGCAGCTACAAACACGGGAAGATTTTGATCACTACTGTAACTTCCCCGGGCCATTGACCCGCGCCATCGTACATCACCTTGATGCCATTGCTCAGCGCCCCGGCGCCATTCAGCATTACGGCGCCATCTCCTACAACGTAGCAAACCGGCGTGATTACTTCCCCGCCGGGGCAAACGTGAATGTCGTCCACCACCCATCAGATCTCAAAGGCATACATGAAGGTGAGTACAGCTACATTTTCACCGTCAGCCGACTGGATGCACCCAAACGACTAGACCTGTTGATCAAAGCCTTTCGCCAGCTACCTGATGAAATCGAGTTACGTATTGCCGGCAGTGGCCCCCAGGAGGAGCACCTCAAAACCCTGGCTGCAGAAGACCCTCGCATTCGCTTTTTGGGCCGAGTTACGGATGCTGAAATAGCCACCCAATATGCTGACGCGCTGTTTGTACCCTTCATGCCTTACGATGAAGACTTTGGCCTCATCACAATAGAAGCCATGACCGCCGGCAAGGCTGTACTCACCACCACCGATGCCGGCGGCGTCAACGAATTTGTTGAATCGGGCGTCAGCGGCCTGAGTGTAGCGCCCAATGAAGACGCCCTGCGTGGGGCACTGGAACAACTGATCCGCAGCCCCGAAAACACAATTAGCATGGGGCAGCAGGCACGAGAAAAAGTGGCACATATCAGCTGGCAAGCCACACTTGAACCACTGCTGGCACCCATGCCAAGTGTCCCGGCCACAGCTGCACACCAACACCGTAAGCGTAAAAAGATTGTTGTGACCTCAACCTTCCCGGCCTGGCCACCACAGGGGGGCGGCCAGAGTCGTCTTTATAACCTGTATGCTCAGCTTGCGCAGCAGCATGACGTTGTACTGGCTTGCCTGGGGCAGGAAAAGCGTCACCTTCGCCTGCTGCCAAACCTGACCGAGCATGTATGCCCCGAATCCATGGGGCAGCGTTTGCATACCAAGGCGCTGCAGGCCGGGCGCTCCGTTTCTGTTGGTGATATTGGTGCCATAGATGGCATTCTGAAAAACCAGCCCTATCTGAATCTTCTTGAAACGCTGTGCGCAGATGCCGATCTCGTAGTGGCATCACACCCCTACCTATATCGGGCTGTACGTGCTGTGTGGCCAGGACCTATCGCATATGACGCCCACAATGTCGAAGCAGACATGAAAGCCGCCATCCTTCAGGGTCAGCGCAACCCGTCTGCGCTGCTTGAAAAGGTGCAAAAAATTGAAGCCGCCTGCGTAAAAGAAAGCCAGTGGCTGGTTGCGTGCAGCGAACAGGACCTGAGCCGTTTCAGAGAGTTGTACGGTGATATAGAGTGCCCAACGGCCGTTGTTGGCAACGGTGTCGATGTTGCCCTGTCCAGTTACAACAGCTGTGAGGCGCGCCGTGCCATTCGTCAACGCTTAAACCCTGCAGCCCAGGGTGAATCCATCCTGTTCATGGGCAGCTGGCATGGCCCCAATATTGAGGCAGGCAAGATAATTGTCGAACTTGCACGACAGCGGCCAGAACACCAATTCTGGTTATTGGGCAGCCTCTGCCAGCACCCCGACTTCAAGCAACTGCCTGATAATGTCATCCCGCTGGGATTACTGCCCGAAGCGGAAAAGCAGGTCGTTATGTCCGCGGCCAGTATCGCACTGAACCCCATGATCTCAGGCTCAGGCACCAACCTCAAAATGCTGGACTATGCCGCCTGGGGACTTGATATCATTAGCACACCGTTTGGCAACCGAGGCATTCATTTTGAAGATGCAACCGAAGTAAGCCTGGCCGAAGCTGATCAATTTGCAATCGCCATTGACGCTTTGCTACAACTGACTGATGAGCAACGCAACGCACGCACCAAGCGCGCGCGCCACAGGGTCGAGACAGAATTTGACTGGTCTGCATGCGCACAGGGCATGCTGGATTGTATAAGTGAGGGTTGGTAATGAACGTTACGCCTGTCCAATACACCTCGGCATGGTACAACGGCCTGCTAAGCGGTTACCGCTGGGCAGACGGCCTGTTGAGTTACAGCATTCCGAGCGGCAATGCCCGTTACACCAGCGATTACAGCGACACAATGGAATGGTATGGCTGGTACGCGCTTGATGCCGAGCATCAGTCAGCGTTTCGCAGCATCATTGACGAAATCAACAGCTTTACCAACCTCAACCTGATTGAAGTTGAAGATGGCGACAGCTACGGCGATATCCGCATTGCCTTCACGGATTACACCTCCGCGGGCAGCTCCGGGCACGCGTACTACCCTTCGCCCTACTACCTGAATGGCACAACGGCCAGCGCTGCAGCCGGTGATATATGGCTGGATGACGACCTGTGGTATGAAAGCGCAGCACCCGGCGAGTGGTTGAACCATACCATGCGTCACGAGCTGGGCCATGCGCTTGGGCTGGGGCATTCGTTTGAAGCGGAAGATGGCTTTCCGCTCACCCCTAAAGCGCTGGATAACTATCTCTACACCGTTATGTCCTATTCAGACCACCCGGACATGCCCTATGTGGTAGCCAGCAGCTTTCAGCCCATGGACATCGCAGCCCTGCAATACCTGTACGGTGCCAACATGAACTACAACACCGGTGACAACCATTACCGTTTCACCGATGAGATGGCACTGCACACCCTGTGGGATGCAGGCGGTTATGACACACTCGACTTCAGCGTGCTCAGCGCCGGCGTCAGCGTTGACCTGAACGAAGGCGGCTTCAGCAGTGCCGGCAAGGTCAAGGATGTATTTGGGGATGACACCCCGGGCATCAACAACCTTGCCCTTGCTGAAGGCGTACAGATCGAACGCCTTGTCACAACGGTTCACGATGATCATGTAATCGGCGCGCTGCATGACAACGATGTCATACTGGGAAGCGGTGACGACCAATACCATTGGCAAGGCGGTTACGATGTTGTACTGGGCGGCGGCGGACAGGACAGGTTGACACTGCCAGGCACTATCAGTGAATGGACACTTTACACCGCACAGGGGCTTCAGCTCGACCAACTGACGCTGCGCCACCCCGACAGCACACAAAACAGAGTCAGCTTCAGCGAATTTGAGCTGATCGAATTTGACAACGCCTCCATGACACCGCACCAGCTGATGTTTGGCATTCAGGGTGATGCGCAGCTGAGCCAGCAACACGACCTCTGGGACAGCAGCATCGTCACTGCTGCAGGCGAAGTCTCGGCCACGGATGCACAGCTGTATCGCACCTATCTGGGTATCATGGGCAGAACACCGGACCAGCCAGGCTTTGAGTGGTGGGCCAACGAACTGCAGCAAGGGCGCTCTCTGCTTGACATGACTGACGGTTTCTACCACTCACCCGAGTTTACTCAGCGAGCCGACAGCAATATGGACGCCAACATTGATCCAGCAGAGCTGCTGAATGAGTTATACACCAATACGCTGGGCCGGCAGCCTGACAGCAATGGCTACAACTGGTGGTTAAATGAGCTATACTCTGGTGATAGGTCGGCCCCTGAAGTGATGCTTGAGTTCACCCAGTCCGACGAATATGTTAATGCTTCGCTGCAAATTGTGGGTTTGCAGCTGTGGCTTACTTGATACCCGAGGTACCCGATGCCCCTGGCCTATCGCTCTCTCATCAGTCTGTTCATGCTTGTGGCCTTCACTGTTGCCGGTGCGCAGTACGCAACAGCCGCCACCGCGCCTGCAGGCAGTGTCATCCTGGCTGCAGGTGAAGCGTGGCGCATCGGACAAACAGGCAAAGAGCCACTGCAACGGCAAGACCCGATTCACGTGGGCGATCATCTGCTGACGCACGATGGCAGCCTTACACTGCGCATGCAAGACAATGCGCTGGTCACACTTCAGCCACACTCAGAACTGATTATCCATCAATATCAGGCGGCCAGTGGCAATACCGAAGCCGCCATTCGCATGGAACTGAAGCAGGGCAACCTGCGCAGCCGCACCGGCAGCATTGGCGAGTCAGCCCGGCACCGATACCGCCTCGACACACCGTTTGCAGCGCTTGGCATCCGTGGCACCGATTACACCGCAAACCTGAACAACAACCAACTGGGCATCTACGTACACAGCGGGCAAATTCGGCTTTCACCCCTTTCGGTTGAAATGGGCTGCCTGGCGGGTGAGCTTGGGGCCTGTAACACACCGTTATCGGTTGACCTGAGTGCAGATGACAACGCCTGGCTCAGCCTTCGCCCAGGCGACTCCATTGAACGCATCAGTGGCGTACCCGCCTTTGTCACACAGCAGACAACATCCGCACGGCTCCCGGGTGGGCTGTATGACGCCTCCGGCAATCTGGTAGAACCCAAAGAGAGTCTTGAGGCCCGCTTCGAGTTCACGGATAACACTGATCGTCTGCCTGGCGAGTTGACGCCTGATACGGACGAAAGCACGCTCCCCCAACTGCCGGAAACATTTCTGGCCGACAACAGCACAATCCCTCTCAGTGCTGAGCAGATGCGTGACTATTTGCGCCATACCACCCTCAGAGTAGACAGCTATACACCGCTGGCGACCCACACCATTTACAATATGCAGCTGACCCTAAGGCAGCAGCTTAAATTGCATGGCTGGTTTGACACACGCTATCAACGGCTTTGGGGTAAAACAGAATCCCTCAAAACCGTGCTCGCCGCACGTTACTGGCCAGAAGGTCTCTTCTGGGAAGTGTTGCCAGAGAGCCTTGCAGAACTGGGTGCACACAACACCGATTGGCTTGAGCAGCTACGTGATGACAAAGCAAGTCTATGGCAGCTGCCCCTTGAACAGCACAGCCTGGCGTTTACGCCTGGCAATGGCCCAGGCAGTCAAGGCCCGCATCAGTTTGTCACTCGCTGGACACAACCCTTAGGCAACAGCGCAGGTCAGGCCAGCATGGCTACCATTTCTGCCTTCAAGGCCGATGCTGCAGGCAGGTTCCAAATGATCATTCGTACCGAGCAGTACAACCACGTTTTGCGCGGTGCTGTGGGTGAAAACGGCACCCTGTTTGCGGCCAGCGACTATCTATCGCTGCGCGGCCACTGGGAGGGCGAAACACTCGTACTGCTGGTGTCAGAAAAATCATCCGGTCAGGAATGGATGTTTGGTCTGCGCGAATCCAGCGCTGCCGAAAAACCCCTGCTGGCACAGTGGCAAAACCGTAAAACTGGCGATATCAATTGGGGCCACTGGGCTGATTTTGCAGAGCTGAACGCCGATCAAATTGCCCGCCTGAGTGCTGAATCAGACACCTTCGCCGCCAACCGGCACTTTGTCTTGCACACACCCGGCATTAATGACTTGCCGAACAGCGGGCAGGCCAATTTCACACTGGCCAGCGCCCAAGCCGTTTACTCGGGCAGCAATGGCCTGCGCCCTGCCGATGTGACAAACGCCAGTCTTAATGTCAACTTTGATCAACAACACTTTGTATCTCGGTTTGATGTGATTGTTCCCGGCATCGATCAAGCCGTCGGCATTATGGGTGCGGGCCAGTTTGATGACCAGGGCCTGATGCAAAGTGACGATCGCCTGTCGAACAGCCAGATGCAGGGTGGCTTTGGCCCTGGTGGGGATACAGCAGGGCTGCTGTTCGAACACAACCTCGGTAACAACGATCATGTCAGCGGTATCACCCACTGGCAAAAATGAGTCGATTACTGCCCCGTCTGACAGTACTGCTACTGTTGCAGCTGGTTCTGTTCTGGAGCTTCCAGCAGCCTGAACTGATGCGTCGGCTGGAAGCCCCACTGGAAGACTGGCGCATACGCCTGCTGTCACCTGCTGCCGTTGAGCCAGACCCCCGCATCGCCCTGATCGACATAGACGACGCCAGCCTGGCACAAGAGGGCCGCTGGCCTTGGCCCCGCGAGCGCACAGCAGCCCTTATCGAACGCCTGCAATCCTACAACCCGGCACTGATCGGCATCGACATCATCTTTCCTGACGACGCCAGTGGCAACCACCCGCTGGCACAGGCACTGGGCCGAGACAATGTCACCACCAGCCTCGTATGGGGCAAGTCGCCTGCAGCACCACGCGGCGAAATGCCTGACCACGTTTTCTGTACCTCAGGCTGCGAACACCTTCCCCGCGCCGGCAGCTGGATCAGCAACGCACCCGCCTTGCGCACTGAAGAGCAGGCCCATATCACCCCCATTACAGACCCTGATGGAAACGTACGCAGGCTTTACCCGCTGGTATGCCACGTCAGCGGTTGTGTCGAAACACTGGCACTAAGCCTTATGCGCCAGTTGACCGGCGTGCCCCCTGCCTACCAGATCGATACGGCTTACAGCAGCACCCGACTGACCGATCAGACCGGCCTGCTGAACATCCCCCTGGCCGAAGACACCAGCCTGCGCATACCCTGGCACCACCCGCGCTATGCCATACCCTGGGTAAGCGCCGCAGATGTAATCAACCAGACCCTGCCCGAGGGCTGGCTGGATGGCCGCATCCTGATCCTGGGCTCCAGCGCGGTGGGCCTGCACGACCGTATCAGCACACCGGTGGCCGCTGATTTTCCGGCAGCAGAAGCCCATGCACTGTTATTACAGGGCTTTCTGGATCAACGTATATGGCACACGCCCCCACCCGCCAACCTGAGTGCACAGGCAGCCGCCCTATTCACCACACTTTTACTGACAATGTTGTTAATACGCCAGCATCCTGCCTGGGCACTGGTGATGGGGCTTACCTCAAACGCGCTGTGGTTCGCGTGGGTCATGTTGCGCCAACAACACGGCGAATTTTGGCCCCAGTTGCCACTGCTTGCGTCCAGCACCCTGACACTGGGCGTGTTATTGCCCTGGCTAACGCTTGACGCCCTGCGTGCGCGTGACATACTACGTCGCCAGTTCAGCCAATACGTTGCCCCACAGGTACTGGAGCGCATTCGTCAGCACCCTGACCGTATCATTGGCGCCGATCCTGAGCGCAGCACCATGACCGTACTCTTTGCCGACCTGCGCAAGTTTTCCGCTTACGCCGAACAGATCGACCCGGAACAACTGGCCCTGACGTTACAGCAACTCATGGACCGCTTTACGCAAATCATTTACGCGCATGGGGGCACCGTCGACAAATACATCGGTGACGCCATCATGGCTTTTTGGGGGGCACCGCTGGCTGATGCAGACCACGCGCGCAACGCCATCGAAGCCGCGCAACAACTATGCCTTACCATGGAACAAATCAGCCAGACGCCCGACATGCCCCCGCTGCAACTCAGTGTCGGCGTTAACTCCGGCGAAGTGGTTGTGGGTGAATTTGGCTCCAGCTACCGCCGCAGTTATACCGTGATCGGTGCTCCGGTTAACCTGGCAGCACACCTGGAAGCAGCCACCCGTATGACCGACGCACCGATTCTCGTGGGTGATGCCACACAAGCCCTTCTGCCAGACTACCCTTGGAGTGCCCCGCTGACGCTGAACCTTTCAGGCCACCCAGCCCCGGTAAAAGCATGGCCCCTGTATCCAAACGCACAGGCACTGTAATGATGCGTTTGCTTGCGCTAATCGGTTGCTGGCTATGCTGCACCCAAGCGGTTGCATCCGTCTGTACACCTTTACAGATCAACCAGCTGCAGCACGCCGCCGACCAGGCCATGGCGGCACAACAATGGCCAGATGCCCGCGCAGCCTTACATCGGCTCAGTCAATGCCAGCCAGAGCGGGGCGATCTGCGCATTGAACTGCTACGCCTTGCGCTATTGAATCATGACCGCGCTGAAGCCCTGCACCACCGCCGCTGGCTGGCAGACAACAACCTGCCACCTGCCCTGGCACAACTGATCGACAGCTGGCTGGCCGGTACCAACCCACCTGCCGGTGCTGCGTCAACAAACACCCGCTTTCGCCTCACCCTCAGCCAAGGCTACGACAGCAACGCCAACGACGGCAGCCGCCACGACAGCATATCCGTTAACCTCAGCGGCCTGCCCTTGAATTGGACTCTTGATGAAGCCAGCCGCGCCCAGGCCAGCCATTACACAGGCATTGGTGCCAGCCTCAGCCACCTGCAGACACGCCGCTGGGACCTGAGTGGTCGCCTGCGCCGCTACCATGCCCTGCATGAAACCGAACTGCAGCTGCATGCGGCCCTGAGCCAGCCACTGCCCTGCCCGACCGGCCTGAACTGCAGCCTTGACCTGTCGCTAAGTGCCAGAGACCAGGCGCAGGAGCGCCAGCTGATTGGCCAACTGGGCACTACTTTAATGACCCGCCAGCATCGCGCATCACTTTACATCAGGCACACAGACGAGAATGACGGTGCTGACAGCCAGGGCGTTGGCCTGCAGTGGTATTACAGCTTGCCCCCCTCTGTGCTCCTGTTTGCCGGCGCTGAATATAACCACCCTTTGCAGCCACGGGCCGGCGGCGACCGTATCAGTCTGCACCTGGGCAGCCGCTGGCAACCATTCAGCGACACCCCATGGTTGCTGGAACTGCTGCACCTGCAGGAGTATGAACAGACCCCCTATGCGCCGGCCTTTTGGGGCGACACTCACCGCGACCGCCAGCTGAACCGCATCAGCACCGAGTACAGCTGGGCTTTAAATTCCGCCCTGGCACTGCGCACACAGCTGGACTGGCGCCGCACCGATAGCGCACTTGAGTTATATCAACAGCATGGCTGGTCGCTCTCACTGCAACTTGTCAGCACACATTAACCCTTGCCCCTATCCCGTTGTTTTGGTGTAACATTGAGGGTTCGGTGCAAAAGGCGAAACGCGCCCTTTGCGATCATGAATTGGATAAGGTGTGATGGCAGTCACATAAAATGGTCAAAAATCCTGTTTGAATGCAGTCTGAGCATTCGGGCAGGCAGCTGCTGTCACCCGGCTGTAACCTTTTGCGGGCAACCTCCGCAAAACGGGGTGTGTATTGGCCACGCACCCTGGCTACACACAAAGCAGAGACGCTTTGTCATATATATGACCAAGTGGTTAACATCACTAACGGAGTAATACTACATGGCTACACAAGCAAGTTTGAATCTGGTTCAGTACGCGTACATCGCCTTTTACGGCCGTCCGGCTGACCTGGCAGGTCAGGAATACTGGGCCGAGCAGCTCGACACCAACGGTGGCGATCTGGCTGGCATCATCGATGCGTTCTCCAACTCCCCTGAATACGATGCCCAGTACGGCGATCTGACCAACGAAGAGCTGGTTGCTGCACTGTACCAGCAGATTCTGGGTCGTGAAGCTGATGCAGAAGGCCTGGCTTACTACGTAGGCGAGCTGGAAAGCGGCGCGCGCACCAAGGGCGCAATCGCTCTGGATATCCTGAATGGCCCGCTGAACAACCCGGAAGCGGCTCCTGAAGATGCAGCTACTCTGGCTAACCGTAAAGCAGTTGCTGACCAGTTTACTGCACTGGTTGAAAGCGAAGGCAAAGAATACGGCGAAGATCAGCTGACTGCAGCCAAAAACCTGCTGTCTGCTGTATCCAGCACCACTGACACTGACAACGTAAACGTTGCCGGCACTGTTAACAGCTTCCCAGCTGCACAGGAAGGTACAGGCCCGAGCGTTGAAGGCGAAACTTTCGTACTGACTGAAGGTCGCGATAACTTCACCGGTACTGAGAACGACGATACCTTCATCGGTATGGTTGGTCAGAACCAGAACGGCGCCATCTCCAACGCCTTCGCTACTGGTGATGTCATCGACGGTGGCGCAGGTCGCGACAAGATCGAAGCGTCCATGATCAGCGACAATGAAGTCGGCAACGTTACCAACAGCGCTCCGCGCCCTGTTACTCGCAACGTTGAAGAAGTATTCATTGAAGCGCTGGAAGACGTGACTCTGGACGCTACCCGTATGGAAGGCGTCGAAGAGTTCTGGTCTGACTTCTCTCGTGGCGACATGACCTTCACCGGCGTGAACCTGCGCGGCAGCAACCTGAACATCACCAAAGACGTGACCTTCGGTATCAAAGATACCATGGACGAAACGAACTTCACGGCACTGTTCGATAGCCTGTCGCTGACCCGTGAAGCGGCAAGCCAGTCCAACTCTCAGCTGCTGGTTCGCATCGCCGACGTCAGCACCGAGACGCCGGAAGCACCGCTGACCAACGTTAACCTGAACCTGAGCTTCGACCTGGGTGAAGACACCATCACTCTGGAAAACGTACGCTCTACTGACGGTTCTTACGCTGGCCTGGTAACAGCCATCAACAACGCTCTGGCACTGGAAGGCTACGCCAACCTGACCGTTGAGCTGTCTACTCCTTACAGCGACGTAACTTTCGCTGGTAACACTGTAAACCTGCCGTTCGTCGCTCAGGAAATCCTGATCACTGATCCGGCTGGTAACGAGTTCGACAACATCAACTTCACTCAGAGCGCAATCCAGCCAGTAGCGGGCGGCTTCCTGGTAGCCGGTAATGCAAGTGCCGTACCTCCGGGTGCTTCCAGCAACCTGATCGAATCCAACCTGGTGCTGGATAACGCCGGTAACGGTTCTCAGGCAGGTGATGTTGTCATCGGTGGCATGTCCAACTCCGATCTGGGTGTTGAGCGTTTCAATGTCTTCGTTGATCGCAGCAGTGACATCCGCAGCCTGTCCACAACCAACCTGGATCTGCAGGAAATCCACATTGCCTCTATCGAAAATGAGAACAATGCGGGCAACCTGTCTATCGGTATGACTCAGGCTAACCTGAACGAAATCGATGCGAATGCCTTTACCGGCCAGAACCTGAGCCTTGGCGAAGTATTGGATGTTCAGAACCTGGCATTCCTGGATGCCAGCGGCACTTCTGCCAATGTCACTTTTGAAGGCTTTAACTGGGGTGGCTTGGCTTCCGTCATCCAGACCGGTTCCGGCAACGATAACATTGAGCTGTTCCAGTTTGGTATCAGCAACTCCGGCAGCACACCGACTTCTGTCGACATTTCCTCAACTGGTGGTAACAACACCATCGAGCTGTCCTCAGATAACTCCTGGGCTGCTGGTGTAGCAGGGCTGAGTATCGACAACACTGCTGCCGTTCGTACCGGTGCAGGTAACGACACCATCACAGGTGGTGCGAACTCCCTGACCGTTAATTCTGGCGCAGGTGATGACGCGATCTACGCTGAAAACACGGGTGTGTTTACGACTGCTTTTGTTGCAGCTGGGTCTACAAATACCACCTTTGGTGCCCCCGTAACCACTCCAAGCACTCCTACTAATACAATTGAGTTCGTGGAACTGCTGAACGGTCGCACACTGCAGGTAACTCTGGCAGCACCTGATGTACTGACTACAACCGGTGTAGCTACCGACGCTGCTGCTTTTGATCGTGGTTTCGAAACCACTGTGACAATTGAAGCACGTGACGGTGTTATCACAGACGTGACTGACCTGCACAATGCAGTTGCACGCGCTATCAACACTGATCCTGTCATGAACAAGCTGGCTACAGCTTCTGTTGACAGCAATGGTCACCTGACTGTTTCTTACATCATCGATGGTGTAACTGTTGCAACCAACGACATGGTTAGCTTTGAAGTGGTTGGCGACTGGGCTGGTACCAACGGCCTGCCTACCGCACAGTTGAACAACCTCGTTGATGCACTGAAAGCTGAGTACCGTGACTCTGCAATCACTGCTGCAGCACTGGAAACATTGTTCAATACAGAAGCTAAGAGCACTGCAGGCCCCGCAAATGCAGTCGGCACTGTAACAGCTCAGACTACCAACGTGACTACACCGGCTACGCCTGCAGTTGTTACGTTTGATCTGGCTAGTCTGGTTGCCGCCAATGTTGGCGATACCTTGGATTTTGACATTGATGGAACAACCTTCAGTCTGACAGCTGGCAGTGAGTTTGCACCTGCACCTACCATTGCTGGTGTAGCTGCTCAGTTGGATGGTTTAGTATCAAATGGATTTACATTTGAACTGGTGGGCGGATCAGTAATTACACTTACTTCTGCACCGGGTGGTACAACCTACTCAACCACTCTCACTGATTCCACAGTGACCGATGCTACAGCTGCTTCAGTTGATGCCACTTCTGTAACAAACGGAACTGCATCAACAACTTCTACTACTGCAGGTACTGACTCCCTGGATAACGGCGGTGCAAACATCGTCAATGCTGGCCTGGGTAACGACGTAATCGTCCTGAGCTCTGCAATTGACCGTGTTGACACTGTTGTATTCGAAGGTCAGTTCGGCCACAACACTATCGTTCACTTCAACGATGCTGCCAACGGCGACGTTCTGGACTTCTCTGCTTGGCTGGATAACGTCACTGATGTTTCCACCACCACAGGCACAGAGTCTGAGCGTCGTATTGATGGCGACGTGGTTGATCTGACTACCGCTGCTGGTGCGATTAAAGCAAACGAAGTTGCTGTTACTACGTTTGACATCCTGACTAATGCCACAGCTGCAACCTTGGACTTCGATGCACTTACCGGTGCTCAGGTGCTGACTGCACTGAATGAATCGCTGGCTGCTGACTTCACTGCAGATGCTGCAATAGCAAACTTTGTCGGTAACACCCAGAACTCCATCCTGATGGTTGAAAACTGGGACGGTGCTGAAGGTAACCAGGGTGAATACAAAGTATTCCAGGTAAGCTCTGAAACTGGAGCCGGTGATACCTTCACCGCTGTTACTCTGGTAGGTACTGTTGACTTCGGTGCGAGCCTGGATACTGCTAGTATGGATACTACCAACATCGTTTAATCATTCGATTAAGCACAGGCAAACCGCTTCGGCCTAGTAGCCTGAACCCTCGAAGCACGCTGTGCAGGTAAGGGTTAAATCGAGAACCCTCAGTCTTCGGGCTGGGGGTTTTCTTTTTTCCGGAGATCGGGGTCAGAGTAAGGAGATCGGAAGAGATCGGGGTCAGAGTAAAAATTAACATCTGATGCACATCTGACATGCACCGGCTACTGTGCTGGTGAAAAAATCAGACACGCTTTTTCCTGGCTTTTTGCCCTCCATGGGAGATCGGGAGATCGGGAGATCCGGGATGCTAACAACGCAATTATTGAAAACTCTGTTACCGTAGCTGACTTCACCACCCTGGGCCTGGGTGCAACAGTAACATTTGACAACATGACAAATGCACAAGAGAGATCGGGGTCAGAGTAAAAATTAACATCTGATGTGTATCTGGCTTCTGGCCCTTACGGGAGATCGGGAGATCGGGGTCGGAGATCGGGGTCAGAGTAACAACTCCGAGATCGGGGTCAGAGTAACAGGGAGATCGGGGTCAGAGTAAAAATTAACATCTGATGCACATCCGGCACTCTGACAGACTGCTGTGGTGTTCCGTTTGTACCGGGGATCTGATCCAATGGCCTCCTTAAATCAATACGGGTAGACTGTCCCTCATTCAGACAGGAGTTGCCATGACAACCCAGCACGACAATAGCTACAAGCTGCTGTTCTCTCACCCCCAGATGGTCAAAGATCTGCTCATCGGGTTCGTGAAAGAAGCGTGGGTTGAACAACTGGACTTCTCGACACTGGAGAAGGTCAGCGGCTCTTATGTCAGTGATGAGCTGCGGGATCGTGAAGACGACATCATCTGGCGGGTACGCTGGGGTGAAGACTGGCTATACGTCTACTTGCTGTTGGAGTTCCAATCGAGCATCGACAAGTACATGGCCGTGCGGGTGATGAGTTATCTGGGGTTGCTGTATCAAGATTTGGTACGCCAGAAGACCTTTACCCCTAACAGTAAACGGAGATCGGGGTCAGAGTAAAAATTAACATCTGATGCACATCCGGCACTCTGACAGACTGCTGTGGTGTTCCGTTTGTACCGGGGATCTGATCCTGCCGATGTCGCCCTGTGCGGCGTTTTATGCTTCCAACTGTTCTTACCTGCTTAACGGCATAAAACGGCCCAGTGGCCGCTCTGTGCTGCTAGAATGGCTGTATGCCAACTGACTTCGACTCCCCAGGCCCTGATACGGCCACGAATCCCTCTATTACCCGCTCGTCATTGCTGGCTGAGCTGGAGGCCTATGAGCACCTGCTGTTTGAGCCGATGACCCAGGCCGATCTGCAGCGCCTGTACGCACTCTATTCCGACTGGCAGCAACGCCTAGGGGATTCGCCTGACGCCATCGCCCTGTGCGATGCTCTGGATACCTTCATCGAAGCCAATCTGGAGGCTGGCCCCTCACTGGAGGTTGAGCAGGCCTATCTGGATCTGGTGCAGCTGATTCAGGCTGGGAGTAATCCTCAGGTAGGATCAGCACTGTGAAACTCAACCGCATTAAACAGGGTTGTAGTCTTTTCTAGGCAAATAATACTCCGCTTTCGATCTTACCAGCCCACTATCACGCCCATTGTACTGTGTGCTTTTGTAGACCTCATACTCCTCGAAACTCGGTAAGACATCAATACAGACTTCTTCACCGTTTTTCAGGAGATCGGGGTCAGAGTAAAAATTAACATCTGATGCACATCCGGCACTCTGACAGACTGCTGTGGTGTTCCGTTTGTACCGGGGATCTGATCCTGCCGATGTCGCCCTGTGCGGCGTTTTATGCTTCCAACTGTTCTTACCGGAGATCGGGGTCAGAGTAACAACTCCAAGTTATCCTCTCAGGAGATCGCAGGAGATCGGGGTCAGAGTAACAACTCCAGGAGATCGGGAGATCGGGGTCTGAGT
>CEGF01001012.1_pt1 | contig 17685 bp, 34 predicted proteins | sample 306341 | NCBI WGS metagenome assembly CEGF01 (sample SAMEA2755655, study PRJEB7226) | microbial mat metagenome | biome: microbial mat; feature: hypersaline; material: grass silage | place: USA | collected 2014-02-19 | depth 0 m
CGGCGACCTAGGCGGGAAGCCAAAATTCACACCTACAGCCCCTAATATGTTCGACGGTATCGCAAAGCTACTTAAAGCCGCCAATATAAACGCCGATACGTTAACGCGTGAATTGCATAAAGCTAAAGTCAAGATTGTGACCGACTAGCAAAAATACCAATTGACACCCGCCAAGGCTCCTAATAAACTTTATGGACAAATAACGCTTAGGAGCCAAAACCATGAAATCGAACTTTCAAGCCATTATCGCGACTTACTCAAGTTTAGAGACGCTAGTCCTCGCCACGGCTAACCACAACCTAAAATCAGACCTTGCCAAAGGTGAAGACATTCACAAAAAGGCGGCGTGTGCTATTTTCGGTCTAGCCCCTATCGACGTTAGGGAGAAACACCGCCGCTTTGCCAAATCAGAGAACTATCACCAATTGTACAGCCCTGATTTTTCAAAGACGGGCGAATTACAATTACCGCTAACACCAACACATTGCGCTTGCTGTCTACGTCCCCTAGCGCTAGGGTGTAAATGTTATGAAGGCTAAAAGCCAATACACGCAGCACCTAGAACGGGTTCGCGTTGAACACGCCGCCGAGCTGATAGAATACGCCGAGATCAACGGGCTAATAGACGTGGGGGACGTGTTCGGGTGTAGGAGTAAATTAGGCTATCTACTGATTTACGATATTCTAGGCTTTTTCATTAATGGTTATTCGAGCCACTACGCCTACAATTCGAAATACGCAAAGGGTCACGCTATGGTCGCCTATCTCTTACACGGCACCATTAGAACCTACCCCCTCATGAAGTTTTTACACAATGACGCAGGGACTAAACACGTCTACCGTCAATTAATATACCGTCCTTATGGAGTTCAGTTAAATGTATGAGTTAGTTTACAACCTGTTGATCATTGCCGCCTTGCTGGTCTTGCTTAAGTTGCTTTACCCAAGTTTGGGTCTAGTCCGTCAAGACTGGAAGAACAAACAGAAAGCCTTAGCCGCGGCAACGGTAAGCATCGCCCTGATCATTTTATGGTTAGTCACCGAGACGACCCTAAAAGCCTTAGACTATATTGAATGTCTATCTCAAGATATTTGTGTTCATAAACCACAGTTAACGGAGTTTCTACAGTGGATCTTAAACTAATAGCTTTGCATGAAAACAAAGCACACCTAGAAAGCGTGGCGGCTACGCTTAATACCGCCGCTAACAAGTTGCTAAGCCTTTCAATATCCGGCAGTGAGACGACTAAGGCTCTAAATACTTTAAAAGCCAACCTAGCGAGCATTGACGACGCTATCAGCGAGACTAGCGCCCTTATCGCAGGGGGCGGGGGCGAGGATGACCAACCAGATAACCAGATTCTAGAAATAGATTCTAAAGATGATCGTATTTTCGTTATTGCGGTCAAGCACATGGTAAGACGTGCCGAACAAAATAGAAAAGCCCCTTTAAAATCGGCTATCACTTGTCCGGTATGTCTAACCAAACTGCATAAATTAGACCGTAAGACTGTTTTTTGCTCTAACAGCGGTGCGGGCAACTGCAAAAACCGATATTACACCAAAGTAAGATCACCTCGATTTGTTCGTTTGAATACACTAGAAGGTTAAAGACCGTGAATATTAAATCTATCCCAACCAATGAAGTTAAATTACTGTCGGTTTACTTAATGGTCAGTAAAGACACCATGTTAACCAGTGAGGGTGCATACCATACCGTGTGCATTGGCGCACCCTGTTTAGACGAAGACGGCGAAGACGTTGTTTTAATGCTTTTAGGGGACGAGGAACCCCGCGAGCTTGAGGACTTCATTTTTATTAAAGAGTTGCATAACTTCGATGACTACCCCGCCGTAAGTCCGCACGACTTTATCAAGCTATGCCAAGGTGAAGAGATAGAACTAACAAAAATCTCTATTGACCGTTAAGAAATCTTAGCCTATAATCACTGTACATTGATTGCTTAGGAGCACAGAACAATGATTGCAGATTACCAATACATCAACACATCAAATCCTTTTCATGTTGTACGTTTAACACTTGACGGGGATTTTGTTGAAGTGGGCTTTAATGATGGTGAAGAGTGCGACGCTCAAACCATTAAAGCTATGGCTAACATGGATGACGTTGACGGCTTCACTTTAGACCCTCTTTAAATCGCAAAGGGGGTTAATCACCCCCTAAACCTATCAACTAGGGGTACGCAATGGATCACAAGTTTTATCACTTTTCTAAATGGCTCTATAAAGAGTTTTCCGACACGCTAGTCAAAATCAAACAAGCCACCGACGCGCAGGAAGATCCCGATCTTCTAGGGGCTAAGTCTAAAATGTTAGATTGCCACTTGGGGGATCTTAAAGCCTACCGTAACGATTGTGTTACCGCGCTAGAAGTCCTAAACGTCTTACCCAAGTGGGACGATCTAAGCGAAGAGGCTAAGAGCAATATCAAAGGCAATGAAAAGCCTAACGCCCTGTTATTGAGCTTGTACGTAGAAATTCAGAATGTCGCGGGAATCCGCCGCCCTGTACGACTTAAAAATAGTGCGGGCATTGATGCTACCCAAGAGATTGAGTTATCAAAGTATAACCAAGAGCTTTATAAAAGCTATGTCTCAGGGTTCAACGCCCTTTCTAGCTTCCCGTGGGCGGTGACGGCTAATGCTGGATAAAAAGACTAATGACTATCTTCATAGCCGCCTAGTTAAGTTAGGCGATAAGTGATCAAAAGAGGGCTAAGGCACGCAAAAAGCGCAAAAAGGCGCAGAGAGCCACACGGAGGCGAAAATAATGAGTATATGCCAAAAGAAAGACGGGTCTTTGTGTACCTCATGTTGCGACGTGGTGGTTTTGTCTTCACCGTTTAGCCAGCAGGAACTAAAAAAGGTTAGACGAGCATTCAATAAACGCGCGAACAAATACGAACCGCGCGGGATGTTACGCCGGATCTCAAAACGTCGTGCCAAAAAGAAAAACCCTTATATCGTGGCATTTCGTGAACGAGCGGATCGACAGGACAAAAACAATAAGCCGACGTATTACAGTTGTATTCACATGAAGCGCGGCAAGTGCCAGATCTATGAAATGCGCCCTTATATGTGCCACGGCTACCCGCTTTACAGTCAACCCGCCGACGATTGGATCAGAGGACGATACTCAAACATCCCTGAATATGATCGCGAGTGCGGTTTTTATAACGACCAAACCCTGATCGCTACATTCCCTTTAGTGGACATTAAGAAAGCCTTGAAGGATGAACAGCGAACTAAACCCGAGAACCTAACGCGAGGCGTATTACATGCCTGACAACGTACAACGAGCTTTAACTAGTTACATAGTTTGCACGGCGTTAGAGTTCACCCGTCAACAGGGCGGTAAAGAGTTTGCGCGTCAAATGATCCTAGACGCTGGAATTGATATGGCTAACGAATGGGATCGCGTGGTAGTCGAGCAAATAAGCTTGGATCACGTTAAGTTAGTCAACGACGTTAACAGAGGTTTTTATGACCATGACGAAGAGTGAAGCAGAGCGCCGACTAAAGGAAGAGTTAAGCGGCGACCTATTCAGCGGAGAGAACAAACCAACACCCCGCGAGCATACTAACAAGATGCGCGGGATCGTGGAGCAGAAACGCCACCTAGTGAAAGCCATCCACGCGCTTAACGAGGCTTACGACGAACTGAAAAAAGCCAACTACCACCCGCACCGATTGCAATTAATTGCCGACGAACGCGACCACGTTAGCAAGATATTACAGTCCGCAACCTATAAGGAGACTAAATTCTCATGATGGACAAACATAAGCCCTATGATCACAACCCGCTTAAGTTGGTCGAAGGTAGCCCATGCCCTGAAATAGACTGCGAAGGCGAATTAGAGTACCTACCAGAAAATTGTACTTGTCACATTAACCCGCCGTGCTCCGCGTGTGAGTATGCTCCGCTTAAATGCGGTGTTTGCGGTTATGAGCCTGAAGAAGAGGATCTTGTGTAATGGCACTACATCCAATCGTTAAGAAGTTGCGCGCCGACGTGCGAGCAGTCGATAAAGAACTTAAAGACCTAGCCAAAGAGATCAAGCAAGAGGGTGAAGACTTTAAAGACGACGTTAACGTGTGTGTACACAATTTCGTGCTTAACACTACCGCAGGGCTTCAAGAGAAATACGATTTTGAATACCTCGACACGATTAACAGTTACGCGCGCAATATGAAAGCCTATAAGAAAAAGGTTCATAAGTTGCGCACTAAGTTGATCAATACTAAAGACAAGCTACGCACAGCCGAGCGAGTACACGGGAAAAAATAACCATGCCTAAAGTGAGAACAGAGCGTTATTACTTTTCATTCGGTGACGGTATCGATCCGGTATCGGGAACCTATGACATTAACATTAACTCGGACGGCGAATTTTACGCGCGCATCCCTGAAATAGCACACCCCTATTTTCAGCGCGGCACTAAATACCGATCATGCCTTTGTAAGTTAGACCGCACCAAGAAACCCGCGCTTTACACTAAAGTCATGGAAGACTTGATCCTAACTATCAGGCAGGGTATCGAGATTTGCTGTAAACCCGAGATTAAACGCGAGCATGTAATTTTATATCATATTGGGTCTAAGGTTTGCTTTGCTGCTAATGAAGCGGGCGAGGTATCACCTAATGCACAGCCCGACGGGTTCGAGTGGGCTAGCGGTAGTATGGTAGATAAAAAGAAATATTCGAGCGACCCATTCAATAAACCGCACGAGGGCGGATACTCGATCACGGTGGGGGCAATCGCTCGGACTAAGGTAACAACCATCTTAGGCGGTCAGGAGTCCGTTAAGTACGAGCGTTACTATGGCGAAGGAAACGATCATTGGAACATGGAACACCCCGCCGCGCTCCTTAACTCATGGACGGGGTTTGTACTACCGCGCGACTTTAGAGAGATCCCCTACTCGGATGACGCCGCTAATTTCTTTTACTCGATGATGGAAGGATTAGTCAAACTCGGGCAGCGCCTACAAGATGCAACCTTTGAACAGGAGGATCTATTGTCATTAATTGCGCAGGGTGGAAGCCCGCTATTATCCGCACCTAAGAGAAACAAATAACAATCACCTAAATACGTGGGCGCGCCTGAAATCAGCATCAGAATCGCGCCTACTACATACTAATAAACCTATACCTACATATATACCAAATAACCACTAAAACACCCCTCAACACCGTATACACCCCTTAAATACAGTATAAACACCATCCCTACCCCTGAATTTAATCCCTACACAAAATTTATTCATTCTATATCAATAACATAAGTATAAGATTATTACCCCATGTTGGGATCGGCGAGGTTGTAGACTACGGGGATTTTTAGGTCTAAAAGGGGTTTTTGGGTCAATTGGGTTGTTTTGTTAGGTCAATTGAGTTATGATTTTTGGGGCTTGAATGTGACAGCACCCCCCGCAAAAAAGTTAAAAAACGGCTAAAAAAGGGGGGGTATTGTACAAAGTTGGGTAGTTTTGTTAGAGATTACGGAGATTTTGCCATGAGTAACGGATTTAATCCGCCCGTATGGAAGAATAAAGAGAAGTTTTTGATCCCTCCTAGCACGGAAGTAGATGAACGCGAAGAGCAGGAAATCGAGAGTGTTCAGGGTAAGGAGTTGGGCGCGCAATTAATTGCCGAGAACGAGGAAACTAAAATTCCTTGTATAAGATTCGGTACTCGTTACGGTCATTACACCCCTTACGAGTTTTTAAAATCTGGCGAGGGTGATGTTTATATTTGCCGTTGCGTATGTGGTGAAGCACACGACGTATTAACGACTGAAGAATTAAGCATTCCTTATCCTGTTTGCTCACATGGACATAAAGAGGCGATTGTCGGATCAGGTAGTGATGAAGTCTCGCGCCGATGCTTAGAGAAATACATTTCCCTGATACGCGCATATAACGCCGATGAGGAATTTAGCCTACTATCAAACTTTGCCGCTTGGTGGAATAAGCACACCTCACAGGGTAAGACGCCCTTCGTATTAAATACGCATCGACCTATATCGCGCGATAACCTTTTATTTATCAGCCCGAATCAGATCCCCGCGTATCAAATCCTGAATAGTATAGAGTGCAAAATTAAAGAGGGGCATAGTTTACTATCTCAGGGCTTAAAGTTGGGTATGTCCGCCAAACAACTAAACAAGTTATTTACGTCGTCCAAGGTTCGCGAGAATGCGCGAGTAATGGAAAACATTCTATTAGGTATTGAAATTGACGCGAGGTTGTCATAATGAGTAAACGAATTTACGCGGTTTGTGTCGCTATCCCTGTTTCACTAGAGAACACCACACTAAACACTGAAGAAGAAAAGATCGCCTTTGCTATTAAAGCAGGGGAAGAGGCAACCGCAGCATTAGCGCGCGCACCTTTTTGTTTTGATGTGTCATTCCAAAACGTTGAGTTAGGCGAACCCCAAGGGCGCGGGCATTCACTGTTACACGTATGGAACGCCCCATACATACGCAAGGGATTAGAGCGTGTACTAATGATCGATGTGGCTATCAAGGCTAGAAACTATATCCGCAAGGCTAAGCAATACGAATTAATCATACAGCCAGCCTTTGAAACTATTAACGGGGCGGTTACTGAAATCTTTGCTCAGGTGGATAACGCAGAGAAAGCAACCTATTCAGAAGACTTTTTGATCGAGTGGTGTTAATCATGCTTATTAAATTTAATGTCGCGGTACTACTGCAAGCCAATGACGCGCCACGCGTAGACAATCACTATTCTAAGTTTGCGACTAACCAGCAATTAGAAGAGAAACGCCAACGCAGGGCGCGAGCGATTAACGCTTTGTGCACTTCCCTGACTACCCTCTTAACAGAGCACAGTAGTAGCCCAACCGCGATAGTTAGATCAGCGTCGAGTCAATCATTTAAGCGCTACGGCAAAGACCACACACCCGCGAATGATGCCGCTATCCGATCACACGCGCATAAGGCAGATGCGATTATATCCGTAGAACTAGAATTAGAGTGGCACCACTTGATCCGGTTCGGGAGTCATAACCATGCGCTAGCGCTAATAGACAGGGCAATCAATAACGCGCCTACCCTGCTTACTCCTATTAAGTACATTACATTAAGCAAGGCAGTACAACGTTATGAATATGCTTAACACCCTACACGCGCTAACGGCTAAGCGTTACTTTGTCCCTATGTGCATTAACTATACGGCACAGAACACCGAGCGCGATCCTATCGGCATTACACGGGCGACAACTTCTATTATGTCGCTCATTATCGCGCACCCGTTACCCGCGCCGCGCCTACCCTGTAGCGTACTAGGAGTGATTTCCGCCGATAACCTTAGAATGGTTGACGACTCACACAAGCCTAGAAGTAAAACAGTAGGAGCCTATCTAAAATGTGTTAGGGGTTACGCCAACCCAACATACGAGGGGTTTATACGTGATAACCTTTTTGCACACCCTAAGCCAAACTTACACCACATGACAGCCTTTATAGAGATCCTAGCCTATAGCGAAGCCGAAGCGGTTAAGGTTGCGCAGGGGTACGCGCGCGAGTTGCGACATTATCGATCAGGGCGGCAGTGGGGGCGGGTTACTCAGACGTGCGCAATTAATTGCGGGCGCTACTCACTGCAACCTAACCATATAAAGAACTTGCACGATATTAAATACATTAAAAAGTATAGAGGTTGAAACGATGACTAACCCATTTCTGAATAGAGTGTTTCCCTCAATGAGCGTAGAGCCTCGCGTTATTGGTATAACCTTTCTACCTTCAACTTACAGAGAGTGTACTAGCTATTGCATGACGGTAGCTATTGCCGTGAATAAGATCGGCTTCCTATCCAACTTCCTAGAGCATGACGGTTACTTCTACGACACGCGCACATCGCCAAAGGTAGTGAACAACGCGAGGGACGCATTATTTAGATCATTCGCTATGAACCCACCGCTAACAGACCCGAGTAAACAATGTCTAGTCATTACAGGCGTTGAAATGCTAGGGCGTTGGTATCAGGGCGAGGACTTAGAACGTTTTGAACGCCTACACCTTAACGTGTCCAATGGGGCGCGCGCCGTTATCCCTGTCGTATTGAAAGTAGAATCACCGAGCATGAAACTAGCTAAGAGAAAATTAACTCATATCGTTTCTAAGCTACGGGGGCACCTACTACGATTCGATAACACATCTAAGTTAATACGATTAGAGTCGCCGATTAATATATGGGTGCATGATTACATCCAGTGCAACTATGATTTGATCGGCGATAGTATTTAGTCATTTACAAAACTACTCAATTAACATATATTGGAGATCCACGGGGGCACAATAGCCCCTATAACCAACCCAGTAGAGAGTATCTATTATGAGCAACGTTTATCCGTATCTCGCGCTTTTCACCTTACCCCGCGACGCGAGCCTTAAAGTAGTTAACGAAGTTAAGAACGTACTTGATGCTTGCACCGAAGCGCAGGACATTGCCCTAAGTGGTAATAGCACGGCGGGCGCAGTATCAGAGTTACTATCATACGTTGACCCTGAACTATTAAACTTCCACTTAACCGACCACTCTAAGATCTGCAAAGACATGCTAGGGGGTGATAAGTTTACTCACGTTTGGTTAGTGTTTGGTGTTAAAGCTGTAGAGACTCCGGCAGCTAAAGACGTTAGCGCAGACTATTACCGCCAAGTAGTAGATCGCCAAGCTGATTTTATTGTGGGTAAGATTACCAATCAAGTAACGCAGGTTTACCGCAATGTGACGCGAACGCAGGGAACCGCCGCTAATCGTTGTTTGTCTCGCGTAATCCCTCACGCATACGGCGCAGACACCTTCAAAGAGATCCCAACGTGGGCGATGCACGGCTTGCAAGTAACTAAAGCGATTATCGAATAACAGGAGTCTTTATTATGAACTACGATGAGCGCCTAGATTACTGCAATGCTTACCCTGTTAAGTTTGTGGTATCTATCCCCCACGACGCACCAACGTTAACCAAGGAAGCGATCATTCAAACCTTGCTAGCGAATACCAACCGTGACACGGAACATTCGAACCAGCCTACACTCTATACAGGGCTATTTGAGTATTTCGATATGGAAGGGCTAGCCGCCGATTTTAACGACCACTTGAATCAATGCCCCCTAATTAAAGACGTGGGTTTTTCGACAATGGTCTTAACTATTACCGTGCGGATCTCTAATCCGGTTGAAGCGTCGGAGGATGCTTGCTTTATGGCATTAGAACGCGAGTGCGATAACCTAGCGCAACAGATGCACCTAGCAGGGTTGCAACACGTTCAGACCAACACACCGACGGGGAATATTTACCACGTCCCGCTTATCACCGTGGCGTTAGGCGGCGACTCCCTGACTAAACCAGTATTAGCCAAAGACGCGCGACACGTCCCGTATCTAAACTTGGAGATAGTAAGCCATGAGAAAATTTAGCGTTAAGATGCTTTGCGCGTGTAACCCTAAGTTAATCGACGTTGAGCGCAATCTATCCCGCCCGCGTTACATGGAATTGATCCGCGAGGGTCTAGCCGACTTCCTAGGCGACGGACACGAGACAAGCCGCCACGGGGCTATCGTTAGTAGTTGCGTTAGTAAGTTGGCAATAGTCAGCCCTGAAGAACGTAAAGACTTAGCCGAGACAGTAAGAAAGATTGTTGATCAGATTCTACTAACTGACACTTACTTCACGTTGCACCTAACTATTGATGCGGGGCACCCGCAAGCCGCGCGATTAGTGGCGCATTACATCACTAACAAGTTTCGAGGGCGTGGGGTATTCAATCCGCGTCTAGAAGAGTTTCGCGCTATCACTATTAGTCACCATGAGATCGAGTAATATGTCTAAGCTTAATAAATATATCTCGTTTGGGTTAGCAACCGTTAACCGCAATGCGCGCCCGTCTTACTATAGCAATAGCTCATACATGGCAGAGCGTGACCTAATGACCGCGCACATTAACGACGCGTTTTCTAATGTCCATGCAGTAGCCGTGGGCGGCGTCTATGTCGAGGTAGTAGGATCGGCGCGAATGCTTGAGGCGTTGCGCAGTATCTTAGCGGGCGACCCTGACACCCTAGGGGATTATATTCTCTTTGAAGTCTTAGCCGAGAACGAACAGGAAGCCGCGCAATTGATTGCCGACGCTAGACAAAGCTATTACAGCAAAGTACGTAAACCGTTATTACGTTTGTATCGCCCTAGCAAGGTTAAGCTGTCACGCGAGGACGTGGGAGGTAGTACGCCATGCCAGTAACCTACACGCCCGAACAAATCAAAGATTACGGGTATGAATGGCTAGCCACTTGGATCGGCGTCCCGTCGTTCTATTGCTGGCAGATGGTGATCGGGTTACACTCAGGGCAGGACTTTGCACAGATGCGCGCGGTTCGTATTGATGCCTCACGCGATCTATGGGCTATCGTGCGACACAAGGACTTACCAGTTAAACCTTACAAGTGCCACGCATTGCTACCATAGTTACCACTCAGGGCGCGCACATTACCACCGAGCCGCCCTGTATTACCACTCTAACAATATTGGAGTTACCAAACTAAATGAAACGAGTTCACTTAATCCCCCTAGGCATGAAAGCCGAAACAGGGAAGCGCAACGAATACATTCGCGACCTAGTTAACCTAGTTAAGAAACGCACAATGATTCTAGGTAAGTTCGAGAAGAATGCAGACCGAATCAAAACCGTTCAAGAGGTGCGAGGTCTTCTAACGGGATCTATCCCTAACTGTTTACGCGATGATATAACTGTAACCACCTTCGGGCTAAAAGGTTCATACCCTATCGTGTACGAGCTGGCGATCTGGACTAGTGCGCCGGACAGTGACAAAGAGAAGGAGCTGATCCGTACCTTCTTAGTTAACCTAGCCTCGCGTATGCGTAACGAGTACGGGCGCACCCTGATTATTCCCGACAGTTACCCAAGTGCACCGCTCAAAGAAGAACACCCCGACGCTAAGCGATACATGGACGCGGTTAACTATCTCGCTATGTAACCAAAAAATGTGAACTTAGGGTATTTACAAAACCTCTCAATTGACATATTATTCAAGTCAACCGAGAGGTTTTTTATTTTACTTTACTGCTTAGGAGCACCCACCATGAAAGACGCACTAACCGCACTAGCTAATCAAATGGAACTACCGCTAGCGGACGTTCAAGCATTCGCAACGGGCATCACTAACGACATTATCAAAGACGGCGCAGCGGAGAACTTTATCCAAATGTCTGAAGAAGAGCGCGAGGATATGATCCGCGCTTACGCCGTTCACCAAGTTAAGAAGATGCGCAGCTTTACCGAGATCTATATGTCTAACGACCAAGCGCGCGACGCGTTCTTATCTTCAGTGTTCGCACTATTCAAACAGTAACGAGTATTCAGGGGGCGGCAACGCGTCGCCCTGTAACCACTAACCCAAGTAACGGGAGTATTCACAATGAAAGAACTATTAATTATCGGCGAACACGCTTTCGACATTACCGGACTTGTTCAAAACGTACAGGCTCTTAACGAGGATGGTAGCCTTGCTTTTCAGGGTAACGGGATCGTTATCTATCGTTCGCAGCACATCCACGGCAACGCGCCGATCTTCCTTAAGCACATAGGCGTTAAGCGCATATTCGGGAATGAGACAACCGTTTATAGCGTAAGTGACAACTGGAAGCGTAACGACTACGAGCAATACAAGATGACCGCGCCTAATATGAACCTCTTAGAGATCAGCTATGCGCACACCCTGTTATCTAAGATGCACATTCTATAATTTTCTGCACTTAGGCTATTTACAAAACCCCTCGATTGACCTACTATATAGATCCTTTCGAGGGGTTTTTCATTTTAGCTTAGGAGCACGAAACAATGACAACACCACAACAAAACATCGAAAACCGTCTAGCCACTATGAGCGCGGACGACCTTTTTAACCTAATGCGCAAACTGAACAATAATACAGATAGCGCGTCTATCACTCTTCTAGAGCTAGTAACTGATCGTTACATGGACATCGTACCGGATGAGACTTTTATCCAAGCAATGAACATTCTTGATCAGGAAATGGAGTCTTACTAATGGCTAATACTCGTTCTATTCGTGACCTATGGGATGCAGGTCTAAACGTGGCAGCGGCTAACGCTGCTTTTGAATACTTTCTTAAGCATGGCGCGGACGCGTTACAGTCGGAACTTGATTTTCTTTTCGGTACTGACACGGCTAGCGGTTGGACTTCTCGCGGCGGGTCTGCATCCATCCTGAAGGTTCGCGCAATTAGTATCCGTATCCCTTTAGACTAAGTTTCAATACAGGGGCGCACGGCGCGCCCTTTACCAAGCCTAGGAGGTTAACCAGTGAAACCGAAAACTATCCAATCAAAGGAAGCTTACGAGCTTAACGCTCAGCTTCACGAGAAGCTAAAAGAAGCGGAGGCAATTTGCTTAAAGTTGCGCGCTTGCTTCCCTGAACCTGACACCAGCAATGTACACGCCTCAGAATGGAAAATGTTTGATTACGCTACAAACGTCCTTTTCCTCATCGAATAACCTAACAGGGGCGCTCACGTTGCGCCTTGTAACTTAAAACCTTATAAGGAGTTGTCACACTATGCCTATCATGGAAACACGCGGGGGCGTCGCTTACGTCGCTATTCGCGCCCACTTTGATCACTCATTCGCGGATAAGCTAGCTTTAGCCATTCAGGGCGACTTAACCGAAAAGCCCGCGATTGAATCGGTTAAGGTCTTCAAGTTTAAAGATCTCACTTGCCCCGATCATGTTAAGTCTCACGTTCACCGAGAGATCGCCCGTCTATCTAAAAACTTTAAGTACGAAACGCGTATTATCAAAGTTTATCTTAAGCCGGAGGTCGAGCACGTTTTCGCAGGTTGTAAGATCAACTTATGGATAGAGTGCCGGACTCGCAAATTTAGAAAGGCTCATGATGGATGCTGCGCCGCCGCCGAGCTTATCGCTTTTACTGGCGGAGTTGATAACCCAAAACAGGCAATGCACCCGCAACTATTCGAATAACCACCGTGCAATTAATTGCGCCCCCGTAATCCACTTAGATAAGGATCATTATGTTTACTCTAAAACTGGTAGACCACTACCGAAAAGAAAAGCGCTTTGAAACGTTCACCGAGGATTTCACCGCCTACACTAAAGGCTCTGAATACTTCAGCGAGTACCTAGCCGAAGCCAACCTTAAAGAAGATTGTCACCACGCGGTCATTCAATGGGGTAATCAGGCTAAGGCTCTTAACAATGCGCAGGTAGCTTTTCTATACTCCGACGGTTTAGATATTGACGAGTTTAAACCTGACACTCTTAACAGTGCACTAACGCCGGAAATGTGCGAGGCTCAGAACGTACACGAGCGCTTAAAAGAAAAGCTTGCAACGTGGGACAGTGCGAGCCTAACAGACAACGGAGAGATCCGTCTAACCTCTTCAGGTCGCCGCGGCAAAGACTTAAGCGACGACGAAACCGAGCTATTACGTAAACGCCTACAGGCAGCGCAGCAGGACGACAAGCCCCGCGCACAGGGTCGCCCTGATACCTTTGCTACTCCTTACGGTGCGGGTACAGAACGCGAATTTAAATTTCCTACAGGATTATGCAACGCCCGATCTATTCAATCGCGAATCACCACTATAAGAGATCGTCTAAAAGAATGCGACGCCGTTCCCGATGACTTAGATAGCGTTAAGTTAGATGCGTTATTGTGCCACGTCGGATCTCAGGCAAACATTATTATCGGGGCAGTAAATACTCACGACCCTTTCGACGGGAGAACGCAAGACGACTTTTTAAAGCTGCATGATACTTTGTTATCTCAATTGGTTGAGTTAGACCGCTTTATTTTTAACACGCGCGAGATAGCAAAAGAACTATACCCCGAGTTATTCGCAGGTCTAGGGCACCGATTTATTGAAGTTGTGCCGAGCCTAATAACCTTAGCCGAGCGCATGGTCACGGTTAACAAAGCCGTAAAACAACCTGATACCGCTAAGACCCCTTACGGTTGGGTTGATGTGCCCGAGTTTAAGATCCCGACGGGGCTAAACAACGCTCGCGCTATTCGTGACACCATGAAAGGCTTACACTTAAAGCTAACGTCTCAACCTCACATCAATAAGCCCTCAGACGTAACAGACACCGTTATCTTAGAGACGCATATCAATAGCATAGCTAAGACGGCTTTTGACCTCGTGCGCATGGTGGAATCAATCAGCCCTGTAAGCGGTATGAATAGCGAAAAGCTTTGCGCTCAGGCTGATCAGCTGTCCGACGAGTTAGACGCGTTCCAGTGTTTCTATGACAACACGCGCGCGGGGTCTGAAGCGTTCTATAACGAATTGTTCGCAGGGCTAGCGAGACATCCTAACGACGTTATCCCTAACCTAGTCACATTAGCGGAAGGTATGATCACGACTAACCGCGCCAACAAACCAAAATAGAGAGTTTATATTATGCTAACAATCATTATCCAAGACGTGCACACCGACACGATGGACATTTACCCTGTAGATAACACGGCGTCTATCATTTCAGAGTATGACGAGCACTTTACAAAGATTCTAACTAAGGATCTTCGTCCCGAGGAATATTACAGCGTACTTTCTTATAAGGCTGAATTACGTCCGATCAAGCGTAGTGAGTCTATCCGTATTTATCAAGGTGGCGAGTTGCTGGATTCCGTGGAGTTTGTCGAGCGTCCAGAGAAGCCCGAGCACTTAAAGACCGCGTCGGACTTAATATCCGAAGTCACCGAGTACGAGAAAAACTTTGACATTCTGATCGACTACGTAGAGAAAATCGGAGATCGCGCCGAGGGGACACTAAGACAAAGACCGCCGCAAGGTTTTATCGCGGGGAAACTACGCCGACCCCTGACTAAATTGCGTGACGCCTGTATTACTATTAAAGAGATCGTCTCCGATAATCGAGAGGGTAAACCCCTAGCCGAAAAAGATTTACCCGAGGCTCTAACTAAATTAAGCGATAGTGTCTACGAACTAGAAGAGGCTTTATTAAACAGCAATCCCGCTTACGGTAAGTTTATAGACTTTATGGTTATGGATGTCTCACGATCCGGCGCAGCAAACGCAATAGGGCAGATCAAAGCCTTAGCCCTAGGGTACAAAGGTTCAACAGGGGACTAACCAAGACTAGTTAATACTAAGGGGCGCGCGACGCCCTTTTTTTGATCTTGGGTGTTTACAAAACCCGCCAATTGACCTAATATGATTTCACAGTAAGAAACATCTTTCGCTTAGGAGCTGATACGATGGACGCCTTAACCCACAAAATAACAATTGATACGCTAACTCACGCGGTGGAACTTCTCCGCAATCTAGGCGCAAATTACGAAACTGTTATGTGCTTTCTTAACGCTAGAAGCCGCTTAATAGAATCAGAGCGCGCTATGTCGCAATCTATGCCGCAAGTATCTGTTGACCTAGTCGTAAAATCGCGCGCAAATCTACACCTCGTGACAAAATACCAAGACTTTAACAGCCCTGTTGGGGTTCTAACCCGAGGGTTACTATTCACGCTAACGGATAAGCTATCCGCGTTAGAGACAGACTTAACAAATAACCACCTAAAGCCCAATGAGATCGGAGGGGTAATCTAACTATGAAAACTTACACCATGCGAATGATCGCGTTTAACATGGCATCGACTAAGTTCGCCCAACCTGAAACGATGGAAGCCCTAAAAGAAGTGTTCGCCCCTCGACTAGAAGGTTTTGTCGCCGTGGAAGCTATCGACGTGCTGAAGCGTACCGACCTTACGCACCCTAACATGAGACAAATAGTTATCACTGTTAAGGCTACCGCAGGGACGCACAAACAAGCGCTAGCCAAGATTAAAAAGCAATTGGATGTACTGCTTACCAAACTTAGCAAATTAAGCCTATTCTTTGCGTACTGGCACGGGGTGCGCTTTCGTTATTTCAACACGGTATCAGTAGAGGCACCCGAAAAGGTCGAACAGGGTCTAGGGTGTGGTGAACAATTCGAGTTCTTCGGGGCTTGGTATCCTGACGGCGTTTGCATTGATGGTTATATGTGGGATCTTGATAGTGGCGAAGACGGCAACTTAACGCACGGCGGTGATGATCCTTGCCCGCTATGTAATACTCGCCGTTACTACAAAGACCTAGAAGACGAAATCGGCGAAGCGGGCTATCTGTCTGAATGCGTCGTCGGTGCAGATGATGAGTGGTGCGCTAACCATCATGATCCCCTATCTAACTTCCCAAGTAATTACGCTCGCGAAATGCGTCGTTACTGGTACAGAGGGCGTAAAGAGGCGCGATACACTGAAACGTTACGCAAGACCTTAACCCGTTGCAAAGGTAGAGTGGGCAAATGTTAAACGCAGCAATAGTTAAAGTAGAGTGTAAGAACACTAAGACGGGCGCGGATCTAGGTGTAGGTTACATTGCCTATTATTTCAGAGAGCGCGCAAGCGGTGACGGGGTCATTAATAGCACAGCACACCGCGCAGAGTGGGACGCGCCTTGCAGCCCTGTAGATTACCTAGGGGTTAAATACTCTCAAGTTGTCCTGAATTACTTCGAACGTTGTTTCTCTACTGGCGGAGAACCAGAAACAATAAAATGTGGTAATCGAGTTTTTAACTTGGAGATCATAACGCACGGGCAGACCCCCGAATGGCTACGCGAGCAAGTGCGCGTTGTGGGTGTGTTCACGCAGGTTAACGAGTCACTAGCGGACAACCCACCCGATGAACGTATCCGAGCTTTTAACAGTTTGCACGGGACAGTAACAGGGCGATTTAAAGCGCACAGGTCTAACCGTTCTAATATTGCTAAGAAAGATAACAGCCCTTTCAAGGTTAAGAACGTGCAGGGCGTTAAGTCAGAGCCGTTAGCGTTTAGCCATGCCATGATAAGCGGACGCCGCTTTAAAGTGTGGTTCACTGCAAGTAGCCGAATCATTACTAAACTTGTCACGGCGGATACAGGGCAAGCACTACGCGACATTAAGACACACGCCGAGACAGTACGCGCGCACTCCCTGTTACAGCAGATCATAGATGCTAAAGGGCGCATAAATTCCAAGATCGGCAAATACACCGAGGAAGACGGATCAAAACATAGCGTAACCGTCCGTCTCATTTTTAATTAAATCACGCAATCAATTGCAAACAACAAGAGAATAGAACCATGAGCAACACCAAAGAACCTAGACCGAAAAGAAGCACTAGCACGAGCCACGCGCTAACTAGTACCGTCTCTAACGAGATCCCTAAGATCACTCAGATGCTAACTAACGCTATCTCGTGCTTTGATATGGCTAACGCTTGTTCTCTTCAAAAGTCTGTCACTGAAGTTTCAGCCATTACTAGTAATATGCCTAACCAGTTCAAAAAGGTTGGGTATAGTGCAGGTACTCGCGGGCTAGATCTACGTGACCTAGTAGTAGCGATACACCTAGTTAAGACGCGCGGATTACTGGCAGACCTGATCACAGAATCGGAGCAGACAACCAGCGCGAACCCTAAGCCAGAAGAAACACATTGTTTTCAAGCGGGCGTGTCCTGTCTACAAGCCGCCTTTGTTGCGATCCAACCGCTAGCCCGCCTAGGGGCTAAACGCCTAAGTAAAGAG
>CEGF01002816.1_pt1 | contig 17347 bp, 17 predicted proteins | sample 306341 | NCBI WGS metagenome assembly CEGF01 (sample SAMEA2755655, study PRJEB7226) | microbial mat metagenome | biome: microbial mat; feature: hypersaline; material: grass silage | place: USA | collected 2014-02-19 | depth 0 m
TGATAAATGTTCGCGCCAATCAGCGCCGCGTCCCATGGGTCAGTGACGCCATTGCGAATGCAGCTATCTACGAATGCTTCTGTTCCATCGACTTGCGCCTGCGAAAGCGAGGTTCCGAAGACCCCGCTCTCACGTCTCCGCAGAGACGCAAAGAACGCTTTACGATCCATGTTTATAGTCTCCTAGTAAATGGTGACAATATCACCAATCATGCGCCCGTGCTTTACGGCAGCGTCGTAATCGATTCTGCCATCCGCATCGATGCCAAAATCAGTACCAACCTCCACGACGGACGCGCCGGCGAGACCAGCAGATCCGGTGATGGTAATCGTCGGAGCCGATGTGTAGCCATCGCCGCGATCGCTGATAGCGATAGAAACCACCGCGCCGCCCGAAACGGTGAACGTTCCAGCCGCGCCGGAGCCTCCGCCGCCGGTGATCAGTAGGGCGAATGTACCGTCAGTTCCGCCACTGCCGGCATTGCTGATCGCAAGGTTCGCCATCTGACCAGGGAGATATGGACGCGCGATTTTCTTCGTAACAACGGCATAACCGTCATCGCCATCCATGATATCGCGATATATCCAGCCTTCCGGCCTTTCATCGGCTCCGCAAAGAGCGATCCTTGACGCGCCTGTAAATTTTACAAATCGGCCTTTGGGGATAGTATCCCCGGTGTCATTGTTCACGCGCCGCTTCGGCACGGCGGTCGGCACCCACTCCATCTTGATATCAACAAGTGACACCGGATTTGCGGAAATCGAGCTATTGATGGCCGTCAGAATATCGGCATTCGATGCCGCCCGGAGATTGCTGTCGAAAGTATGCGTTTCGGCTCCGATTGTCAGAGACTTGCTGGTTGATGAGCAATCCCCCAGCCTTTCGCCAATACTGATGCCGATCGGTACCGAGCCGCGCCCCGTCCCATCAACCGTTCCGAACAGGTTCCCCCCAACAGTCCCGCCCACCGTTTCACCGGCAGTGGTCTTGAGCACGTTTTCGCCGGCCGGGATGCTGATGGGGTAGGACGTGATTGACGCATTGATCTCGGAGAGGATTGTGGCGTTGGATTTCACCGATTCATTCTCTGTAAATGTATGCGTCTCGCCGCCAATGGTCAGGGTTTGATTGATAACCGTGCAATTCCCTATCTTCTGGCCGATGGCATTGTCATTGATATCCGGTATAAACTTGTCGCCGCGTCCGAATTCATCAACAGTTCCGAAAATGACGGCAGCGGCATCGCCGCTCACAGAAACGCCGGCTGTTGTTTTCAATACGATCTCGCCGATTGGATCTTCGCGCACGAACGCGCTAGTTAGCATGCCACCAATGTCCCAAACGTTTCTGTCTCGCGCCAGGTCTGGAGGGAAAACGAACTGGCCGACAGTCTGGATACGGATGATGCCGTCAAAGCTGTCATCTGTGAGCGTCATCAGGCAGGCAGCGGAGGTTGCCAGTGTCGAAAGCTCAATGGCCGTCTGGTCTGGACACGCGCCCGCGCGCATGATCACATACGCCGGCTTGTAACTTTGCTTGATCGTTGGAGATGCGAGTGTCGGCCCGCTATTGTGAAATCCGAATGCCGGTTCTGTTGCTCCAGCGTCCACGTGTTCGCCCGCAATATCTTCGAACATGATTGTTTGACCGGATGACGCCCCGCATCCGAAAAGCCAGTTGTTGTGTCCCGCGCCACCTTGGAAACGGACGCGCTTGTAGGACTGCCGAACTCGCGCTGTCTGATGAATTCCGCCAACAGCATTGCGATTGAAATCATCACTGTGCACGCAGTATTCTGACGGCGTTTCCGAAATAAGTGTGCAGTCAAAAATCTTGCCTGTCAGGCGCTGTTCAATCAGCGGCTCGGGATCGGTGTTCTCGCGTAGGATGAATGTCCTGTCCCTGCCATTGCCGCGCACCTCGACAAATTCCGGAAAATAGAGCCCGGTCGCGTTAAATTCGCCGTCATCCACGATGTCGATCAGCACCCGATTGTTGTAGTGCGCAAACTCGCAGATCGGCGAACCATTGATCAGCGTTGAACCGGTCAGCGGGGAATATGTAGATTCCACCGCCGCGCGCAGCGTCGTGTATGTCTCGTTTGCGCCGACGCGGATCACCTGGTGCCAGAAGTCCCCGTCGAGATAATCCGCAATCATCTCATCCGAATAGACACAATCCGGGTGAATACCCGCTAGCGCCGTCGTAACGCCGCCAAGATTTGCGAAATATGCCGTTACAGCCGACCAGTCGAGATCAAGCACTGCATACATACCGGTTTGCGTGGCAAGCAGATTATCAGTCAATTTCAGATTGTCTGGGATCGCGGCAATGAAGTCCGAGAATGTAATCGTCGCTGAGGCTACGTCTTTTCGCGTCGAGCAAACGGCAGCGCCCAAATCCTCATCATAAATTTCAAACCCCATCCGCGTCAGGTTCGTCGGACTGCCGAATTGCAAAATGCTGCAATTCGAAATCGTGTATCGGTGGCTCGGGTCAGCGCCATACAGATTGATGCCGCGAACCAACCGTCGCAATGTTTCGCTCCCGGTCATCTCCGCTGAAAAAGGCTTCTTCCCGTCTGGGGATGCAGACTGAGAATCCTGGATGAGCGTATTGATGTCGCTTGATCGCACTTCTGATAGTTGAAGGTTGCCAGTGCGATAGCCTCCGTCATCGTAGTCGTACTTGAGCGAAAAGTAGGTTCCAAAAACCTCTCCATCGCCAAAATTGACAAGCGCCTTCCCGATTTTTGTCCCGATCGGGACGCCAAAATCCGTAGTCAACGTCAGGAGATCGATCCATACATTTCCAACGTAGGAACCGCCACTCAGCGGCAGGTATCCGGCCCCAGCTCCGTCCTTGTATTCCCTCAATATCTCTGTATAGGTCGAGACGCCGTCATAGCTGGCAAAGCGTAGCCGAAAACGGCCCCCGGAATTCGCATCGCGCGCAATTTCTCGGACACAAAAACGGTCAGGAAAAGTAATATCGACGCCACCAACCGACTTATATACCTGTACATCCAAAAGCCTTATTAGCGCGCTACTAGCAGTCGGCTCGTTTATAAATTGAGGATTGATGGCGGATTTTTCATCGAGCGCGGCCTGTTGCTGCGGCGACACGGGGAGATAGTCAGATATACGAACCCATCTCGACCACGTCGAATTCCAGAAGTAGAGCCCCGAATTATTAACGGTTGCACCGTCATATCCAGATGCTGTGGCTTGCAAATGTGTCCCGCTGTCAGCGTCGGTAACCGCAGCACTTTCATTCGCAACCGTGCTAGACGCAGACAGCAATCCCCCAGACCAAGCGCTGTAAATACGCGATGCAGCTACGGCGGTTGATGCCGTGGCGGCAGAAGTGGCCGCACTGGATGCGGATGCCGATGCATTCCCCGCAGATGTGGATGCGCTGGATGCTGAGTCAGCCGCATTGGATTCCGATTGCGCAGCATTCGACGCGGATTGAGCTGCCGCAGACGCATTCTCGCCGGTCGTGATGACAGCATTTGCGATCGGCTCAATCGACATTCTGCCCGGCGTGTCGTCACTCGCGAGGCCGACAACCTGGTTTAGGGCAACAGGAGGGAAATCCCGCATAAGCAGGGGATCATTAGCCATTGTGGGGCTCCTATATAGCGAGGGTTTGGAAGGTCAGGCGGGCCAGTGGCCGTCGTCTGTGAAGTCTGACGGGATCGGAACCGAATCCTTGAGGGAGCGGGCGGCAAAGATATGAGACTGCTTGTGCGCCAGCGCCGCTTGACCGAGGGCGTACATGGTTTGGGCGTCCATCTGATGCGTCATGTTATCGCTGGCGATCCAAACGAAATCCTCATCGCCGCCATGCCAGCGATAGTCACCCGCCTGTGCGCCGTTGATAATCGCACCGAGAGCCGCCGTTGCAGCGCCCGCTATATTCTCGCGATCATCCGGCCCGGACTGGTACTGATTGCCACCAAAAGAAAAACCGGCGTCGATGCGCCGGTCTCTTTCTCTGTTCACTTGTATCGCTGTGACAATGGGCGGCGCGTAATCCTCCGCCTCAGGTTCCATCGCCTCGAATAGCTCCGTCCCACTCGCGACTGTGTGAGGTATCCACCCATATTCGGGGTGGTTGATCTCTGCATCGATCGTGAGGTTGTCCGCTGACGAAAAGCGCGGGTTTCTGAATTCGTACATCATGCGACCCTCAGGAAAAGCGTTGTGTCAGCCGAAGCGCCGGTAAGCCCCATGCACTTCCATGATCCGGATGGGGTTCCTGCGAAAGATCCGCCGCCGCCATCCGACCAGTTCAAACTCGAACCTGCTACGATGTCATTCGGTACCGTTGGGCCGGTCAGCCTGAACCATCCGTAAGTGCCGACGTTTCCAGCGCCGTTAGCGACAATCCAATCCTGTGTTCGAGCATATGACCGCGCCTCAATGCGCGCATCGATCGCCGCAAACGCCGATGATGATCCCCAAGCGTTCCATATTGATCCGGTGACGTTCCCATCATATCCGAGCGTTTGCTTTCCGGTTGCGCTGATATTCCCATTGCTGGAGAAGATAAATTCTTGGCCTCTGGAATACGCAAATGCATCGCCGCCGCCCCGTTGGCCGAACTCGGCATATTGATTACTTCCATTGTCTGACGTGAACTGAATTCGAGCATCGCCAGATCCGGAATTCTTGAACTCAGCCAGCGTCCCCGTTGCTGCGGAAACCGTAATCTGTCCCGTAAACGTGTCCGCTGATGCGGGCGTCGTCATCAACACAAATCCGGAATAGGAATTGCTATAGATCGCCCAATAGAAATTCCCCTGCCGTATGTCGCTTGCAGACAAGCCAGTCGGCCCCGATGCTCGGCTATTCTTCAGCACCTGAACCGCAGGAGACCCCCCTACCGAAAGTGTTGCCGCGCCCGTGTTTGTCGCGCTGGCAAAAAAGCCAATCGTTGCGCCATCCGTGGCGGTGAAATTCGATGCCGACAGCGTAATAGCGTTCGCGGTCCCGCCTGCCGTGCCACCATACGAAATGCTGGTGATCAACGGCTCGGAAGTCACCTTGTCCCAAATCACATTTCCGAAAACGTCCCTGACGATCTGGCGATACGACCCGGAACCGAAGATGATCGCCCGGCCGGCACTATCGAGTTCCACGGGATTTGTGTTAAGGATCGTCTGTTCCTGATCCTGCCACGTGTCTTTCGGCGTCGTCGTGTTCGGAATATAGAAATAGACCTTCCCGCCGGCCAGCGGTTGCCCATTGCTATCGAAAAAGGTTGTCTTGGCTTCGGGTAGGATTGTTGCCATGCTTTCACCCATGAAAAAGGCCCGCCGAAGCGAGCCTGATTGAGATTTCAGATTTTGTTTCGAGTTATGCCTCTTTCGGCATGCTCATGATGTGAGGTTCGCCATCATCGAACTGCACCCACCAGATGCGCGACGGGTCACGGGCCTGCATGGCGTACATGTGGTTCACGGCTTCCACGATACTCATGATACGTAGAACTCGTTTACGAGGCGGTCGAACTCTGGCCCTTCAACACCGGCAAGTACGGCATCAAGAATGCGATCAAACGCCGATTGCTGCGATTTCGTCATCTGAGCGACGAGGATGAGAAGTCTTGCGGCTATGCTTCCCGGCATCACGCAACCCTCCCGGTCTTGTCCTGAATGCGCCCGCCGAAGTCCTTGGCAAGCACCTTCGCTTCCTCGACGGCCTTTTCGTAATCCACGCCATCCCACATGGATATCCGTGTCCCGTCCTTCTCAATCACGTCAACGAAGTACGAGAACCGGCCTACGTTGGTGAGAACGGCACGGGTGCCATTCTCGTCTGTAACCGTTTCGGATTGAATGGTGCCCGACGTGATTTCAACGCCAATGAAGCCGGGGAATGTGAATACCTTCCCGTTCATGCCGCACCCCCTTTCAGGATGGGCTTAAGTTCATCGACAATGCTAGAGGCCCAACGAAGCTGACGGGCCATGCCGGTTTCATTCGAGCGCTCGACCTCAACCATAACTCCGCCTGCGGATTCACCCTTTGCTGTCGGGATCCAGTGCGGGCGACCTTTGTTGTCAGTCACGCCATTCTGATATCCATACTCTGACAAAATCTGGTTGACCTTGATGGCTGAAATGCCGCCAAGCTCCTTGCCGATCGTCGTGGCATTCAGAAGAACGTCATTCTGCGGCGCTTCGAGGTAGGAGACGCCCATCTCCTGCATATAGTCGAAGCCGACCGCACGGCGTGTGGCACGGTTCGCGGCAATCAGGCGCTGATTTCCGTTCAGGCCGGCCATTGCTGCCAGCTTCATGGCGCTTTGCATGAACAGGCGGGTTTCGCGGGCCGTGCGATCGACGGGGGCCTTCTTCACCTCCGGCAGTTCCTCGACCGCAAAGTACCGATCAACCATTTCGTCAAAAACGTCCCACGCCTTATCGTCGTTCAGGGATTTGGTGATTTTCAGATAGCCGCGACGAGTGATGAGGATCACCGAGGCGGGGGTGCCACCCTGCGGCCTCGAAAAACCAAGCGTCCGAATTTCGGACGGCTGGTTTACAGTGATGAAATCATCTCCCTCGACAAAACGGTCGCGATTGTCATTAAAGCGCTTGCGGGCGGTGTTGGCTGCGCGCCCATGAACCTCGTCGATCATGGCGAAGGTGACGACCTGCTGGCCGCGATATTCGATACGGCGGATATCAACGCCGCCAACTTGTACCAGATTGGTACCTGTGTTATTTGTACGTCCGTTCATTTCGGAACTCCAATTCCGTTATGATTTAGGGAGCCGGCGAAAGCCGGAGCTTGTTCAGAAGGCCGAGGCGAGTTTGTTCAGGACCGCGCCTCGGCCTTTTCATTTTCTTCCGATTCCAGTGCTGCGAAAACCAACTCGCGGATCATTTGGGTTCTCTCCCGAATGCGACGGGAAAACCCCCAGTTATCAATGCGATAAAGCTCATCGTCCGAGAACGGTGTTGAAATCCGCCTGCGTTCCTCGTTTGATCGCGCTTTAGAAACTGTCAATGTGTTGCTCCTTGTTGTTACTGCACTTGATTTGCAGTACGCACTTTGATTTATGCGAATTTGCGTGTCAAGCGTCAATTGCAAATATTTTGCTGTGCGTGTATTTATCCCCAAAACGGAGATGCGCGCATGGCGAAAAAGACAACAAAGAGCGAGACGCTGACCATTCGTCTCGACCCAAAAAGCCGATTTATGCTGGAGTTCGTAGCCAGGCTTCGCGGCCAAACCATCACAACGGTCGTAGAGCGAGCTATCGAGGACGCTGCCAACCAAGCGACAATCCACTCTGATCTATACGGCGACAAGCTTGGCTGGCGTGACTTTTGGCACGTCGTTGAAGGCGTTCGATCCCTAAAGATGTACAAAGAGCAGGAGCTTCGCCCCGATTTTGATGAGGAGCGAAGGCTTGAGTTCGCAACGAAGCACTGGCCATTTTTCTTCACCAGTTCAGAGTGCTCGTCGCCTCATCGAACCTACATCGAGCTGCTGTGGCCTCAAATTGACGACCTCATCCAGTTCCACGAGCAACACAAAAACCAAAACTATTTCGCAGCCGGCGACCGCATGTGCGAGACTCTTCGAGAAGCAAACGTCGTTCCGCCTGAATGGCCCCCGAAAGCAGAGATAAAGAAGCAGTCAACTTCAGTCGTAGACATGGACGACGACATACCCTTCTGACTTGACACAGGCGTGACCGCGCCCGATCTTGGGTGCCGGGACAAGACCGGGGATATCGATGAAGCCTGTTGTTGCTATATGTGCGGTGTTGGTGCTGGCCGGATGCGAAACTGCGCAACCAACAGCCGAAGAACGGCAAGCTGCCATGAACGCGGATCATGACTGGCAATGCAAAGAGTGGGGCGCAACGCCTGGATCTTCCGAGTACATTGAATGCCGTACGCGGTTGTTAGAGATGGCAAACAAGCAGCAGATGCAAAATCAACAGCTTGCAGCGATTTGGTTTATGACGAGGTAACCATGACCGATAGTCAATATGCAGACTTTTTCCTCTACGAGCTTACGGATGAACAGAGGGATGCGTTTTTGAGCCGCATCAGGCAAGACACCGAAGCATCAAAAAATGGCGTCACATCACTTCTTGATTATTCGGATGCCATCCTTGAAAAGGCCAAGTCCGCCGCGTCACATGCGAAGTACGCATACTTTGTCTCGTTGATGAATCTTGCCGCGTTGGCTTACATCACTCATGAGATGGGTATAGAGCCCCCGCTTTCAAAGTTATGGAATTGGTGGAATTAACGCCCTTGAAAACCATAGACCACGACCCGCTAGAACATCGAAAGTTTGAGAAATGGCGTCTCCGGTACGCCGACGAACTGGCGCACCGGAAGCTTTGGCGATTTTTCTACGGCATTTCCATAGCCGTAGCTATTTTTTGCAATTTGTGGTTCCGATGGGAGGCCCATACAGGGGCGGTAGGAATGATCGCGTTGATTTTGTCAGGATCGATGATTGCTACCTACGTTGCCCTTCGAGACTTTGTCCGTTGGTTAAGAGGTTCCCTGCCGCTGGGACCGGTACAAGTCCGCCGCTTTTAAGCATCGGCCTCGACCCCATCATCAGCCGGTTAGCGGTTTTCGCCGCAGCCCCTTCCTGCAACGCATCAACAAATGCCCGCGTATCACCGGACATCGCCCGCGCCATAAGCTCATTCCGTGCCAAGTTATGTTGGCGAAGCCCCCATTGACCTGCGATCTTTGCGGCCGACATAGTTGCGCCGGTTATCGCCCCAGCCGTCCCCCCCGTGAGGGCTCCGATGGCCGTTGGCCCTACTGTATAAGAAGGGGTTACCGTTGTCACCTCTGTGAGCTTGTTCACGGCTTGACGCGGCGCGGTCTGCGCTCCGGCAAACAGTTTCGCGTTGGTCTGTGCGATCCGCTGCTCATCTGCAAGGATCTTCGACAGCTTGTCGGTTTCGGATTTCCCGAGGATAATTTCGAGCCGAGCCCGGTTCATGCCGACTTCGGGGATTGCCGCTCCCTTGGCCGCCGCTGATCGAACCGCATTGATCTGCGTATCCATCGCCACGCGCGCTCCCTGCCGAACAGCTTCCTTCTCGGCATCCGAAGCGCCGGAAAACCACTCACGCCAGAATTCAGGGCGGTCTTCAAGGCCAGATGCGCCGGTTCTGTTGCGGAGAATGCCAAGGCCGCGTTCGAACGCATCGCCAACGGGATCGGCATATTCCGCCTTGAGGCTCGCAATGATCTTGTTCGCCTCTTTCTCACCCATCAGGATCGAAAGCTTTTTCTGGTTCGCCTCGATACTCGCCAGTTTGGCAACGCGATCCACCTGCCCCGACGTGTTCGCCATGGATTGCTCCAATGATGAACGCGCGCCGTACTTGAGCGCCTGGATTTCATCCGGCGATGCGCTTTTCACCCATTTTTCAAGCTGGGCCGGCGTGTTCTCAAGAGATTTCTTGCCAGTTCCTGTCGAGAAGATCGAAAGCCCCTTGTCGTAAGCCTCCATGACCTTAGACGGACCGGCCCACGCTTCCCTTGCCGCAGCGTAATCGGGATTGACACTGTCGAGCTTCTTGAGAAACGAGGACCGGACCTTGTTGACCGCAACGCCTTCCTCGGAAAGCCGCCCCGTCACCGGATCGCGGGCGCTTTCGACCATATCGTCAAGGCCCTTCTTGATCACGTTCAAGGTCCGCATGTTCGGCGTACCGCTGATGATCGGATCGCCAGCGGCGTTGAATTCCTTGATGGCGTAATCTTCCGGGCGGAACGGCACGTCATCGGCAAGGCTCTCAAGCCGCTGTATGCGCGCGCCACGGTTCAAGGCCGTCCCAACAACAGGATCATCAAGGAACTGCTGAAGCCGATCGTCCCATGCGACCTTGTTGGACAACGCCTTTTCGTAGAGCGGGCGCGCGGCCTGTGAGCGCTGCGTCACCATGGCGTCAAGCGCACCCTTCGGATCGGCAGCGGGTCCAAGAGCATCGTCAAGCGAACGTCGAACCTGTTCCGGCTTCAACACGGCAGCGGATTCGCGGGCGCGAAGATCGTTCAGGATTTTCACCGTGTCGGGAGCCGTCCCGGCAGCATCGTCAAACGCCCCGGTCACTGCATCTTTCGCCCCTGCCGATCTTGCCTGAGCGGCATCGTAAAGGATCGATCGAGGCGCGCCGCCCTGATTGGCGAGGTTCATGCTCATCTGCTGCAAGTTCGGGTCGACGTCCATCGGAGCGAGGCGTGGGTTTGTTGCCATTTCCGCCGCGACATCATCCGCCGCCTTGCCACTGGCGCGCAACGCTTCCGTGAGGTTGTTGCGAGCCGCACCGCGAGGCGTAGCGCCGGAGAGCATGTTTGCGCCCTTTGAAGCCGCCCTTAGTCCGCCTTCAAGCGCAAAGGGAGACGCGATAGCCGCGCCGACACGTGCCCAAGGCTCAAGCGCCGTTCCTTCCGTGGATTGTCCCGCCGCTTCGCTTGCCACACCAGGCACCAACCCGAACCGAACAGCATTCATCAAAGCATTACCAGGAGCGGCTATTGCCGATGGAATGAATTCAGAAGCTGTGCCGGCGTATTTCCCAACGGTTGTTTTCGGCTCATAAGAAGCCGCGCCGCCAGTTGCGGCGTCAATGTAACCTCGAAACGCTCGCCCGGAAGCGGGATGGTTCTCCGGAAAATCGGAACCAGTAAGCCAGTTAGTGCCTTTGGCCGCTGCCTCGTAAATTGTCCCCGGGAAACCAACAAGTTCAGCCGCGCCGCGAGTGAGGCCAGACCCAATAGATTTAACCGTATCTTGGACGCCAGCAAGGCTACTACCAGGCGTTTCCTTTACCGCTTCTGCCATTTTCGCAGCTGGCGCGGCGTCAAGGCCGAATTGCTGGATCAAATCGCCGTACTGACCGTCGTTTCCGCTCGCAGGCGCGCCGGAGCCGCCATCAAGACCAAACTGCTGCACGAGCGCGGAATTGTCCTGCTGCTGCGCCGGGGCCGTGGTATCGAGTCCGAACGACTTGATCAGACCGGAATAATCCTCGTCCTCTTTCTCCTCGCGCTGAGGTGCCAGATTGGCTGGCGCAAGTTCAGTCTGCGGAAACAGACTCTGAAAATTGGCAGGTTGATTGCTGAAGGGGGCCGGGACATTTTGCGCAATAAGCTGGTTGCTGGGCTGCGCCTGCGGAGCGGAAGGCATCTGACCGCCGCCAGCAAAGGCCGTGAGAGCCTGTGCGCCGCGATTGCCCTGTGGCACGTCGCCATTGAACGCAAGCGCTCCTACGCTTTCCACGCCGGGGAAATATGCCTTCTGCTGATCGGTAAGGCCCTTATCCCACGAGCCGCCAGCCATGCCGAGGTTATCAGACCCGCCAACATCGAAGTGCATGAGATCCATAGCCCCATACTTCCCCTTCTTGCCGGAGAAGTAGCCACCCCAACGGAACTGTTTTCCGAGCTCGGGATATTCCTCCTGCTGCACCTGACGCGCGGCCTGCGCAAACGTCTCGTAGATCGGAAAGGTTTCAGGCGTCTGGTAGTTGTCGAGCGGCTTTCCATCGGGGCCAATGATACGGATATCGACGGCATTGCCATGGCCATGCTGGCGCTTGTCACCGGGACGATAGCCGGAATACGCCTCGACCGTGAGCCCTGTTGCCTCTGCGGCCTTGCTCAAGATATCGACAAGAGTCGGGTCTACCTTGTCAGCGCCGCGCGCCACAAAGTTGCCGACCGTGTTGAATTGTCCTGCCATTTGTCACTCCGCAGAAGGAGGCGAAACAAGCCCAAGCTGGACGGCGGTATTGAGCGAGCCGAGAAACTTTTGTTTTCCGGCGTCGTTTAAGCCTTGGAAATACGAGGCGCGGTCCTGCGGCGACATCAGGTCTACGCCATACGCAACCGGGTCTTGTTGTGCGTTGAACTCGCTTTTCCAGCGATTGTATTCCGATGGGCTTGCGCCCGTGGCACCAAACGCGCGGGCCTGTGCGTTCTGCATGCGGCGTAGCGCCATCGTGGTTTTTACCACATCAACGGCGGCGGCGTTCGAAATTCCAACATTAGCATTTCCGCTGAACGCAGCGGCAAGCTTGTCGTTCGTGCCTGTGTCGCCAACCGATGCGGCGTATTGCGTGAGATATTTTCGCGCCTCATCGAAGTTCTTGATCTGGTCGCCCTGAATTGGAACGCCCATCGACAATAGGAACGACTTGATCTCGTTGATCTGCTCAGTGCCAGGGCCGGTTCCGGTCGGTCCAAGCTTGGAAAGAGCGTCATAGGCCTTGGTGAGCGGCGTCATTTCCTGCTGGAAATTGCCCTCTCGCTCGACATCTTTCGAATATGCGGCGGTGCTTGCCTGAGCCTGTGCGGATTGCGCCTCGACCTGACCGGCTGGGGGGCTGGCGACAAAACCGCCCGGAACGTTTTGAGCCGGTGTCGCCGGGGGCAGAGGTCCGCCACGCTCGACCGCGCCGAGAAGCGCGTTTCCGCTCTGCTGAATGGGTTTGGCCGTCATGGGATCAATGCCGGACTGAGACAGCACGTTACCCTTCGGAACAAGAACGCTACGGCCTTGTTCGTCTGTGGTCTGGACAAGCTGTCCGCGCTCCGATGGGCTCAAGGTCTGGTCGATTGGCGCGCCGATCGCACGAACGCCGGTAATCGGGCTCGACGTGACCGGCAGCGTCTGGCTACCGTTGCTGATCGTCCCGGGCGTTCCGTAAATCTGCTGAAATCTGGTCGCCCCATCCTGAACCTGCACGTTCATCGTCTGAAGCCACTGCGGGAGTTGTGACGGATCACTCGGCATGGAAGAAAGCGCGGTCTGCGCCTGCTCTGGCTGGATAAATCCCTGTTTCACCGCATTGTCGGCATACTGCTGCACGATTGCCGGGCCTTCAGGCGTACCGATGCGAGGATCTTGCGCAAGGCTACCGATCATCGCGCCGAGTCCCTTGTATTGCTCCATGGCGAGGTTATAGCGCTGCTGGTCAATCTGCACCTGTTGCGCGGTCTGCTGGCCCTGCAAGAGCTTGTTCTGTTCGCTCAGATTGCGGATTTGCGCCGCTGTCCCGAGGTTCTGAATAAGGGAGTTCTGGCTCGCCTTGGGATAGAACGATGTGTCGATGTCGGCCATCTTGAAATCCCTTAATACAGTCCGCTGGAGAATCTTGGGGCGCTACTCTGCGGTGATTGCTTCATCGCGTTCCACGTCAAGTAATTTGATACGCCATTGCCGAGAGAATTGGCCGCGCCAACCATACCCGCCGCCTGCGCCGTTCCGCCTGCAATCGTGTTCTGTCCGACGTTCTGCGCCGTCTGCGTACCAAAGCTACCAGTCTGAGCCGCCGCATTCTGGCCGATATTAGTGATGCCGGTTAGCATGTTATAAGCGTTTTGGCGATTGATGAGCGCGTTGTTGAACTGGTTTTGATACGTGCTGTCAGCCAAGCCCGTGGCGTAAGCCGCAGCCCCCTTCAGCGCCGCGCCAGACTTGCCGAGCCCACGAGCCGCCGCACTGTTCTGCGTCGATTTCAAGCCCTGATAGAGGTTGAACTGATATCCCGGCGTCTGTTCAAGCGTTGCCTGATCCATGATGATCGGAGATGCAAGGCCTTCGATCTGTCCGGTGAGAAGATTGGCCCCATAGTCGCCAAGCGCGCGATATGGGGATAAATCCTCACGCGTCTGCTGATACATCTCCATCTGCTGACGAGACGCCTTGTCCGTGGCCTTGGCTTGGGTCTTCGATGCGGCCATTGATGCGCCGGCACCAACGACAGCGGAGCCAACTATTGCAGTTGCAACCATCAGCTTTTCTCCTCGTCAAGGAATTTCCAGAACATGATTTCCGTCTCGGCAAAACCAACAGCCTCGACAAGGCGGCGGGCGAAGCGGGCATGTTTCGTCTTGATCCCGACTTGCATCAGGCGCACCCCACGCCTCTTGCATTCCGCGATCCATGCATCAAACAGAATCCGGCCATGGTTCGCGCCGCGCTTCGTGGGGTAGACAAAGAAAATGTCACCCGTGCATGTGAGGCAAGACCGATAGTGCAGCCCAGGAACTACGAAGCTCACCATGTACCCGACCAGTTCGCCGGCCTCTCTGAGGGTGATATAGATCACCTGTCCGGCCCTCGATCTGGCGAGGTATAGGTCATATTGCGGATCAAGCGGAATACCTTCGGCGCGATGCTCCGAAAGTTCGTTGTAGTGCTTGGGGAGCAGCCGCTTGATTTCCTCAAGCGTGGTCTCATTTAGGTCTTCCACCTGCGCCGTAAACATCACTCGCACCTCAGGTCAACGATCATGACGATCCTGTCATCTGCCGAGTTGTTCACCACGGAATGTTCAACGGCGTTGTTGATCCACCAAACATCGCCACTCCGGAAATTCACCGTCTCATCACCGATATGGAACAGCGCGCCTGGAAGCGATTGAAGCGCGACCTGATACCGCTCGTAGTAGGTTGCTGGCGCGCCTTGATCCTCGTGCGGCTCAATCACCTTTCCCGGCGCAAGCTTGGTGATGACCACGCGTCCAAGTCTGGTTGCTTCCACGGTGCGCATGAGGTCGAAAATGATCGGTCGAACATGCGGGAGCCGATGCCACGCGTCTTGCGCCTCCGCTTCCTTGTCATCAACGATCGTAGTCGGATCGCCGGTCTTCAGAAACTCATCGAGATCGTTGAACCGCAGCAAAATATCACTTGCCTGAGCATGTGCCGTACCGGGATGCTTCGTCCTGATCGGATTGGCATCCCAAAGTTCGGGCTGGCGCTGCAACGCGTTCATGAGCGGCGTGACATTCAATCCCGCCGCAAGCTGCTGAAAATACCTCATTGACGCCTCAATCTGGAATGAAATGCACGGTCGGAGATGACGAATGCGTGATCGTAACCACGTCGCCGGTTGCCACAGGGACGAACTGAGCGCCGGTCACGTCGATCGTTACGCGGGCGCGCTTCAGGCTGATTGCCGACACCGTTCCGCCCAAAATCGATACAGAGCCGCTCTGAGAGGCGGTAACGACCGTTGGCGACGATGGCGCGGAGATAGACGCGATTGCTTCTGCTGGCCCTATCAGGGCGTTAAAGAACCGCACCCAAAGTGGTGTCGGGAATCCGTCTCGGCTCGCTATGGGCTGATTTGACGCCGGGATGACAGGTTTCATGTCTCGCTCCCGTTCGTAATCACCCACGCGCCATTCAGGCTTGTCTTTACCGGTGCGGACCATGAAAGCTCAAACACGCGATCCCGCGCGATGCCGAGCCGTCTCCATTGCGGCTGAACATAGACCTGTCCCGCAGACCCCATGGACTGAAGAACGGGATTACCGTATGTCGCGCCGCGCGTGTCGCTCCATCGAAGCGAAATCATCGGCGGATCGTCCGTCATTGTGCCGCCGGTCTGCCCAACTTCCAGATCGGCCGCAAACCGTGTGTATTCGATCCGGTTTCCGTCACCAACGATATGCGGGAACGTCCGAATGCGCGGAATAGGCTGACTTCCATCGAGGTAGTAATTCTGGTCGTAGACGTAGAGCGTGCCGTTCTGGAAATCGCCCGCGAAATTCTTGTTGTAGGCAAAAGCATAGGCATTGGCCCGGTGGCGAATGATGACGCCGTTGCCATCCACAGATCCCCGTTCATGCCATTGGCCGGTGGAAAGCTCGTAGACCCATGTCCTGTCCTGAGACGGAAACGTCAGGACGTAAAACGAGTGCCCCTCGATCTGGTGACAATACCCGATTGCGTCGTCAATCTTGGCATAGCCTTGAATGTCCTGCTCAATGGCATGCGTCGATATGCGCTTAATGGCGTAGCCGTTCGATCGGACGATGACGGCCTTTCCCTGCCGGTCCTGCGCCAACCAGAACAGGAACACGTCCTGTTGCGTGAGCGAGTATGGCGCGGCGCATCCGTGATCTACAAACGCGCCCTGTATCCTGCCGAAGGTGAAGTCAGCCGCCCCGGTATTGGCCCAAATCTCAGATGTCAGTTCACCGATAAGCCACAGCTCACCATGATTTGACGCGACCGCGACAATCGGATCTGCTGATCCGGTCTTTGCCGCAATATCCAGGCTATCGAATGCCGTTCCGCCCGTGAGCATCCCGTAATCCGCATTGGAAAGCGAGATGTAGAATTGGTCAGTTCCGGGCCGGTTGAAAATGAAATACGTATCGAGATAGGCAACTGTGGTTGCGCCATAGAAAGACGCGCCCGTAATGGCTCCAAAGGCATTGTCGGACATGCGGATAGCCCAGCCAGCGGAACCATCGACAAGCACGATAACCGCGCCGTTATCCGCGAACGAAACCGGCGTCGTTCTCAAAGGAACCGTCCCGATTGAGGTCCAGTTCAGGCTTTCGTTGACATAGTAGACCGTCGAATTGACCACGGCAAAAAGACTGCCGTTCGTTGCTCGATACAGAGCCCGGATGCGTCCCGAGGCCGGTGATACCGACACGGGGCGAAGGCCCGGCGTCAGATAGTGCGTCACAGGCACAGGAGGCGTTGACGCTCTTGGGTTTTCCTCGGGGTAGAGATTGACGCATCGTTGCGCGGCGGCGATAAGGCTGCGCGCCTGATACGCACCCCCGAGAAGCGGTATTCGCGCCATTATCTGCCACCGCCATCGGAAAAGATGTTGTACCGACCGCCGCGCGATCCCGGAAGGTCACTCGGCAATTGAAGCTTCGCAAGCTGTGTGTTTGCGGCCTTGATTGTGCGCTCCGCAGCGCCGGCCAGAGTGGCAAGCCCCTGGTCGATCGGCAGACGGTAAGAAACCCTCAGGCGGACAGCTAGGCTCAGCCGAAGCGCTTCCTCGTATTCCGGAGGGAGGGACAGATTGATATCCAGCGACGAAAAGCGCTGAAGCGGCTGCTTGAACGAAATGTGGATTTCATACAGCGCCGATGGAACGGGCCAGATGTAGACCTTCCCGAGCGGCCATCCTGAATCGTAGAACAGAGCCGCAGGGAATGAAGTCATCTGCTTCAGGGTGATGCGGTTGTATTCCTCTTTCGAGGTCAGAACCTGAAGCGGATAGTCAACATTCGATTGGGCATATCCGCCCGACTGAACCGAGAGCGTAGCGCCGCCATCAACGCCGAAGGGCGTATCGGGTTCGGCATCGACTGGCGTTGTGGTCGGGCCGCCCGTGATGCGGAAGTATGCGCTTTCGACGGAATCGATTCGGGCGACGTTGATGTCGCCGCCGATCCCCAGGGTGTAGTATTGCGCGCCGGTCGCCTGGAAATAGGCATCGGCCAGATGATAGACCATCCATCGACGGCGAGACCATTGCGCCAGCATGGCATTGAGGTTTGACAGCGCATCGTTCATATCC
>CEGF01001046.1_pt1 | contig 17065 bp, 23 predicted proteins | sample 306341 | NCBI WGS metagenome assembly CEGF01 (sample SAMEA2755655, study PRJEB7226) | microbial mat metagenome | biome: microbial mat; feature: hypersaline; material: grass silage | place: USA | collected 2014-02-19 | depth 0 m
AAGAGTGGTCTATCCAAAATTAACAAGGGGTGAATCATGATCGAATCTTCGGATTTTCATTTAATAGCCGTAACGCTAACCACGCTTACGGTGGTGGCTATAGTGGCTATTGGCGCATGTTGTGCCTTAATCCATCACTACCGACAATTATCTAAATTGTCTAATCGGTGTATAACATTAAGTGAGCGCGCGGCGTTTAGCGGTCTAAGTTTCGTATGTTTCGCGCGTGGGTTACAGCAAGCTAGGTCTAGGTACTACAGGGGTGACGTTAAAGAAGCGCACCTAATCTTGGATATGCTAGAGGATCAGATTAATGAATTACATAAAGTCAACGGTACGACGTGCCACGGGGACAGCGCGAGCACGATCCCTTGTTCTAACACCTGTAAGTAAGTTTTCAGGTTATGCTATGGGGACACCTACCGCGCCGAGTAGTGACTTTTCTAATCGTATTAGAGTTATTGGTGACGCGCCCCCTTCCTTTAAGTTTGTGAATATCCTAGGTGAAGCCGAGAAAAAAAGAGACTTAGCAAGATTACAGGAAACTTGGGTCTTGAACTTGACGGAAGCGTCTATTCGTTTATCGCCTAGTTTTGGTATAAAAAACGAATACGCGCAGTTTTCTAAGTTTCTACGGGATCGCGGCGAGGATATGTTTAACTTATGTTTGGACGGAGTCACGGGTAGTTATCTAGGCGTTGCGGCGGATCTTGAAGCTACTAACACGGCGTTATTGTTTCCGGTTGATTGGTACGGCATATTTAACGATTATGAGGAATACAGCCTTTACCCTGATCTAGATTCTAGGACGCGTGTCGAGGTAGCCGAACGGGTTAGAATACTCAAAGTTATTCAACGTCTAACAAGGGACAAGGCTAACCGCTTTTATAGGCACCAAGTACAGGCAAGCTTTTTGCAGTTGGCTATGAATTTGTTTTGTCACTTCCACCTAACCGATAAGCTATTTAACGATCTTGTCCTATGGTCATTCCTCGCGGTTAACCAAGACCCTGAAACGGAAACTATGCCTAGTATCATTGAGGCATTAAAAACAGTATATGACGTTCAGTCCAGTGGTAGAATGTTAGCGCGGCATTACGTAGTATCCGAAGAGATCGAGAACGTTCAGGAATCCGCGCAAGATACGGTTTATGTTTACGAAAAGCCTAGAGTTACATTCCTAGGATCGGGGGATAATCCATTCAACGCAACGGTTAACACTTACACCTGTCAGTATCAACCGGAGATCTCTAACATATTTATGTTTTAATTTTAACGGGGCGTAAAGCCCTGTTATAGTAACCACACACCTAAAACACACTAAGAGGGTTTTTTAATGTCTGATAATATCCCAACAGATCCGATTGAGATTAACGACGAAATCGAGAGACTGTTAAAAGAAACACCACTTACCACGGATCGAGGTCGCCTTTTTCACTTGATTAAAGCGGCTATGAGTAATCAATCAGGGGGCGGTGGTGGCGTTCCAGTAGCGCCGGAGGGTTATATCCGTGGCTATGCTAAAGGTAGGATGGACGCGGGGACGTATCCCCTACCTACCGACCCTAATATTGTAACGACTGACTCGGTAGTTCATTGTGACATTTTTAGCTTAACACCTGTCAACGGTAATACTCCCGCGGTTATGAATACTCAAATGGGTGGTTGCGTTAACCCTCAAGCGTATTTATACACAGATCCAAACACCCGAATGCCCACGACGGCGTACATTGGTGTTAGCTTTGATCTAAATAACACGGCTAAAGCTCACCTATTCGGGCAGGGTGCAACCGCCGACCTACAACACGTTTGTCAGCTAGGTTCCGATCCCGCTGATTATGACGGGTCTAACGCTTATGTACCTGTCAATGGTATTCACGGCGAGTACGGTAGCGTTAAGCCGTTGGTAGCTCACTTCCAGAAGATTGATGAGTCTTCCTTTTCGGTTGAACTTTTCGACGTTAGTGGGGACATCGCCGTTTCGATTGGTGACGCAGCAACGGTAACAGTTCCCGCCCTTGATAGCCGTACTAACGCCTTTGAGCAAAGTCTAGCTATGGTCGCTTATGACTACACAAATGACCGTGTTTTCCTCAACTTTACGAACAATAGAACACAGACGATTGCTATGTGGGATATTGGCGTCACCCCTGTAGTAACTAACCTGTATGTTAGTGGCTCAGATCGTCGTGGCGGCGTAGTAATGATCAAACACTGCTACACGTACAATATGACGAACTCGATTCTGGTTTACAGTAAGAGCACGTCTGATTCTAGTTTCGTAGGTTTAGCCTACCGAAGCTCAGCTGACAACTACGCAACAGAAACGGTCTTAGAATCGGCAATTAGTATCGAGGACGGTAGCCCGCTATCCGAGATTGTACAGTCCTTATCGACTAACACGTCATACGAGTATAGTCACGGCGTATCTACTACGCTAAATACCACCGATAACGTTTTCCGTTACTGGAAAATTAATGATACTGGTTTTACAGAGCACCACATCGATCTAAACATGGTTCGCGCGAACCCAAATTACACTAAGGTGAAAGGGTGTGCTATTTGGATGGATGAGAACAGCATGTATGGGTCAACGGGTACGTATTTAGGTCTTGTCAACGACTACTCGCATGATATGGATATTTACTCATTAGATTCTTTCTTAGAGGGTACGCCTATCCCGTTAGGACAGCAGCACTTTACTGACCCCGCGTTCGGATACCCTGTAGTAAACCACTGCGACGATTACTTAGTCTTAAGCGCTAAGACGGACGATCAGCATATTCAATGTTTTGGTGTTATGGAAACGTGGAATTATTGGTCAGTCGCCGTTCCTCAAGACGTTACTATTGTTAACGGAGTCGCGGACGGTGATAGCGAGTTGTGGGGTCAGGCTTTACTATCAGGGTACGCCCTTAACGAAGTTGTCCGAGAAAACCCGCTAGCCCTCGGTGTACCTATGGCGAACGAAGTGTATTCATTCTCGGATGAGCTTGTCTACACTAACGGAGGAATGACGGTAGAATACCGCCTTGACTACAACGTGGCACCTAAAGAGGGCGGCGTCCTGATCTTAAACTCACTACAGCCCGTGACGATCCCGTCTAACGCGCCTATTGGGTCAGCGTGGCTATTCCTAGGATCGGATAATGAGAAGTCCTCCTATAATTTTGCTGCCTACAACCGAATCGCGCAAAGTGGGGCAGTTACCGCTCAACTATCTAACGGAATGATCGCACCTTTAGGGATCTTGTCTCCTAAACACACCCGCGCTAAAGCGGCGAGCGGTCTTTACACTTCAGCGCTTTACGTCGAAAAAGTAGGTGACGACGAATTTAAGCGTGTGGCTTTAATTTAACGGGGATGCTTAATAATGCAAAAACTAACTAAAACAGCGCTAAACAAAGTAGCTTCAGGCGAAGTTAACACCATGTTGAAAGTGGCGGGAAAATCTAAGATTGAGTTTAGCCCTAAAGGGGCGACTAAGATCTTAGAAGAGTTCACCGACGCTAAACATGAGCTTTACGACAGCCCTAGAAACTTTTTCAAGGTTATGCGTGAGCACTTCGGTGTAGACTGGCGGGCTAAAATTGCGGAGTAGACCTAACCGCGGAGGATAAGTCGTAGCCCCGCTAGCTCGGGGCTTTTTATTTACTCAAATGTACCCTAATGGTTATACTAGCAATAAATTAGTTACCCTAACGAGGAAGATACCATGAACAATGTACCTACAACCCCTGAAGAAGTTCAGGCAGAGATAACCGAGCTATTGGAGACTATCTCGTCAACGTCGGTTAAAGGTCGAGCGTTGCATCTTTTAGATCAGCTCAACGCGCTTAACACGGGATCCGCAGATGTATCCGCGCCTAGCTCTACGGTTAAATTAGGCTCATTTATTTCCACGGATAACCTAGCAGGGATCGAGGCTAATCAAGTCTTTGTTGATAACACTAAACTAGTTATCTCGAATCAAGTCGGGTCAGACGTATCCGAACGTATGCCCTTCGATTTTATAGCCTTACAACGTGATAACGACTTTTATTTTATCTTAGTGGGATCTATGGATGGCTTTGATTTTAGCGTAATCCTAGACTCGTATTCACTACACAGCGGCTACGCGGTAGAGGACGAGTTTACTTACGTGGGGCATAACACAATGATCCCACCAATCCCCGCGGGCACTAGTCTAGAGGTTTATGCAGTACCTAAACCTAAAGGCTCGATCTCACTTGGTGCGGGGGCGTTAGCCTTTGACCTAAAGATAACGCAACCCTCATCTAGTAGTGCCGAGGCATTTCAGGCAACGATCCCGTCTGACGGGTATGCGGCATTTAACGACGCTGACACATCCGGCGCTAGTATCATTTATATTAAGGGTGTTGATAGTTCATGGTCTGATTTTGTTAAATTCGACGGTCGAGGTCTTTACGGCGGTAGTTCCACGTTAGTAATAGAGCTATACCAAAACGGGGAGCTCTTTGATCAAATCATTGGTACAGGTTCAGCAGGGTCAAGTGAGGATATAGGTACAGGGATTAAAGCTTTGATGTTCTCTAACCGCGCCTCTGTTAACGGCTTAACTATTAACCCTTCGAACGGGGCAATCGAAGCACGAGTATTTATTACATACGGTTAAATCTTACCTAATGTTTAACAAAGCCTCGCTAGCGCGGGGCTTTTTTATTGCAATTAATTGCCGCTAAACTATTTACAAAACTACTCAATTAACCTAGTATTCAAACTCCACCCATAACTAAGAGTATTTCTTATGTCCGTTATAAAGGAGATTCGTAGCCGCGCTAAGCTAGTGCAGGTTAACGCGTTACAGTTACTTGAGTCACGATCTAAAGGTAAAACGCTTTTTATCCAATCTGTTGAGCTTGAAGCTAACACAGAGCTAGCCGCCTTTGCTGAATTTGCGTTACTTAAACGCCTAAATCAAAAATCACTAGAGGGGCGCTACGGTTTTTACAACCCTAAAGTTTGTACTCCCGAGTTATTGAAAGAGTTCGCTAAAAGCGCGTTAGACCGCGGGCAATACTTAGACGCGGCTATCTTTTCTTTAATGGTTTATGTACGTCAACAAGGGGGTAAGTAATGTACGTTATCACTAATTTTTTCATAGTCCCTAAAGGGGCTAAAATCACGCGCAAACGTAGCCAATTTTTAGCGACCAAGCATCAAGCTATTATAATTAGTGGCGAGATTCGCGATACGCTAATCGAATCGCACGGTAAGACTTTAACGGGTCTAGTCCCTGTAAGCACGTTCAACGTAGAAACGCTAACCGCTATTCGTGACGAGGCGTTAGGCGCTAATAATTTCCGCGTTTATCGGGCTATGAAAGCTATTATTGATATGAACTTTTTGCAGCAAGAATAAAACATACTTTACGCCGAGGGGGGTACTAATAAAGCCCCTCACACCCTATAAAACATTACGCTTAGGAGCTTGTCGAATGTTGGTACTTTCAAAAGCAATCGTTATTTTGTCCGCCCTGTTTATCCTAGCGGGGATCGGTTTTTTCTGCATTTACGCCATTACTAACCTTGATACGTGGGCTAAAACGCGCCTAGTGCGTAGAAGCAGAGTTAAAAGCCTAGATTCAATTGTTTGTGGCGGTTGTATTTTCATTCAGACAGTTTCGGCGGGTCTATTCCTTTTCGCGTGTGGGCAGGGCGTCACCCTGATCCAATACGTTCAAACGTCAAGCTTCATACATCTAATCAATTCACTTATTAGTTAATCGGGGGGGTTATCGTGGCGAGGTACACAAAGACTACAGATCGACAACTTGAGATCATCTATGCCCTAATGGGTAAAGTTGAGGCGGTAGCTATTGCCGCTATATCAGGCGCATCAAAAGACGTGGTTAGATACTATCACCATAGAAATAATGTGGCGTTAAAGTCCAAGCCCTTAAAGCACCCCGTAAAACAAAAAACCACGCCAAGAATAGATCCAAGAGAACGCGATAGGCTTGTCGCTAAAATCAAAAAACTAGCGGGTACAATGCCACGACAACAACTAGCGGATAAGCTAAACATAAACCTCGGACAGTTGATTTATTATGGTAGTAAGTTGGGCGTTAGTCTTGAGTATTTCGGTTACAACCCCGTGACTAAAAAGACGAGGTACACTAAAGACCAAATATCTAAGGCTAAAACGTTACTCAATCAGGGTGAGCGCTACAGCGAGATCCTAAAAGCTACCGGAATCTCTGACGGATCATTATGGGGGATCATACGTGGGGACACTCACAAGAACGTCAAGCCGTTGTTATTGTTCGAACCTGACGACTATAACCCCGAACGTTTGCGGGCACAGTACAAGCAGCAGTGTAACAGGGCGACACTTGATAAAGTCTTTAACTAAGAAGGTAACAAAATGAATAAAATCACCTCCGATTATATCCGCGGCGCAGCGCTTATGCTGTCCCGTCACCAAGTACACGCGCTTAATAACATGGTCGCCGCCTTACCAGAAGGTCACGCCGATCATGATCTTGCTAAAGCCTTAGTCGCAGGATGCTTGAACGCAATGCACATCCTAGACGAAAAGCCGGATAGTGATTATCTCGCGAGTATCCTATCGTCTATTGATATTTTAGAGGGCTTAAGCGTGACCCCTGTAGAGGGCGTACTATCTCAGGGTATGGCAAACCAGATCAACAAACTCGCCCTAGAAACCGCCGAGAGGCTTTTATTTGCTATTAGTAAGGATACAGAATCATGAGTGATAGTTTAATGCTTCACGACTATATACGCGCTCAACGTGAGCAATTCATCAAGAATATGGTTAACCGTGACAAGCGCCCTGACAATACCGAGATCGCGCGTAACGTTGGTAATATGATCCAGCGCGGCGCGACGTTTACACGCGTTTGTTTAGATAAAGACTATTTAGAACAAGTCACGGTTGTAGACAAAACCAAAGACCTAGACGGGACGCCTTTATATATTCTTAAGGGTCAGTCTTATTATGTCGTCCCTCGTTTTGTTGAACGTCTTCTAGGTGGTATCGTTAATATTGACTTTGTTTATTGCTGTAGTGCCGACGATGCCGAGAAGGTGGTCAGACAGAGACTAGAACAACGCCTAGAAAACTTATCGCGCCGTTGCGGTCATAAATGTACACACGGCGATCATTAGTGGTATATTACCAACCGATTTAAACCAACTTCACCGAGGATCGGACAATGAAAGAGACAAAAATCCTTAGCCTAGAAGCGTTACGCCAAGCTATGACTAAGCAGGAAGCAACTACATTCACGACTACTAAGGGCGGCGAGTTCACCTTTACACCTAAATTCTGCGAAGATATGGTATCAACCGTTGTTAAGTGTAAGGCATCGGGCAATAAGCCACTCATCGAAATGATGAGCAACAACCCTAACGCAGTTAAAAAGCTTATCGAGCTTGCGAAGGGTGTTAAACCCGAAGCTAAAAAATAACCGCGCCCCCCTAATTAAAGAGCCTCGCTAGCGCGGGGCTTTTTTGATGCAATTAATTGCGTGGCGCATTTACAAAAGTATTTAATTGGCGTAAACTTTTGGACTAAACAATATGAACGCTTTAAATAAACTAGATACAGACATTAGCACTGTAATAGCACTACTAGATTTAATACTTAAGCACGATGAACTTACGCTAGAACAACGGGCTAGGTTCGCACAGGCTAGATCAATAGCCGAAGTAGTAAAACATGAGTCCCATAGTATGACGTTAGCGTCCATTAAAGAAAGGGCTTCAAGAATACTATGGTTAATCCCAAACACTAAAGACATAGTTAGCACTGATAAGGATCGCTCGCTAATAGTGGCTAGAATATTCAGCCTAAGAAACTTATTGCGGTGATCCAATATGGCGGTAAAAGACAAATTTAGTAAGATGATTCTACGTAACGGGCGAGTTTTTCACATAGCTGTTACGCACGATAACCGAGACGTTGAGACGCTGATCCAAGTCCGAGATCAGAATAACGAGTTACTAGCTACGGCTAAGGTTTGCCGCCTATTTTACTTTACTTTCGAGATCTACCGTAACGGGAAAACCAACAGGGGTAAGCGGCGCTTATCAAAGTTCACCCCTGATAAGGAGCCTCGTTACTATTCGACCCCCGTCGCGGCGTGGCTAGTAGACCACCATGCGCCCAAACTTAAATAAGAGAAGTATCATGATTACAGTAAAAGCCGAGAACGTTTTAAAAATCGCTAATATTGACGTAGGTTTTTCGCCGGATCTGGATGTGAGTTTTATTAACCGCCTTTACTTAGGCAATCAAGATTTTGAAACATTGATAGAGGCGTGTGACCGAACTAAACAAACGCCTCTACAGTTTATCCAACAGGGTAGAAAATCCGCAATACATTGCGCCATGCTATATCATCGTTTTAATGACGATGTGCCTAAACCGGACTATCTAGCCCTAGCCTACTCCGACGGAAAGCTAGATCGATCCTCGGAAAACGTCGCCTTTAATATCCGCAAATGCTACGACGAAGCCTACAAACAAGGCTACATTGTGGATCTACGTTACATTGACGAAGTAAGCAAAAACAGTTACCGAATTGGCAACATTCTAGGGGCGGTTATTGAAGTTCACCGAATCAGTGCCGACCCTGAAGTGTACAAAATAACGCTTACACTTAACGGTAAATCAGTTCTATCTTACGACGTGCCAAACCAATGGGACGGTTGTATTAAATGGGTTTACTAGCTTATGGCTAAGTACGACGACAGACGCACCAACGCCGAGCTATTACGAATACGTAAAGCCCGCGCTAGGTTCAAAGATCCAATTAAGGCTTTGTGTGATGCTAACCAAACGATTAAGGGCGACCCTGAAGATCTAAAGTATCAGTGTTGGATGTGTAAAGAATACAAACCTTACGATAGTTTTTCAGAGTTTCAGCTATTAAAGTTTGTTGGTCGAACGTGCTTATCCTGTCAACATAAACCCTTCCACGAAATCAACGCCCCCGATTAAGGGGGTTTTTTAGAGGTCGATATATGGCGTTTAGTTTTAACGGGGAGAAGAAGCCCCAAACCATAGTAAAACGGTATAAGAAAGACACTAAGCCACACGATATAATGTGCGAGATCGGTAGAAAAGGGGCTTTGCGCGCTCCGTCTTCTAAAGGCGGTAATATGCACTTATCCTTTTCTGAAATAGGATGTCAGAGCCAGAAAGAAAACCCTGACGTGTTCGCAATACATAGCAGCGGTGAGACAATAGTTTTAGAAGCTAAAGTGTCTCGGGCGGACTTTCTCAAAGATGCACAAAAAGAGTTTAGAGCTAACCCCGATCTAGGTATGGGTGATTTTAGGTATTATATTTGCCCGCCAAACCTAATCAAAGAAGAAGAGTTACACGGTACTAAATGGGGGCTTATTTATGCGCACCCTGATAGCGGGCGGTGTAAAGTGATCCGAGGGTTTGCTAGTTACGGTAATTCAGGGAAAGCCGCGCCTCATGAGCACGAATGGAAATTTACCAAGAATCAAACCGCCGAGAATGATTTGATACTATCTTTGTTAATCCGAGTCGGTCTTGGGATCGATTTATCCACCCTGATAGATAACTTTAAATTTTGTTCCAAGTACGCGAACGCCCAAAATAGGGGCGATGTCGTTTCAGAACTGATCAGAAGTTGCGAACGTGCCGGAGCCTATGACGAATTAACCAAGTTAATTGATAAAACCAAAGGGTCGCACAATTGCCCCGACTGTATAGAACGCAGAGCTAAAGATATGCGTCGAATGCAAAGGGATATGCGAAGACTACAAAAGGGTAACAAGCCATGTTTAAAATAAACCCAATAAGACAAGCAATATTCGAGGGGTTCTTTCAACGTATTACCGCGATAGACCGTGATCCAGCTACACCATTACCCGCCGAGTTTTTAACAATACCCGTATTTTGTGAGACTAGCATAGACCCAAGTACAGGGTTTAAACAAGGCGGGTGGGAGGTTATGCTCCGCGACCAACGCCCAAACCAAAGATACTATGAGTTTTACCCTGATCGAGCAAAACAAACTCTAGTTACGGGGTCGTATGATGTGGGTAACTTTGATTCTTATGTTGATATTAAATTATCTATCCCTATCCCAACAGTGGACAAGATTTCAGGTAGTCAAGATTATTCAACAAGGAACATCTTTGACTTAACCGCTGTAGTTTGGATTGAATACCTTTTACCGCAGGTTGAAAATGACGAGGGCGTGTTAGTTGAAGCGTCCGAGGCTCGCACCTCTTCGATGTGGTTCTTAGATAGCGTTTCTACGGGGCAATTAGACCCATACGATAATCCGTTAGAGCTGACTCTAAAAATGAATAGCCGTAATTTTAACGGTTTTAACTTTAGTGATGAGTACCAAATTCCGTATATTGACGGTGTGAGGATACACTATGCGGTACAGTGCCCTATATTCTCGGGTATGCGGTCTAGAGCGGGTATAACCCCGTATTTTAATAAGGTTGACGTTGCACCTTATGAAATGGTTATTGAACCTCCTAGTGACCTAACCCTTAAAGGTGGTCTACCAACCGTGCACGTAGGCGGTCAATACGGGGTACTCATCAAGTCCCGAACCAACAAAGGGTTAACTAGGTCTGCGAAGTATAAAGGGTTTGCAGGGTTAAACTTACAAACCATTGATGATCGTGTCTTCAGTAATGGCGCGTTTGCTATGATCCATAAAACAGATAACCCAGAGAATTACAAATACAGCCAAGTGTTTAACACGCGGTCAAACGCTAACTATTTTGGTATGGTGTGGACGTATCAGGACACTCAATTTTCGCAGAGTGAACGCCGACTAGACTTAACCAGTTATAGGATTAATCTACCATTCGACACACTTGACGCGGATCTAGAGATAGAAACTTACGATACTTCGGGGGCATACCCTCGCCCTGAAACCCTAGTTAGTACCTATGGTTCCGCCGTGTCATTTTTAGCGTTAGACGGTGCAGAGTTCAACGATACCTATATTTTCGATCAACTACCCGCCGACGAGGGTAGCCTGTACAGGTCTAGTAACAACATAACTTACACGTATAAAAAGATTACGGGTAACGAGATTCACACTCCTAATTTTACAGGGGTTACGGACAGTTCAGGGTGGCATTTACAATATAAAGTGAATCAGGATTCAATTCTAAGGGTGGAGTACCCTAACCTAGACACCGAGATTAATACTACGGTTAACTGCGTTGATCGGTACATGATTTCTATGTCAAGTACCGTAGATCAACCACCCGTAGTAATAGGTAAAATAAGACCTTTTATTAAAGAGGTAACGTTTGATAATTTAAATATAGACCCAAGGAACGCGCACAGAACGCCGATGATCTGCGTTAATCTAGGGTACTGGTACGATCTGACTAGACCGTATAGTTACACCCCTAGTAGACCGCCTACACCTAGTACGCCCGCGGGTAACACAACCACTTATTACTAGGCACACCTTTACTTATTTTTGCAATCAATTGCGCCCCGACTTAGACTCAAAGCTAATCTAAGTCGGGGCTTTTTTATACCCGTTAGTTGTAATTAATAAGGGGGATCATAATGGATCTATCATTTCGAAAGACGGTTGTTTTAACACCGGATAACAAAGAGCAAGCGGTTAGCGTTATGCCTTACCTACCCGTGACGCAGTTTGCAGGGTGTTTAATTGACTCTGACGGTAATCAATCGCTGTTAACTACCGCACCCGTTAATATTGAATTTGTTAATATTGGCTTAGCTCAGGCAGAAACGGCGGGGATGTTTAGCTTAGGCAACGGCGAACCGTCATTTAAAGTCTTGAATAACATGCTAGGCGAAGACGTGATTATTAAAACGGATTTCGATATACCCGTCGGATCTCGCATTGAAGTAACTATTTATCAAGTGCGTTAGTTTTTAATTTTGCAATTAACTATTGATTGATTTATAACTTACTCACGTTATTAATAGAAAGGTCAGATAATGCAGCTAAGAGTTAAAGAACACGACGACGAAATGCGCCTTATATACGCCGAGGCTTATGCGCCCGTTGTAGTTCCTGACGCTGACGAGGATGTAATGACCGCCGAAGAGATCCGCGCTATGGCGTATCGTTGGATGATCTTCGGAGATAATGCGAACGTTGACACTATGCACGATAGAGTTAACAACGGCTCTTATGTTGTCGAAAGCTTTATTGCGCGTGAAGACGATCCGTTATTTATAACGGGGGCTTGGTGCGTAGTTATTCACGTAGTTGATACCGAATTATGGGATCAGGTGAAAGCGGGAGAATACCGAGGCTTATCACTTGATTTCTCTTTCGAATATGAATTTGTTGAATACGAAATCGAAATCCCTGAAATAGTCGAAGGTGACACGGAAGAGGAAGAAGGGCACAAACACCGATTCTTTGCACGATTTGACGAAAACGGGCGTTTTGTTGGTGGCTGGACTGATACTCAGGACGGGCACCGTCATTTTATAACCCGTGGGACTATGACAGACCCCGCAAACGGTCACGTCCATACGTTTGATTTTGCTCGCCTACTCAGTAATGACGGCAAAGTTATTTTAGTAAATGGTGATTCAGACGATGACAACGAATAACACAAGGCGCGTCACGGTCAGAGCTAGATCTTTAGTCAATGGTATGGCTTCACGTATTAGTATGGTTGACCGAGGCGCTAACCGATTACCGACACGAATGTTAAAAAACGATGGAGAAAAACGAATGTTTGATCTAGATGATTTATTCCGCCGACAAAAAGCGGAGAAAAACGAGAAACCTAGCGAGGTGATCGGCGTAGTAGTTCCCGCAGATCAGGCGGAAGGTTACGCGGCGGCACTAAAACAAGAGTCTGATGCGGACGCCTTTATTATCGACACGGATAACGAAGACGTTAAGCTAATCTCACTGAAGAACGATGCGACACTAGACGACGCTTTGATTTTGCGTGGTGGTGAAAACGCGCCAGCCGTGGCAGTTAGCCACGCTCAGAAAATGCTACGCGATTGGGGTTATGACTCCGAGCAGGGCTTTGCAGGTTCCGTAATTTCTAACGGCTTTTACTCTAACGTAGGTCAAGCGACGGACGTACTACGCGCGGCGCTTTTTGATATTATGGAAAAGGCAGACGAAAACCCTGTAGAAGAAGTGCAAACTATTCTAGCCGAATTTAACGATTACGTTACGGGCTTGGTGGCTAACGTTCCGGCTACGGCGTTTAAGTTCGAGAAGTTGCAACCAATTGCAATTGAACCAACGGAAGAAGAAGCAGACGACGCGGCTATTGAGGCGGGTCAGAAGTCTGAAAAGGGTTCAAAGGTAACAACTGAAGAAGAACCCGAAAAAGACACCGCGGCTAAATCTGAAACGGGTAAGGGTGAAGAAGACGCAACCAAGACCGAAGCGGGTAATAAAGACGCGGGAGCAGAAGCGGAAGAACCAGAAGCGACAACGGACACGGCGACTAAAAACGACTCGGGTCTAGGTGCGGATCTTCTTCAGGCTTTGCAAGCACTCCCTGAAGCCGTAACCAGCCTAACGGAAACCGTCTCAGGTCTTAAAAGCGAAATGAGCACTTTGCAGGAAAGCGTTAATACGGCTAATGACACAGCTAAAAAAGCCGAGAAATTAGCGGCTAAGGCGGCGGACGAGTCTAATTTTACCATTGACGACTCAGAAGCAGGGCGCGAAGAGGCGGACAAATCCGAAGATGAGATCCCGCAGTCAAAACATAGCAACGTAGAGCACTACTAATTTAATTTAATTTGATTAATCAAAACCTTTAATTGATAATCGAATCACTAGCTTGAACAAAGGGGAATTACACTCATGGCTACAAAATCAGAGAACATCATTCAGAAAGCTGATATGACGTTGCAAGATCTAATCGACAACGGCGGTTACTTATCAACAGCACAATCAAACCGCTTTATCGAAGACTTGATCGATCAACCAACTATCCTGAATCAGGCGCGTGTTATCGTAATGAGCACCCCTAAACAAGAGATCAACCGTATTGGTTTTGGTAAACGTATCATGCGCGCGGCACCGGAAGACGGTGAAACTTTGCCAGCAGATAAGCGCGCTAAACCAGATACTAAACGTATCACTCTTTCGACGGAAGAGATCATCGCCGAAGTTGAACTTCCGTACAAAGTTATCGAAGATAACATCACTAAAGGCAATATTAACGCGGGTGGTGATCGCCCAACAGGTCAGTTTACGGATATGATTCTGCGTCTTATCGCCGAGCGCGCGTCTACTGACTTGGAAGAGCTAGCGTTACTAGGTGACAAAGACAGCACCGATGAGTATCTAGCACTTGTAGACGGTTGGATGAAACTAACTAAGTCACACATCGTTGACCATGAAAACGCTGAAATCAGCAAGACCATGTTTAAAAATGGCGTTAAGACCTTACCGTCTCGATACCACCGTAACTTATCACAGATGCGTCACTTTGTTTCTACGGCTCAGAACGTGGAATACTCTGATAAGCTATCAAGCCGTGAAACGGCACTAGGTGACGCGAAGATCCAAACCCTAGAAAATAACTGGGGGTCAGGTGTTCCGGTTCGTGGTGTTCCGCTAATGCCAGAAACTCAGGGTTTACTTGCTAACCCTAAAAACCTGATCATTGGTATTCAGCGCGAAATGTCACTAGAGTACGAGAAGAACATTCGTGCGCGTAAGTTCGTAATTGTTCTAACGGCTCGTGTTGCGGTAGAAATTGAAGACGAACAAGCTAACGTTAAATACATTAACATCGCTGAATAACGTCAACTAATCATAGTCGGGGGCACACCGCCCCCTATTTTTAAATTTCTCATTGGAGATTCGTAAAATGTCAGAGAATAAACAAGCAGTGCCGCGCATTATGTTGAACCCTCAAACGGGTATCAAAGTCCTATGTATCGGTAATCGTAAATTTAAAGCGGGTGAAACGCACCGTTTCAATAAAGCCACTACAGAGAAGCACCTCCGCCGCCGTGTACCAGTAGGAAGCAAAATGGTAAACACGTTCGTCCCTGTAGAAGATCATGAAGATTTGCCAGCCGTTACCGAGCCAACTTACGGTCAAGTTGACCTGATGGATCGAACTGATGCGAAAACACCGGATCAGCTACTAAACGAGGGCGACGGAAATATCGAGGTGGAATAATGTTACTAGCTAGCGTTAGTGAATTGCGCACACGTTTAAACGTTGCCGATTCCGAAAGGTATAACCTAGCGCTAGCGAGTATCTTGTTAAACACCTCAATGCGTATTGAGCAGCACCTAGAAACTAAATTCGAACGTAAAGAATTTAACGACGTTTTCCTAGCTGATAGCTCAAACCATTTAGTAAACGGGGCGGCAGGGCGTACACAGTACGATTCTGGCGTCCTTTTTTTACGTCTAAGGGGTATTAGCCCTAATAACGTGAAGGTGTTTATTAAGTCCACGCTAGCGGCTACAGGGGTGGAAACTTCTAAATTTGAAGTATACCCGCGAGGGCAATTACGATTGTACGGATCTTGGGGTTATGACGATTATATAGGCGTTTCGTATACTTCGGGCTATACGGCTAAGCCGGACGAAGATCTCAGCGATTACATGGTGTATCAGGATGTGCCGATCCTGTTAAAAGAAGCCTGTTTGATGTTCGCCGAAGATATGTTTATGAATAAGTACGCCACGGGCAGCAACACGGGAAAGAAGGGCGATAAGGACTACACCGATCCCCCTAATGGTGTTGTGCCTCTTTTAGCGGGCTTCCTTAACTCCCGTATTGGCTGTTTGGAGGCGATAGTATGATTGATTTCACGGTTGAAACGGAGAACGCTGTCGCCAAAATATCAGCCCTTATGGGCGATATGGGCGAAGCACTGGACGAAGAACAGATCCTAGATGACGCGGCTAGCCTTATCTTTTCTAGGACGGTTAGACGCTTCAGATCAAAGCAAACCCCTGACGGTAAACCGTGGAAAGAATCAGAAGCGGCTAGAATCCGTAAATCAGGCGGCTATACGTATTCGAATGGGCGAAAGGTAACGGGCGGCGATACGCTTTTCGCTACAGGTACTTTATTTAGAAAGCTTCAGATAGTTGATGACGGGGCAGGGCAACGCCGAATTACTAACGATCAACCCTATGCGTATTACTTAAATTACTATTGGGGCGGACAATGGCAATTCTTAGGCGCGAGCGAGCAAGATATTCAGCTATTTTTGAACCTTATTCAAAACCGAATTAACGGGGCACTAGGACAATGACTAAAAAGTATCAGATTGTTGACGCAATCAATGACATTAAAGCGCGCATAGATGCGATCATAGATAGTGAGGTATCTATCGTTTACAGCGAGGAAGACCTCGCGGCAATGCCCGCAGGAGACACGAGGCTAATAGACCCTGATCAGGGGTTTGTTTCCGTTCACTATATTGGTATGGCAGCGCAAGACGGAGCAAAGACCGCTAATAACGGGCGCAGCACTGTAGGACGTTTCGGCGTTATGGTTAGCTTCAGCACCGAAGGGTTGCGAGTGCGAAACATGGAAAGCGCGATCACGATGTTACCCTTTATGAGTGAGATCCGTCGCGCACTTATTGGTCAAAGCGCACCACACGGTCAAAAGTATTCCTTTGTGCGTGAAACGCAAATGCCGATCCCGCACCGCGGGGACGGTTACGCGCAAGAGTGGAAATTACCACTCAGCGCAGAATCCTGATATATTTACAACACTATCAACAAAGAGGGGTTTAACCTTATGTCTAAGGCTAATAACATCGACTCACACTACTATTCTGGTCAGGGTGTGGTTATGCTTGCGCAATATGATGATCAGAACAAACTAACGGGTTACATCCCTGTTGGTAACGTATCGGCGCTAACTATCGGTATTGAAACGGCACGTAACGAACACCGTGAATCACAGACGGGCGCGCGTGGTGTTGACCGAGTTGTAACGACTGAAGTAGGTGCAACGGTATCAATGACCGTAGAGAACTTTATTCAAGAAAACTTAGCCCTTGGTTTGTACGGTTCAAGCGCGGCAGTAGAAGCAGCGGCGGGTCAGTC
>CEGF01000513.1_pt1 | contig 16824 bp, 23 predicted proteins | sample 306341 | NCBI WGS metagenome assembly CEGF01 (sample SAMEA2755655, study PRJEB7226) | microbial mat metagenome | biome: microbial mat; feature: hypersaline; material: grass silage | place: USA | collected 2014-02-19 | depth 0 m
GCGTCACCAAGGTGGTGTTCGCCAGCAAGCCTATCCACGGCGGCAGCTCACCAAAGCGTTCCAGCACATCCGTTTGGCTGAGCTTTAACGGCAAGCGCAGGGTGCCATCGCTGGAGATATCACCCTGCAGATCGCGCACTTGGTGGTGATGCGTTTGCGGTGCTTCGCCGTTCAACTGAGTAATCGACGCCTGCACCCGCGACTGGCCAGGATCAAGCTGCCAATCAGCGTGCACGGGCAGCGCCAACAATAAGGGGAATAGAGCAATCAATGCTTTCACAGCGCGTCTCCGCATAAAGAACTACTCACCAGACTGCCCAATCCCCATAAAGTGCCGTAATGACATCAAGATAGCGCAAAGGGGCTAGCCTCACCCGGCCACATTCGCTATGATATGCACGCTTTTCGGGCCTATAGCTCAGTTGGTTAGAGCAGGGGACTCATAATCCCTTGGTCGTAGGTTCAAGTCCTACTGGGCCCACCATTAAATCAAAGACTTACCCGCCGTAATACCCTCCCTCGTTGTACCTTTTTCCGCCAGTGTCTACAAAGCGTCTACACCCTAGAATTTTGGCCCGTATGTGACGGCTTCCGTCAGGTGGTCAGGAGCTACATGTGCATAACGCATGGTCATTTGTATGGATTGATGACCGAGTATCCTTTGCAGTGTTAATAAGTTGCCGCCGTTCATTATGAAGTGGCTTGCAAAGGTGTGTCGTAGCACGTGGGTTCGCTGTCCTTTGGGCAAGGTAATGCCTGCGTTTTTGATAGCATTCGTAAATGCTTTATAGGCATCACATGGGAATAACCGTCCGATCTGTGGCCCGTGAGCCTTGAGGCGTTGGTAAAGATCATCTGAAAGCGGTACCGAACGGCTACGGCCATTCTTAGTGTCAACGTATGTGACGCGGCCATCCCTGACCAATTCAGCGCGGAGATATTGGGCTTCACTCCAACGGGCTCCCGTTGCCAAGCATAAGGTAGCTATCAGCGTGACGTGTTTACTACGCGACTGGCCAAGCTGTTCAAATAGCATTTTGATTTGTTCGTGAGTGAGGTAGCTAAGTTCACGTTCGGGCAATCGTATAGCTTTGATAGCGGCAAAGGGGTTATCGCCTTTCCATTCGCCCAGCTGTATAAGGACGTTGAATACGGCCCTTAGATAGGCAACGTCATGGTTAACGGTATTCGGTGAGAGTCCTTGTTCTAGGCGAGATTGGCGGAATTTTGCAACAGTGACAGGACGGATCGTGAAGGCATAGGGGTTACCCATCAGGCCTACGAGCTGATGCAGCTTACCGAGACGTTTTTGTCCGTCTTTGAGTGTGGCACCGTGCATGTCGTACCAGAGCTGCACTAGCTCCAGTAAGCGTCTGCGGTCTTTTTTCTTCGGTGCGTAGTCTTCACCCTTGGCAGCTTTCGTGAGCAATTGGGCTTCAAAGCGCTTTGCTTCTGCCTGGGTGGGAAGCGTTTTCCTGACGCGTTTGCCATAGCGGCCATCTGGCCAGATATCGACCTTCCAACCACCTTTGACCTTTTTAATACTCATGCCGCTTTCCCTACCAATCGTCGTTCTATCAGCTTCTGCTCTACGATCTGCCTGAATTGTCCGGAGTCGACGCCTCGACGGCGGTAGTATTCGGCGAGATCTTCCCACATGCCGGAGCGCTGGAGATAACGAACGGCTTCATGGGTGCGGAAGCCCTGACGGGCGTAGATGCTGATCAGGTTGCCAAACGCCAGAGTGACGTTCTTCTCATTGCCTAAGCCAGGTGTTTTTCGAGCGCGTTTGTACATGAACGCAGGCTCATGGCAGTAGAAGCGGGCGTCTTCCTGCATAAGTTGCCAAGCAGGGTCGATAAGGTCGCGGCTGTGGTTGAGGCGGTATGACTGCATGGCAGTACGCCAGAGGCCGGAGAGGTGCGGTACTACGTCAACGAAGCGGTTGAAACCGTGGGAGGCGTCCAGCACTTCACCGGTATCGACGTTGCAGGGTATGCCCATCGCGAACTCACGAAGCACCGATTGATGGAAACGCAGCTCGATACGCCAAACGGTTTTTTCAGGATCGTAGGCGGAGCTGAGGTCATCATTTACGGCGTGTTTCCAGATGCCTTCCCAGAAGTGCATTTTGTCGCGGTGTTTGGCTTCCAGCGTCTTGTTGTAGATCGAGCATTGGAGCGCCCCTGCAGTACCAAACATATAGGTTTCACCACGCCCATAGGTGGTGGCAATGGTGTTGTGGGCAAATTCCAGCTCTTCAATGCCATCGATGCGCATGATCTTTTTGGATCGGGTCACAAAGCGCTGCATGAAGTCTTTGGGAGGCTCCCAGCCTTGAACGTCTAGCGCGAGGTGGATGGCACAGCCGACCGGTTCCACATAGGCGAGCATGTGCGCTGCGATGTTGTACATGAAGTCTTGGCACTCTTGGGGGCTGCGCTCCTGGATGAAGTGGGGGGAGAGTTCTATTTTTAGGTGGGTACCGATGTTCTCTACCTTGGTATGCCGTGCCTGGAAGAACACTATGACGCCTAGCTCGTTATTTTGGAGACGATAGCGGAAGCCTGAACCGGCTGCGCCGGCCCCTACCGACCATGTGACGTCGAACAGTTCCATGGTGGCACCGTGGCCTTCGTTGTAGACCCTTATAATTTGATCAAACTGGTATAAGCAGGGTTTGCCTTGATAGAGCTGACGAACGGTGTCCACGCCAGCATTCAGCAGTTTGATATCACCTAGCTCTTTTTGGCCCTTCTGGGAAATGAACAAGGAGCCCCGTGCATCCTGTTCACCCTTGATCAATGAGTCTTGTGAATAGCGTTCCCAACGTTTCATTTTTCAAATGTTCCTTACTGTCAGGTAATGGCAGGTTTTCGACTGTTTCACCGTTATTCTGCGAGACGTGTTACAGGGATGGTCTCGACCTGCTGCCGCCAGCCCGNNCGGGCTGGCGGCAGCAGGTGCTTGGTTATTCACGCGCTTGGCGTCATAACGGGGTAATACCGTCGCCTGGAGCAAGACATGGAGGTTGGTGCGCTGGGTAGAGGTGGATTCGTTTTGGAATAAGCGACCGGCAACGGGGACGCTGGAGAGGCCAGGAACGCCGGAGACCTGGGTGCGGTCATCCTGGGACGATAGGCCGCCTAGCAGCAGTGTTTGGCCGGAGCGGATCTGTACGGTGGTGTTGATTTGGCGCTGGTTGGTGATGATGTCGGAGGCGATCAGGGAATCCGTGAGCGAGTCGGCGGAGGTGGTGATATCCATGATGACTAAACCGGAGGCAGTGACCACCGGTAGCACGTTTAAACGGATGCCCACGTCACGGCGTTCGATGGTCTGGAAGGGGCTGTTAACGTCGGCTGATTCACCGGTGACGCGACCCGTGACAAAGGGCACATTCTGACCGATGGAGATCGTGCCACGCTTGCCGGAGAGGGTGAGGATTTGCGGTGTGGATAACACGTTGGAGCTTGAGTCGCGCTGTAAGGCGTTGATGGCAAACGCGAGTATATCCCCGTCAAAGATCCCAAAGGTGCCGCCGGAGGAGGCTATAGAGGTGCCGAGGTTGGCGGTATTAAAGCCACCGGCGAGACCGCTACCGGTTGCGCGACCGAGCGAGACGCCGAGATCGAAGGTATCCCCGTCAGTGGTTTCGAAGATGACCGCCTGGATAAGTAACTGCGGGTGGGCGACGTCCACTTGAGGGAGTAGCTCCTGGAGCTGCGTGAGCTGCTTTTCTGGGCCCTTGGCTAGGATGGCGTTAGAGGCATGGAGTACCTGGACTCGGGGCAGGGTGGAGCCGTCCTGGGCGTTCTGGGTCAGAAAGGTGGTGACCAGCGGGGCGATATCGTCAGCACGGACATTGTTAAACGCGAACAGGTGCGTGGCCTGGGGCTCTGGCGGTGGGGTGAGCGTTGGGGCGTTGGCGATCGCGGCGGCGGGGTCGTGGGGTTCGGTTGGTTGAGCAGAAACACCTGGTGTTTTTTGGGTGGCTGTTTGGCTGGCCGGGGCAACGGTCGGCGGATTGCCTGGGAGAATGGTGTAGCCGTGCGAACTCAACACGCCCTGGAAGAATTCATCCAACTGGTGATCGGGTACATCGGGGGCGTAGACCGTGAGTGTGCCGGTGGCCGTGGGGTGTATGGCCAACGGGGAACCGCTTTGGTCGACGTACCAGCGCACGAAGTCGCGGATATCGGTGTCTTGCATCTGGATCGGGGTGGCGTGGGCGCTGGTGGCGATGACGGTAGCCAGGGCGAACGACGCGGCGGTTTTAACAGCGAATTTCAGCATGGGTGACTCCATTTTCTACGCGAACTAGACAGGCGCTCACAGGGACGATGCCAAAGCCTTGGCGGGCGAGATCGTCGGTAGTGAGGGACTGGCGGTCGCTATCAATGAGGCGGTAAGTGGTGCGGTCGCCAAACTGGCTAAAGCTGGCGATGCGGGTGGTGCTAAAGTCGGGCAGTTCTTGCGGTGCCGCGGGGGGCGTGTCGTCTTGTGATCGAGCGTTCACACGGTCGGCGACGAGTACCGACAGGGTGATAAAGCAGCCCAGCACAAAGGAGGCCAGGGAGAGCAACGGGCGGTTAAAGCGTTTCCAGTAGATATGGGTCATTTTCATGTAGAACCTCGCGTCACGCGGTACCCGCAGCCTGCCGTGGGTGAGCCAGGGCGGCAGCACGGAGTAAGTGCCGTGGGGGTAGTGGTCAGAGAAGGCTTGCTTAGTGTCGTAAGCGGGGTAGAGGGCGCGGCCGGTGTACGTCCAGCGTTCAACCACCATGGAGGTGGGGGAATCACCGTATTTGACGATGCCTAGATGGACTTTGGGCAAGGGCATCTTGGAGCCGACAAACATCGAGTAAATCGCGCCGACAAAGGGCACGGAGACGCGATCCAGGCGGCGGCAGTAAACGACGTGTTCAGCGAGGGCGACGCGAGCTTGCTTGTCCATGATCGACAAGTCTTGGATCAGGAAAATGATATCCCAGCCCAATTTGCGGGCATGGAGAAACCAGTTGATGACGTCCTGGCGGCTCTTATCGTTCCAGGAGCGGGCGTTAAACCAGGTGCCGCACTCATCCAGCACCAACAGGCCGTTTTTGCTTTCGTCGTACTCCTCGGTGCCGGTGCCAATGGACTCCAGATCGGCAAGGACGGGTTTATCAGGAATGCGGTAGCAGCGGGTCTGTTTGGCTTTTTCTCCAATCAGCTTATCCAGGTTCAAATCCAGGTTGGTGGCGACCTTGCACCCCTGGTTTAGCTTGTCCTTGATCTTGCCCACGGCAACGAGGGTTTTACCGGCGCCTAGTTTGCCGGTGACCACATAAACGGCCATTACACATCGCTCCCCATGTGTAAGACGCGATCTTTAATATGGAAGGTATAAACAATGAATTTGGCTAATAGAATCGTAGTGACACAGGCATAGAAGTTATCTGGCATGACGCGGGTGATACCATCGGCCAACATTGAGGGCATGGCGACCATGATTGAATTACCCAGTAACTTAATACCGTTAATCATGGCGCTTAATAGACCCAAAAAGATGCCGAGCTTAATGGTGAAAACACCAAACTTGGCGACTTTTAGCCACAAATATGCACGGACAAATAAGCCGCCGAAGTGGCGCAATAACTCGGTAAGCATGATCCCGAAGCGACTTAAAAGAAGGCGAAGTAACGCGGCCATGGTGAGAACTCCTATTGACTCTTACGAGCATCCATCGGGATGGAAATAAGCTGATAGGCGGTAAAGAAGAACAGCACCCAGGAAAGCGCGGCCTTTAACAAGTTGAAGCCTTCACAATCAATGGTGAATGAGCGTTCACCCGCGCCGAAGGTGAGCGGGGTACAACCGCCTGTAGGTAGGCTGGGAAGAAAGGAGGTAACGAAGTCGCGTAGGGGTTCAAGCGCCCCATCAATGATGCCACCGCCCTCAAAAATGCCTTCAAATTCGTCGTAAATGGCGGTGTTTTGTTGATCGGCCCCTTGCTCAAGGGATTCCATTACATCATCGCCAACACCTTCACCGTCGATCATGCCAGCGGTTTCAGAATCCCCTGGCATGCCGTCTGGGTTAAGTGCCCCATCAATCTTGCTATCAAAGCGATCCGCGAGACTGTCAACCAAGCCTTCAAAGAAGCCTTCTTGGTCACCTTCACCATCACCTTCCCCCTCGTCAGCACCAAGGCCGTTAATCGCATCGACAATGGACGTGCCGAGAGCATCCAGGGAGCCGCTTAAAGTACCTGTCTGGTCATCAATGGCCGTGGTGAGGTCGTTGGTCTGATCGTCAAGTGAGCTTGTCAGGCTATCGGTTTGATTGTTTAACGTGTTGTTGAGCGCGTCTGTCTGGGCAGTGGTCGCCGTGTTTAGGTCATTGGTCTGGTCGCTAATCGCGCCGGTCAAATCGTTGGAGAGCGCGTTAATGGCGTTACGGTTGGATTGGCCAGCGGAGCCGATAGCCTCAATAATGCCGGATTCATCAAACTCGAAGTCCGGCACGGTTGAGCCGCCACCGGAGCCACCGCTGCCGTCGTTATCGTCAGAGTCATCATTGCCGGAGTCATCACCACCACCGGCATCACCACCTGAATCGCCGCCACCGTTATCACCGCCAGGATCGGTGGGATCGGTTGGGTTGCCGCCACCGTTATCGCCACCACCCGTGTCATCACCGGAGCCGCCACCACTAGAGGACTTAGAGTGCGTGGTTCCATTGGAATCGACATAGGAAAAATAGTCGGGCGCGGAATCCCAATCGACTAAATAAGAGGTGTCGCCAATCTGAACGCAATTAGAATTATCAGCACACCCACCGGGTAAAGAAGTCAAATAACTAGGAGGCGACAAAGGTGTATCAGATGGAGCAGATTGTTGTGAAATATCAGCGTCGAAGTCTATAGGTGAGCCAGTAGATTCACCTACCCAGTCAGAAGAACAGCGGTCAGAAAAACAAACAGTAACGCCGGTACCCTTAACAGAACAAGCACCGCCAGCGGCAACAGATCCAGAGGATTGCTCGAAGGTAATAGTTTTAGTACCAGTACCACCATACATAGCATTGCACTGCTCATCAGTAAAAGGAGCAGGAAAATCAACCCTACCTACAAACGGGTTTGGCCCGTTGTATCTTGATCTAGGGTAAACACTACAATTAGTTGCCCAATATGCTCGACGACCAGAATCGGAGATACCTGTAATAGCAGCGCCAGGAGGAACATCTGCAATAGGAGAATTACCACTCAAAGCACAAGCAAAAACAAATTTATCACTGTTATCAGACAATTCTCTCAGGTGACTATATGCAGCACTAATAGTTCTAGAATTTTCAGTTTGAGCTAAAGAGAGAACAGAAAACACCATTAAAAAAGGCGCTAATAAGAGTGGTAAAACGGCTTTTTTAATCATGTTCCCCTCGCTATATAAAAAGGGGCGTTTCCGCCCCTTGGTTGATCCCTGTTAACGCGGTATTAAGTGGCCTTGTTGGCAAATTTCTTGAACAGGCCGATAGCGAGCAATGAACCGACCACCCCTACCACGACCGGCCATGCGTAACCCGCCATGTCAGAGGCTTGTGATTGAAGTTCATTGAACGCTGCTTCTGCACCGGTGGGTGCCGTTTGTGCGTGAGCAACTGCCGAGCCCATGAGTAGAGCAGCACCGCCAGCGACTTTGCCGCGTGTGGTGGTAGCGGCGTGTTTTACGTGGTGTACGATGTTGTTAAGGGTCATGAGACAGACTCCATAAAACGTTTGTAGATCAAGATTGAATGTCCAAACACCCAACCGAGGGCGTAGGACGCGAAAAGGGAGCCAACCACAAACGTGATGCTGATATCGTTCATCGTTGGCCCCCATTTATCGCGCCAATCCCGAACGCAAGTACGAGGCCGACGCAATAAACCAGGAGCCACAGACCGGAGAGTTCACTGGTGTCCATGGCTCAGAATCCTATTTTTTATCGCTGGCGGTAGCTGGTTGCTGGCTACCGGTGGCGTTGGGTTTGCGGGCGGCGATAACGTGAAGCACGGTTTTGCCACCGGCAGCCGCGGAGGAGGTGCGGAGTTCGATATCCAGCTCCATGGCACAGGGCATGTGCGGGGCAGCGGCGTGGAGCTGGTCGAAAATCTCATAGGGCGCTGTCATGACGCTGACCTGATTGCCGATAGCGTTTTCGTTCTCAGCAGAGGCGGCTTGCATGATGGAAATTTTGGCGCCCTGGACGCCGTTATCCATCTTGTAGCGAGAGGCACCGATAACGTGGGCTTGAATGGTGTTGATCATGGTGATGTTTCCTTTTCGTTAGCGTTAGGTTCTGGCGGCTTGGGTTAGGCAGTAGTCCGCGAGAATGGATAGCTCAGTGGTTTCAGGTGTAACGCCGTTTTGTACCAGCGCCAGGTATTCGGCCTGGGCGTAGTAGGTGGCGGCGCGTGCATAGTCCCGGCCGTGGAGGCACCGCTGGCCCCGCTCCCTCAGAGCTCGGGAATCGAGGCAGGGGGATCCCCCTTCCCGCCCTCCGTTTGCCCTTCGGTCTTTCTGCACGGCAGCCAACATCGGCCAGCCGGTCAACCCCTGTTTAAACCCCACAAACAGGGGTTGACAGTCTGTCCGCTGCTGGCTAAGGACGCCGTGCGACCGAAGGGCGACGGATGACGGGCAGGGGGACATAGATCAAGCCTCGTTGGCATTGGGAGCGGGGGAGGCCGCACGGGAAAGGGCTTCCAGCGGTGCTTTGTCGCCGCGCTCCAGTTGGGCAAGGCCGTACTCAATCAGGCGCTCCGACAGGGCCGAGGAAGTCAGGCCGTTGGTGCCCGCCTGGATGAGGTGGCGGCTGTGGGTTTCCGGATCGAGAAAGACGCGGATGGGCTGCTTTTTACTCATGTGGATAACTCCAAAAGGGCTAAAGGCCGTTGTGGATAACGGTGGGCGCGTTAGCCGTGGGGGTGTGGATAGGTGCGCCAGGAAGCAAATGTTTAGAATGTCGTAGGTTTCGCTTGATGGCGTGGCGAATCTGGCCGCCAACTGAACGGCCTTTTAGCCCAGCTAGGCGCTTCACTTCCTCATAGAGCGATGGCTCTACCATCATGGAAATGGTGATTTTCTTTTCCTGGGTGCGCGTTGGCTCAGCGGTGTGCTGGGTAGTGCTTGTGGGGTTCTCTGGGGCGTCGGTAACGCCGTAGTTCAGTGCCAGGAAGGCAAGGGCTGCGTCGTAATCAGCAAAGCGGATGCGGTAGCGCTGACCGTCGCAATCATCCAGGCCCATCAAGTCGTCAGGGGTGACGCCTGACAGGTCGAGAGCGAGTAGGTGATCTGTCGGGACGAAGAGTTTGATGGAGCCGTCAGGGCGAACATGAAGGCTGACAGAGCCATATTGACTGATGCCGCGGTAGAAGCGGCCATCGCACTCTAGAGAGGCGGCGTAGAAAGTGCCTATCACGTCTAGGGTGTGCGCTTTAAAGGCGCCTAACGTGTAAATAGAGCCGTTTTGAGTGGCTTTAGTAGCTAAGGCGATCATGACCATTCCTCCGCGTTAAGGCATTGGGCGTTGAGGAGGGCCACGTTGATCATGCGGTAACGACCAACCTTGATGGTGGGGAGGTAGCCGCGGCGGATGTGGCCTTGAAGGACACCTTCATCTAGGCCGGAGAGCTGCGAGAAGCGTTCGATGGTCATTGTTGGCACGGTTGCCGGAACCTGGGGCGCGTTACTCGTTTCCATGTGTCATTACCTGCACTGTAATGGGCTGTGATAGGCTTATTGCTGTCAACACGCCGTCAAAAATCTGGGCTTGGGTGTTGTTAGCGTGTACTTAAAATAGAGTACACTCATATCTAAGGTTACTCAGAGTTGAGTATATGTCAAGCGAGCTTGCTAAAAAAATCCGTCAAATTCGTGAAGTGGAAACTTCGGGAAGAGGAGAGTTTTCGCAACTTATTGGAATTGCAAAGAAAACATTAGAAGGTATTGAGCAAACAGGAAGGGTACCTAAAGGCGATCTTTTGGAAGCTATTTGCCAGCAATGGCCGAAGTACACACTTTGGTTAATGACTGGGCAGACGGATGAAGCGTGTGGTCAAGTAAGTCCCGATATCGAGAGGGCTCGCCGCGAATTGAAGCAAACAGGGACGGGTACCAACTAGCACAACGGGTTGTGGATAGATGGTATCCAGGGGGAAGGCATTGTGGATAAAGGGGGCAGGGAAAGATGGTGGATATGAATATACTGAGTGCCTTGCCACCATTATTGTTTACCTTTGTTATTGGAATTATAGCGCTTAAATTTTTGGAGCTGATTTTTTGGGAGAAAGCATGGCAGTCATTTTTTAAAGCCTTTTTAAAAGGAGTAAAAGACGATAGCGTCAGTAGTAAAAATAAGAAAAAAGGTAGTTCCAAAAATAGGCGAAAAGAGCCTGAAGTAAAAGAGTCTGTTATGAACTCAGAGTCGTTATCTGAAATGCTGCTCAGACAAGGAGGAGCGTACTCAGGTAACGACTTTTTAATGTCTCCAACAGAGCGAGATGTTTACAAGATTTTAGAGCGTGCTTATGGGGATAAGTATTATATATTTGCTCAAGTGCGTGTTGTTGATGTTTTAGAACCGAATGTCAGGAAGTACCACACGTGGACAAAGGAGTATCAGGCGCTTTTTAGGCAAGTGTCTCAGTGGCATTTTGACTATGTGATGTGCCATAAAGAGGACTTCCGCATCTACTGTGCATTAGAGCTAGACGATCCCAGTCACGAGCGACCGAATCGACAGCGCAGGGATAGAATTTTGGATGATGTGTGTAGGGATGGTGGGGTCGATTTGAAGCGAATGCATTTGAATCATAAGTGTAAAAAAATAGAGGTGGTTAATGAGAAATAAAGGTTTTGTGACCGTTGGCTTTTTATCTTTTGGATTAGGAGCATTGCTTGCATTTATTTTTGATGTCGACGCTGAAAATGTAACTATTTTGTCTGTTGCGGCTATTGCTGGTCTTTTAAGCTATATGACTATTTTTATGACTGAGGAAAATAAAAATAACGAAAATCTATTGAGTGGTATAAATGTTGCTACATGGGCTTACTTAAGAAACGTTGAAGAATATTCGCATAGTATTATGATGAAGTTGGTGGTTTTAAGAGATGTAAGAGAAAATGAAAAGGAGATTGATTTAATTTTGCAGGAGGATACAGAACTTCAAAGAAGCGAAAGTGTAATAAAGAAAATGGACGAGTGGAAGGAGGGGACTAAAAATCATTTTGAGACTAAAGAGGAATATATACAGAAAGAAATTCTCTGTACTTCAAAAGGTAAAGAGGTTGTAGATTTGATAGCCATGTATGAAGTTATATATAAAGAGGCTTATCAGAATTGTTTGAATAAACTCAAAGATGAGGTTGTGAATCTTAATAAATATATAAGATTGTACGGGAGAATGAATAATTTATATGCTGAAGAAAAGCTTTTGAGTTTGGAGGATTTTGTTATAGATAACATAGAAAGTGGAATGAAGGATGTAAGAAAGTATTTGATCGACTTGAAGGCGATTAGTGAAAAAAGTGTCTTAGAGAAGAAGAGAGGGGTTTTTCAGTTCATTTTTATAATTGTTTTAACGTGCTTGGGTTATCTCGTCTCAGAGAGTTATAAAATAACTTGAATGGTCTGGATATTAAATGAAAAAGTGTCCACCGTGCGTCAACACTAGCAACAGCTGTAGGCTAATTATGGCAGATAATATATGAGCAAGTAGCTGAAACAACGGTCAAAGGCGATTATTGGCACGCTATTCACACGGCTCATAATCCCTTGGTCGTAGGTTCAAGTCCTACTGGGCCCACCATTTCTATATTTACCTATTTCAAAAGCAGGGAGTAATTAGTCCCTGGAGCTGCGGTATATCTGATTCTAGTTACGCCCTGCGCACGTCTAAAACTTTCAAGTCCCCCAATATTACCCAACCCACCAGCGCCAACCGGCAGCACAAAGCATACCCATTGCAATTGATACCAACGGATTCCTCATCACTACCGCCACCGTACCCGCCGCAATGGCCGCAAGCCGAACGCCACCGTCACCATGCACGATGATAGGCGTAATAACGGCAATCAGCACTGAGCTAGACATGGCATCGACGAATCGCCGAACGCGTGGGCTTAGCGGTACATGTGCCATGACCAGTAGCCCCAGCACTCTGGAACCATAAGCAATCACTACCATTAGCATGATGGCTATCAACGACTGCCATACAGGTGATGAACTCATAAGGCGCTTTCCCTGAACCAGCGCCCGGGTAACAATACGGCCACTACGCCACCGGTAATGGCGCCCACCATCACATGTAGGTAAGGCGGCAACCACCAGTACGCCATTAATGCACTAGCCGCTGCTGCCAGCCAGGGTAGGGCCATTGCTGCTCGTGGGTTTCCACCGACAACGATCATCAGCAGAAAGCACAGCATGATCACATCAAGGCCAAAGCGTTCAGGCTCGGTAATGCCCCCACCAAAGGCTAGCCCTATCGCAGTACCTCCGACCCAGGCGCCCCACAGCGCGATCCCGCCCCCCAGAAGAATGCCCAGGTTTCGCTCGCCGCGATGATACTCTCCCAGCGCCATTGCCCAGTTGGAGTCGGTTAGCAGGATCACCATAGCGAATTGCTGGCGTTGAGGTAACGCCTTGAGCCAGGGGTAGAGCGCCGCACTCATCAGCATATGCCGGGTATGAATCGCGAGTGTGACCGCTGCTAAAGCAAGCAGTGGCAAAGGCGAATGCCACATCTCCAGGGCAGCAAATTGCGATGGCGCCGCGAAGACAAACAGGCTCATTAGCATCGCTTCCCAACCGGCCAACCCCTGGTGCACAGCGGCTACACCGAACGCCAATCCAAAAGCGATCGTAAAAACCGCCAAAGGCAGCATCATACGAATCCCTCGCCAGGTGCCCGCAATATCAAGCCGAGTAGGATTTTCTTTTATTTTCATTGCTTAACCTTTTTACGCGAAGCAGGTTGTATCAAAAACAAACAGACCTGCTTGTTTTTTTATTATTTGGAGTCTAGATTGAATTATGTACACGCGCCACATCGGGTGACGTGTCAACAATACAAAGTGATACAACAGAAAAAAACAGCCGATTAAATCGGCCCGGGAAACTACATGAACTTCACTCGTAATACGCTGACACTCGCCGTTGGAGCGCTGGTCTTGCCTGTCGTTGCTTCATCGGCTCATGCCGCAACTTCCTTTATTGCCAATTCGTTCTACGACCAACAACATCCCCACTCCCGTTACGGTTACATCGAGTGGGCAGAAATGGTCAAGGAACTCTCGAACGGCGAACTGCAGCCCGAGGTTTACACCGGCACCGTACTGCTGGCACCGCGGGCTAACCTGCAGGGTATCCAGGATAACGTAGTTCAGGTTGCTCACCATGCGGCTATCTACACGCCTTCTGAAATGCCGGTCGCGAATGCCGTTCAGGAGTTAGGCTTTAACTATGACGACCCGCTGGTTGGCATTCTGGCGGTGACAGACTTCAGCCTTAACAATCCAACCCAGCTAGCCGAGTGGGAGGAGCTGGATATTGTCTACCTGGGCGCCTATAACACGCCTTCCTATGTGCTGTTCTGCCGCGAGCCAGTCCGCAATTTAGAAGAGCTACGGGGTAAGCGTATTCGTACCGCAGGTTCGACTGTTTCTGCCTGGGTCGAGCAAGCCGGAGGAACGCCCGTCAATGTACCTTCAAGCGAGATGTACAGTGGTCTTGATCGAGGATCATTGGATTGTGCATCGAATGCGGCCAATGACTTGATTGATCGGTCTCTTTGGGAAGTTGCCGAACACACGACGCTGCTGCCTACCGGTATGTATTGGTCTGGCCCTCAGTGGGGTTTCAACTCGGGCTTTTGGGCTAGCCTCAGCGATGAGGAGCGCGATGTCTTCAAAGAAGCGACTGCCAAAGCAATGACCCGCATGATTGTCCAGTATCTGGGCGCTTCTGAAGCCGCACTGGAAGAAGCCGCCTCCCACGGCAACAACATCTACGAGCCCGAAGAGGATCTGATGGCTTCCGTGGAGGCTTTCCGCGATGAGGCCTTGGCCAATGTCTACGATAAGGCCCGCGATGAGTATGGCGTTGAAGACCCAGAGGCGCTGATTGATGATTTTATCGCGACCTACGAAAAGTGGGATGCCTTAATCAGCGAAGTTGATCGCGAAGACGAAGAGGCCCTAGCCGAACTGGCCATGGAAGAGATCTACAATAAGCTTCCTGCTGACTACGGAATCTATTAACGCTGCAACATTGAGGCCGCCGCATTGAGGCGGCCTAGGCCAAATAAGGGTTCGCTATGACGAAGCGACAGAATCAAGAAGAACGCTCACGCCAAACCCAGGCTCGGGTTACGCAAGCGACTATCGAGTGCATTCTCGAGAAGGGCATTCGTGCCACTTCAACCGTGGATGTCGCACGTCTGGCGGGCGTTTCCCGTGGCGCTTTAGTTCACCACTATCCTTCTAAGACATTATTGATGCAGGCGGCGCTTGAGGACTTGCTGAGTCGTGAAGTCGAAAGCGTAAGGGATATGGCCACGCAAGTTAAGGTGGGTGAACTCAACTTTGACAACTTGCTACAGGCATTACATGAGCACTTTAAGGGAGACCTTTATATGGTGACTTTGGAGTACCTGACTAATGCACGTACCGACCCCGACATCATGAAAGTGCTCGTGACCCTGGGGTCGAAGTTCAATGACTCTTTGGAGCAAATTTGGGAGCAACTAGTCGCCAGCGCCAACCACACGTCACATCAGAATCGAGTCGCCCTGAATGCCACTCTGTGCATGATGCGAGGTATGGGGGCACAAAGCATCTGGCGTGATGACCCCGAACTCTACCGCGATATGCTGCTGTTCTGGAAAGAGACGCTTCTGGAACTGGGTTTTTCTGCCTCAGATGCGAAGAGGAGTGAGCCTGTATGATCGCCAAGCATGTGGAGTCGTTGAGCCAGTGGGTCGCAAAAAGTGCCATGGTGCTGGCGGCACTGTTTCTGGTGCTTATGGCGCTGCATGTCTCACTTGATGTAGGCCTGCGCTACTTATTCGGAAAGTCATTTACCGGCACCCTGGAGTTTGTCTCTTTTTACTACATGGTCGCCGTCGTCTTTCTGCCGCTTGCCTATGTGGAGCTTCAGCGGGAACACATCAGCGTGGATGTGCTGGTGGGAAGGCTTCCGCCTAGCGCTCAACTGGTGCTTTACCTGTTTGCCAGCACCCTGGGGCTCCTCTATTTCGGCATGCTCTGTTACCAGAGCTATCTAGATGCAGTGCGCGCTACGGTTCGAATGGAAACGGCCATGGCCAACTTCACCTTCTACCTATGGCCCAGTCGCTGGGCGTTACCGGTTGGCTTCGCGGCTATGTGCCTGGCCATCCTCGCCAACATGATTAAGGCGCTGCAACAACGCCAAGCCCTGTAGGAGTTTCCTAATGAGTAATATCGAGATAGGCGTGGCAGGCATTGCCATCGCCTTGGCCCTTATCGCCCTGCGCGTGCCAATCGGCGTTGCACTAGGCTTGGTGTCGATCATCGGCATTGGTGAAATGACCAGCATGCGCGTGGCCTGGGGCATGATTTCGGCCACTCCGTTTGACTTTGCGGGCACCTGGGAACTGACCGCGGCACCTATGTTCCTGTTCATGGGCTATTTGTGTACCAGCACCAATATGACCCAAGGCCTGTTTCATGCCATGCGTCTTTATCTGGCGCGCTTGCCTGGCGGTCTGGCTGTTTCCAGTGTCATGGCCTCTGCCTTCTTTGCCGCCGCCTCCGGTTCTAGCGTCGCAACATCGGCGGCTATGTCGCGTATTGCCGTGCCCGAAATGCTCAAGCATAACTACGATAAGGGGTTGGCCACCGGTACCGTCGCCGCATCGGGAACCCTTGGCTCGCTGATTCCCCCAAGCGTGTTGCTGGTGCTCTATGGTGTTTATGCCCAGGTGTCGGTGGGCCAGCTGTTTATGGCGGGGTTTATTCCCGGTGTGCTTTCAGCACTACTTTATATCGCCATGATTATGGTGCGAACCAAGCTTAACCCCAGCCTGGCGGGCAACACCGATGTACGCTCTAGCTGGGACGAGAAGTGGGACGCCTTTAAGCATATCTGGCCGTTGCCGCTGCTGATCGGCTCAGTTCTTGGCGGGATTTTTCTGGGTGTTTTTTCACCTACCGAAGCGGGGGCCGTGGGTACAACCATTGCCGCTCTGATTGCTTTGGCACGGCGCACACTAACTTTTTCAGCCATTCGGGAAGCGCTGATTCGCACAGCAGTGAGCACGGCAAGCATCTTTATTATTCTCATCGGGTCGCTGTTTTTCACCCGCTTTCTAGCCATGAGTGGCGTGCCCGCTGCTTTCTCCGAAATAATCCTCGGCGTCAGCACCGAGACCTGGTGGATCATTCTCGCGGTGGCAGTGATCTATCTTGTGCTGGGTATGTTTATCGACTCCATTGGCCTACTGCTCCTCACTCTGCCGTTAATTCTGCCTCTAGTAGAAGGCGCAGACCTCAACTTGATCTGGTTCGGCATCATCGTCGTAAAGCTACTTGAAGTGGGGTTGGTCACTCCGCCTATCGGGCTCAATGTGTATGTCATCAAAGGTGCCTTGGGCAATAGCGTCACCCTGTCTGAAGTCTTTAAGGGCGTCGCCTGGTTCATCGTCATGGATATTGTTGCCCTATTGCTAATCGTGCTGATTCCAGCGCTTTCGCTTTACCTTCCGCAAAAGATGTTTTAACGCCACTTTCGCAAGAACATTCACAAGAACACTCACAAG
>CEGF01004437.1_pt1 | contig 16746 bp, 24 predicted proteins | sample 306341 | NCBI WGS metagenome assembly CEGF01 (sample SAMEA2755655, study PRJEB7226) | microbial mat metagenome | biome: microbial mat; feature: hypersaline; material: grass silage | place: USA | collected 2014-02-19 | depth 0 m
ATTTGGCGCAGGGTGAGCAGTTTGCGCGCCGGGTACGGGGTACCACGATCAAGCGCTGGCCCGCTCAGGGTGCGGCTGTTGAGTGTATGGCGGTTGAGTGGCATGGCGACCTGCTATGCGGATGCGGTTTCGACGGTGGCGGATAGCCAGATTTCGAGCTCGTCTGAGATGCTGACGGTGGTAACGGCGTTGACGACACGCACATGGATGGCCACTGCGTTACTAACCCCACTGAGTATTTGGGTGCCCAGTGCGAGCGGATCACCGGGGTTGTTGGTACCCAGCTCAGCGGCGCTGAGCGCAAGGGTGATCTCGGTCACCTCGTGCCCTGCCCCGGGGGCGACATCTTCGACGTAGAACAGGATCGGATCGACACCGGGGTTTGCCTGATCGAGCATAGTGATCGAGCCAGCATCAAGCGGGTCATCGTCTTTGTTCATGAGGTAGACGATGAAGTCTTTGGGGTTGTCGCCCAGATTGGCGTTGTGCGTGAGCCCCTTGGTCGCCCCCTGCGGGACGGTACCGGCGGCGTCTTCGTACAGTTTGAAGTTGCTGGCCATTCGTTAGGCTCCTGGGGTTGCGTGGGCGGCGCGTTGGAAGTAGTTCACGAGATTTCTGAGCTCCATGCTTTCGCCATTTAATCGAGCCGTCTGGGTGCCATTATCTGACTGCATGTTCAATGTCAGCGTGCCCAAGTCTTTTTCAGACTGACCATTCAACAGCGCATCCATCACCCGCTGCATACCTGCAACATCGTACTGATCGGCACGCCCTGTGCTGACATCCCAGGCACCACCAATAGTTCGAGGACCGGTCATGTTTGAGTGACCGAAAGGGTTTTTCTGGAAGGATTCCAAAATCTCTTTCATGCGATTTGCTGCCGCTTCGGCAGTGCCCGTCGCGCCGTTCTCAATTGCTCGCTTATATTCCTGCGCAGCACGGGAAAAGTTCTGATCGACTTGATCACCCTGCTTTTTGCCATCCTTGGGCCCACCGAAGATTTTATCCCAAGCGCTGTTGCCAGAGCCTTGCTTTGCTCCCATTGCAGCCGCAGCGGCATTGAGTGCCAGCGTGTTCTGTTCGGTTGCCGATGTATTGCCATCGGTTGAGGTAACTACGGGATCGTTCGCTTGGACTATTTTGTCTTTCAGAGCGTTGATTTCAGCCAGAACAGGCGCAACATTTTGGCCCGGAGAATTCATGATTTGCTGCTGTAGGGCTGCTATCTCGTTGCGCCATTGTGTGACCTGCTCGGACTCCTCGCCCCCTTCTTGCTTGTTAAAGCCCTCAATAACTTTTTCCTTCGCCTTGCCAACTGAACCAATTAGCTCCTTCATCCGTGCAGAGTGCTCTGCGGCATCCTGTACCATTTTTACACGCGCAGCCGCTGTACCATCAGCGGCGGAGTCAAACGCTTCAGCCATCATCAGCGCCTTACGTTCCAACTCATCTGCGCCCAAAAACGCGCCATTGGGCGTGTATTTCGCAACACTTGCCGCCTTTGCCACACCCTTTGATATGTAGCTGCCCATTATCTGGCCAGTACCGACAATGGTGTTGAACGCCAATTTCACATCGTTGATCATGTTGATCAGCGTCTCAAATCCCTGAACAATCTTCTGAATCGCAGTGAGCGCACCGGTCGTCATCCTCTGAGCAACATTTTCAACACCGCCCATTTCTTGGATGAACTCCACTGTCTTGCTAACCAGGACCTCCATTGCAGGCACGACTCCAACCGTTACCTTTTGTTGCAGACCAGTGAAAATAGTATCCAAATCCGTCTTGGCATCGTTATAGGCTTGCACCGCTTCAAGAGCAGGCGAGGAAAACGAAACACCAAGGCTGTCAAACCGTTTACCAAGCTCATCCAGATTGGCGGCAAATGTGTTTACCAGACCGACCCCTTCGCTATCGAAGATTTTCATGGCAAGCTTGATCCGGTCCCCTTGTATTGGGATACCTTTCATCGCTTCAGCTATCGCATAAAACTGCTTATCAGGTGACATGCCTGCCAACTTTTCTGCATCCAGACCAAGCTCAGCAATAGCCTTTCTAGCCTCGCCTGTCCCGTCGGCGGCTTCCGCCACGCGCCGGGTCATGCGCTGCAGGGCGGTACCAAGCGTGTCCTGTGATATGCCAGTTAGGCTTGCCTGGTACTCCAGCTTTTGCAAAGCACCAACACCCAATCCAAGCTTATCTGCCTTCTTCGCCAAGGCATCCAGTTGGGCTGCCTGCTTTTCAACAATCGCGATGAATCCTGTACCAGCTGCACCAGCGGCAGCAACAGCCCCAAAAAAAGCAATGCCAGCCTTTGAGGCAATGCTCTTCATGGAGCCAGCCCATTCTTTGGCGCTGTTTTTTGTGGTTTTTAGCTGCTCCACCAGCTGGGCAGAGTTGGCGCCCAGCGTCACCACCAGTGTGGCCAGATTTGCCTTGCTCATTATTTCTCTCCCAGCTGCCGTTCTATCCAGTCAGCCTGCTCTGAAGGGGTGCGCATCGACTGCATCAGCAAGTCTCTATATTCCTGATCGTCCTGAATGCGCCGAAACTCAATCCATTCCAGTATCTCGTCAGGCGGGTATTCCTGCTCTACCTGCCTGACGCTTTTTCCGTGCCGGTCCGCCAGCTGGAATAAAAACATTCTGTGCGGCCGGATCAGGAGTTTTTTCCGATCTCCTCAAACTGTGTTGTCAGTACCGGGTTAAGACCTGCGGCGGCCTCCCATACACGGGTTAACGGAGCCTCTGACTTTTGTTCAAGCGCTTCTATGTCATTGACTGTAAATAGCTGCTCCCGCGTGTCAGGATCAATAATGCTGATTGCCGCAAATACGGCACGCAGGTTAATATCCTTTTCACGGTTTTTGAAAACATAGGTATCAAACTGATCCCGTTGTTTTGCACTCCATGTAATGACAGTTACAACACCGCCCTTTTTCCATTCTGATACTTGCACGGTTTTTGTCTTGCGGTCATTTGACCCCAGTATTTCATCACGCGTCAGATTTGCCATACCAACCTCTTATTATCAGGATTATTAAGGTGTTGCCGGTGTGAAGTTTTCAACCTTGACGACATCGCCACTTACGCGAACATTGATAGTCGATTTATAGCGGTTATCGATTTCACCGTTTTCAAACGGGAAGTTTTTCACGTAAGCATCAAACACTCGAGCTGTTCCATTCGGTAGAAGCCAGCTCACCTTCCGCTTCTCACCTGACTGATACACAGACTCAAGCTCTTGCTGGCCCGGATCATCTGGCTCATGGAACATGGCCAATGACACAGAGCCATAGCGTTTGATGCCAAGCGCTACAACCTCTGCCTCATCCAGAAGGGTTGTTTCATCAATTTCTGCGCGCTCGCCATCAAGCCCCGAGATTGAGGTGTGGCCCTTGATTTCAATATCCGTTGTGCCTGCAGCATCACGGATATAAATACGGGTATTAAGTGTTGGGATTGGCATTTTGATACCTCGCTTATTTGCTATCAGTCGTACAGGGTGTAATCAAGAACAAAGCGATAAAGCTGATTGTCTGGTTCATGCAGGGGTATATCGCTTTGCAATACCTGACCCGCCATTGCGGCTTTAACCGCAGCGCGTAATTCTTGAATTTGTGGGTAGCTTTTTGACCATACATTGATCGAATAACGGCTTAAGGCATGTCCTGTATAACCGTCATGCAATGTGTTATCGGGATCAGAGCTTACATAATAAAAAGTCACTGCCGGAAGTTTTGCGCTTTCTGGAAGATATCCGTTGTAAATATCATCTGAATTCACAAGCTGTGTTATATCTGCACTGGTGCTCAGAGCCGTATAAAGCTGTTGCTCGTTCACGATAACTTAGCCTTTGCAGCCCTTTGGGCTGCACGTTTTTGTGCCAGCTGTAGCCGGTGTTGAATTCTGGATTTGAAAATATTTAATGCGCTGTGCTTTGTTTGGTCCCAGGCTGGGCGAAGAAACGGGTGCGGTTTTGCACCGGGATGCATGCGCCTTGGCTTGCTTCTGTGCTTGGCACCTGATTTGGTGCCGCGTGATCTTTTGGCACCCCGCGTCACGTAGTGAGGCGCTGTGCCGAATTCAACAAACTGGGCGTAATATGCTTCTTTCGACCGCACACCGATAAATGCAAACACTGAGTGGTTTCGGCGACTCAGCCGCGTGCGGATCTTCAGGGCTTTCTTCAGTTCGCCCGGCTGCTGCACCTTGCCCTTGTACCCTTTGTGGGCAGAGTCTGACACCGGCACTAATGCTTTCGCGCGGTCGAGTGTCGGCTTGCCTGCATCACGCAGGGCTGACCGCAACACCTTCACGCCAACCTGATCACCCAGGTCTTTCAGTGCCTGCTCTAATTCGCGCAGACCTTGAACTTCGTAATTTGTCGCTTTCGCCATGACGTATCCTTGGGCAATAAAAAACCCGCACGATGGCGGGTTTTGAAAGCATTTCGCCCGAGGCCGCAATGGCGGGCTCGGGTGGTTTGGTGCAGCAGATTACTTACTACATTGGTACAACGGGCTCGATGTAACGGCGAAGTGCCATATGCCACAGCCCCATGCCAACCAGGTAATGAGATTTATTGCGCGATTCCAACTCCTGCAGAGATTTCAGTTCCGAGAGCAGGTATGCATCATAGCCCTGATCAGTTGGCGATACTGATTTCGCCAGCGCCAGCAACCGGTGCTTTTGTGCTGCTATTTTTTCGTGGAGCTTTCCTTTTCTGACCGGTTCAAACGAGCCGTGTTCAACCAGCGTACAACTACTCTTGAAGTGCTTTGCATAGTCGATCAATTCATCACGGCGCTTGTCTGCGTTTCGGCTGACAACGCTGGTACTGCATACCTTGTCAGTTGATATCGATATACCTAGTGATTTAGAAAGTGCCCGGCCTATATCATCCAGTGCTTCAATGTGGCCATAGGTGTTCGAATAGACATTCCAGTTGGCTGCGGCAACCAGGCGACCTATTCCGCCATCCCACAATTGCTTAACACCGCGACTGGCATTGAGCAGGTGGCGTATATCCGCGAGCTGTTCACTGGTCAGTGCGTTCCGCCTCGCGTCGTCTTTTGCTGCGGCAATCCATTCACCTTCGATAGCGTATGCGGCGATAAAGTTGCGTGCCGCATCCATACTGTTTGCCGGTATATCCTGTGCTGATACTACGCTGAAGGCTTTGTGCACCTGTGACCAGATGTGGTTTTTAACCTTTGTGCGGATCGGCTTTGGCAGGCTGCGCACTTTTCCATCCAGTACTGCACCCAGGCAGCGGAAACCGTCGGTGCCGATGGTCTGGCCTAGCAGAGTGGTCAGCTGGTCGTTCCGGTCTTCATAGCGGCCGTGCTTGCGGATCGCTGGAAGAACCTCTCCTGCTAACCACATCTGAAAAGGGAGTGCCTTTTCTTTATCCGAGCGTCCCAAAAAGAAATACACTCCCTGCTCAGATAGCATCATCAGCCTCTGCGTTCCTCCAGGGGTGTGAATCGGATTCACCCCCTTCCACTGATCAGGAACATGAGCAGTAAGCTTCGTAGGGCTGCTGGATTTGGCGTACCCGAGAGCGCTGATAATATCTTTGGCAGCAAACCACGGCTGATCATCGATCAGCAGCGTGCGGACTTCACGGGATTCAAAATCGAACGGAATTATCTGGGCGGCTTGCATAGCATTGCTCCTTGACTTGGCTTTGAGTCATCCAAACCAAATGCCAAATTGGGTGGACGAACCATGCGGGTTGGCATGCCGGGTCAAGGAACCGGTGAGCCCGAAGGCTCCCACACACAGTTCGCCCATAACAGCGAAAGCTATGCAGTGGACACAAAAAAACCGCTCTGATGGCGGTCGTGTCCGCCTTGACTATCGAGATGCCAATCCCGAGCCGCTGATTTTGCAGCGACATGCAAAACATAACCTTACAAGCCGTACCAGTCAAGGCAAAATCGAGCGGCCTGAAAGGCCGCTGTGTATCACTCTATTTGCGAAGCAATCAGCGCTATGATGCTGAGCACTATCAGCAATGCACCAATAAACCAGTGCACCACGAACGATAGAACAAACCCCAACAGCAAACAGAAAAGACTGAATTTTGCTTTCTTGTTTAGCCCTGAATCCGGTTCTGATTTCATATCACCTCCTTGAGTACGAGGTCTGATACTAGCAGCTTTTCTGAAGCGACTTCTACTATCACCCGTGTCTATTATGCCCACGTGCCAACAGGCACGATATGTAGTGATTTGCGTGTGTTTTTGTACAGTTATTTCACTCACCTTCAACTCTGGCTCGCTGATAGTAAAGTGCATTCTTCACCATGTACTTGAAGTCAGTGGACTGAATGATCCGCAGATCGCTGCCCTTCTTAATCAGGGTTTCCGCTTTGAGGTACTTGGCGCTTTTACTCGCCCCCTTCGCCAGCTTGCGGATATCCTGGTCGCCAACCACGAGGATGTTGGTTTTCTTGGTGACACCCTTGCCGACATTGAAGCCAACACTTGCTGCCAAATCGGCAGCCTCTACCCTGGGGATCTCCAGCTCACCAGTGAAGACCACTGTCTGACCAAAGTATTCACCTTCCGGGACACCCTCTCTAACGATTACCGACCGAGAGGGATCAATCGGCTGATTAATCCGTTTCAACCACTGCTCCGGCAACAGCCCCGTTTTCTCAGCTGCTGCCAGCAGAATCATCCCCGATGCAATGGCATCTTCCAGCGCATCATGGTGCTTGAACGAGTAGCCAATGCGATCACACACATCGGCCAGACCATATCCATAATCTGCGCATTCTTCCCATGTACGCCGGGCGACCCTTGCAGTATCCAGCCAGTGGATTTCTGGCAAGCTAATACCGTATTTGCTACACGCCTGCTGCATTGAAACACGGTCGAAGTGTGTGTGGCAGGTCACTATGTCATCTGTCAGCCATTCCTTGAGGGTACTGACTACAGCTGGCAACTTTGGAGCGCCTCGGACGGCACGCTCACTGATTCCGTGAATATCAACATTGAAGTCGTCAAAGAAATCTTCAGGGTCAATGAGCGACACCCACTTATCGACCACTTTCCCATTCTCAAACCGCGCCATCCCTATCTGGCAGATAGACGACATATCGGCATTTGCGGTTTCTACATCCAACGATACGAACTTCATCCTCAACTCCATATGCATCCATGATGAAGTTCGAGTGTAACACCTACGTCTGAGGTGAGTATTAAGTCAATCGTGGAACTGACAGGCACAAAAAACCGCTCAATCGCAGGCTCTAGTTCAATTCGAGGCAGAGCTGCTGTCGCTCCCGCCAGTATTCAAGCTGCGATTTCAGTCTTGGTTTTTCGTTACGCCAGTGGTTCAGGCCTTTGCCGCATCGGCTTGCGATCTGCTCACTTTCGCTGTATTCGGCACTTACTTTGCGGTAGCGCTCCATGACGTACTCACCGCCGTTGTGGAGTGAGTCCAAGATATCCAGTACCCATCGGCGGAAGGCTTTGGCGACTGAAGTGCGAGCAAACATGGCAATCAGGTGAGCGCCGCGCAGGGAGAATATCCTGACATCCTTCTCACTCTCTCCATTACCAAACCCCTTGACCCTCAGTTTGGTGGTCATGCTCATGCTCTCGGAAAATTCGTCGCTATGGCGGCTGTAAATCTGGGTCACTTTGTCTGAGCGTGCATACCCAAGCGCCCTGGCCAACTCCGGCGCGGCTATCCAAACTTCTCCATCAATCGGCATCAGGGTCAAAGTAGTGTTCTGGAAAGTCAGGTCTTTCATGGCTGAATACCAAGCTTCTGAAATAGGAACACCCCGGAGCAGACGAAGCCTGAATCTGCCGTTCGGTGATCAGCCTAGGGGTGTTGTTCGGGTATAAATAGAACGTTTTTGGCCAGCTCCCGTTAGTTGCTGTCCTCTTCACAGGTGATCACCAGCTCCCGGTTGCGGTTGTCCAGGTTGATCGGTGGACCAACGATTTCGAGACGCATATTGCCGAAGGCAATGCGCATGTCGGGGGTTATGTCGTCGCGGTAGCGGATGGTGACAGCCAGTGTGGCGGTATTGGTGACGTGCTGGCTGGCCCAGCGTTCACGCCCGGTTATCGGTTTGACGTTGGCCCAAATATCGACAAGCCCGGGTATTGGCTGCCAGTCGTCTGTTGGGTGGCCGTACTGGTCCTTGCCGCCGGCCTTGCGCTCGAATGTCACCGGTGTATTGAGGCGTCCTGAGCGCATCAGCCAACCCTCATGATTCGGTACGGATCCAGTAGCATGGAGACACCCATGGGCAGCTCACTGCTACTGGTGCCGATTACGACGGATTCGCGGTTTTCGTACAGGTGGCCGATCAGCAGCAGCAGACCGGCGCGTACGTCTGCGGGTGTTTCGGTGATGCCCACGGTGGCGGTAATGGTGACGCTTTCTGGCTCGTCAATGGTGGCTGGCCAGTCTGTGTCCCACTGGGGCATGAGCAACGGGTACAGCGCACGCGTTTCCAGCCGCAGCGGTGGTGTCTGCAGGGTCTGGGTGACGCCATCGGGGTCAACGTATTCAACGCTGTCGATGGATTGCACGGGTGTCCAGGGCAGTTCAATCGCGCCAGCCGTTGAGCCGAAACCATCCAGCACCAGCGTCCGGGTCTGCGTGTCGAAGACACGGCCGGTGCGGGTTTCTGCGTGACGGTAGGCCGAGTCGATCAGTGCGGTGATCAGTGCATCTTCTGCTGAGTGCTGAACACGCAGGTGCGCTTTGGCGTCTTCCAGGGTGATCATGGTTCACCACTTTTTCAGGGGGCAGCGGGCCCGTTCGTAAATTGCGGGTTGTGACGAGATCGGGTCAAACCCTATGGTGGTTTTCTTGGCCAACGGGCAACCGCAGTCACCGCACCAGTGGCCGCCTCTCTTGCGTGCCATGGCTGAGCCGATGCGGCGTTTGGCCTGATCGATGAAGTTGTCGCCAGCACCTGGGCGCTGGTCTGCGGTACGCAGGTGCTCGCAGGTTTCGTCCAGCCGGTGTTCGGTGCCGTTGGCATCAACCACAAACCCACAGATGGCACGGCGTAGTGCGATGACTTCAGCCTGGCCGATCTGGTGGGTTTCAATGAGGTCCAGCGCCTGCTCTTGGGTGAGGGGCGCTGGGGTGTCTGGCTTACTCATACTGAGTGCCGTTTTACTCAGCGGCTTTTGGTTGAGGCAGCTTGTCGCCCATTACCGCAACCTTCACACCTTCAACCAGGTGCTTCGCACGGTCCGCAGGAAAGCCTGCGATATCGCCACGGGAGTAGCGGTTGAACGGTTTGGTGAAGGTGATGGTTACGCGCTCGTCTTTTGACTGAGTTGCTTCTTTTGGAGTCGCCATGGTTATTTACCTGTATTTCGAATGGAGTGGTGAAGCGGGCACGACCGGAGCCGTGCCGTTTCGGTAGTGGTTACCAGGTGACGCCGGTACCCAGCACCAGACCTTCAGGATGGCGGAAGCCGATATCGTGCTCGGCAACCACACGGATCAGGGACTGGTTGCGAGCGAACGCCGATACGAGGTTGCCGCCGGCATCCTTGTAGGTGGCTTCTTTGGAGAAGTCGATTTTCATGTTCTCCTGCTCACCGATTACGACATCGTTCCAATCAGCGAAGTAGATCTCGGTTTCGTTGGAACCGGTGCCAAGGTTGACCGGAACGGTGGTGCTCTGCAGGATCGGCCAGCCTTTCAGCTGACCCTGCGCCATTTCCGGATACACCTTGTTGCCGTTGCCATCACGCAGACCAAACAGCTTCATGTACGAACGCGGGCTCAGTGCCCAGCCCGGCTGAATCAGCAGGCTGTCGCTCTCCATGAGCTTCAGGATCAGTGAATCCAGAAACGCATCAATGGTGGCCAGGCCGGCTGTAGCCCCTGCCCAGTCAACGGTGCGGCTTGCGTCAGTCGCAACCTTCTTGAAGCCTGCCGGGGTATCACTGGTGCCGTCATCACGCAGGAACGCCTTGTCCTCACGCACCGACATGGCACCGATCATGTCGCTAAGCACGATCTGTTCGACGTTGTAACCAGCGCGGCCAATCATCTGGTTGGAAATTGGCACCAGCGTGATCATAGTTTTGGCCGACAGTTTCACGTCATCGAACTGTGACTCGGTGGCCAGTACGTCGCTACCCTCGCCCACATAGCCGGACGTGGCACCGGAGCTCAGGCGCGGCATGCTGAGGTTGCCGTTCGGCAGCGGTACCGGACGGGCACCCAAGCGGCGTACCACGGTGCGCGCACGCAGCAGCTCGATCACTTCTTCATGAATGTTCTGCGGAATGAGTGCACCACCGCTACCGGCACTGGTTTCGATTGCCATGGCCACATCCGCATCACCGATTTCAGTGCGTGCGAATTTGGCGGCATCTTCCATGTCGCCTTTGGCTGCCGCTACCGACATGGCCAGTCGTGCCATCTTGGCGCCCTGGTACTGCTTCAGTTCTGACTTGCTATGGACGGCTGGAGCATTACCGGTGTTGAATGAACCGACCGGTTGAGCTACTGCCGCCTGTGCTTTTTCTGCCGCTTCCAAGCGGCTGATCTGAGCGCTCAGCTGGTCAAACTCGGTGGTCAGCTGTTCGAACTGTTGCAGCTGCTCTGCCGTCAGCTCTCCGTTTTCTTGTTCAGCCTGCGCCAGCACCTGGATAGATGCGTTGATTTCAGCGCGTTTGCGGCGGAGTTCGATAAGGGTCATAGGTGTCACCTGTCATTACTGGTTATAAAAAAGGCGACCATATGGCCGCCTGTTTGGTGCAGATCCGCCGCGTGGCTAGATCTTGCAAGCTGTGTCGTACGCGCGGGCCTGTGCCCGAATGCTGCGCGTGGGGGTTGATTTGTATCGTTGGGCGATTGCGTTAATGGCGTCTTGTGCCGGGGCAATCTCATCGATCAGCTTTAGCTGTAGCGCTTCTTCGGGGTCAAACAACCGGGCTTCTGTTTCAATGACGGCCTGCACATCCAAACCGCGGTATTCGGCAACGGATCCGGTGAAGATGGCATAGGCTTTGTCGAGGCGTTTATCGATTTCGGCCACGGCTTGATCCGTAATGGGTTCGTGCGGTGAGCAGTCGTTCTTGTGGCCGCCACGGTAGAAGGTGTTGTATTTGATACCCACCTCTTCTTCCCATTTGCTGACCTCGAATGTCTCAATGATCACGCCCACGGAACCGACACCACCGGTCGGGCTGCAGATGATCTTGCTGCAGGCGGAGGCCAAGAAGTACCCGGCTGAATACGCCGCGAAATTGATGATGGCGGTGATCGGTTTGATCTGGGTACTGGCTCGGATGAAGTCGGCCATTTCCTTACAGCCCATGGCGGAGCCGCCACCGGTGTGGAAGTCGATGGCGATATGCTCTACCAGCTCGTGGCGCAGGGCTGCGGTGATCTGGCCGCGCAGGTATTCGTAGCTGATCAGCTCCTGACAAGCATTGTTGAGCACGCCGCGGCGCGGTACCAGAACGCCGTGTACTGAGATGATGGCCACTTTGCCGGCAATCGTCAGGCTTCTGGCGTAACGATCTTCCTGGTTGTTGCTGGCTTCAACCGCCGGCTGACTTTGTGCCAAGCCAAGACTGGTCGGCGCGCTTTCCATTCGACCCAACAGGCGAGGCTCGAGCACTGCCTTGATCGCACGCACCAGAGTGGGGTCAGCATACAGCGGGGTGTTGAACACCATCGAGGCGATATGCGGGTAGTTGATCAAGTGCGACATAGGATCTCCTCGATGTCTTTCATCTGTTCGGGGGTGGCTTCGAATGACTGCTGCATTTGGGCTGAATCGACCATGTTGAGCGGTGTCAGGTAACGATCACCGCCCGGGATCGGCGGCATATTTTCGAGACGGCGGATATCGTTGACCGACAGCCATCCCCAGTTACGGCCTATGGCGTAGGCTTCGTAGCGGGACTTCTGGTCACCGCGCAGCAGGCCGCTGACGTTGAATTCGATGTAGTGGTTTTTGCGCTCAGCCGGCAGCAGCAAGTCGCGCATCATGGCGGCTTCGTGTCGCTTCACCCAGGCCAACAAGGTGTAGATGACGAACTGCAGGCCCATGTGTTCGATGTTGCTGAACGTGGCTTTGTCGAGCTGCTGAATCATGTGCGGCGGGATCTTGTACAGCCGGCACACTTCGTTGACGCCGAAGTTGCGGGACTCCAGCAGTTGGGCTTTTTCGTTGTCCATGGCCAGCTGCCGGTAGGTCATGCCTTCCTGAAGCAACGCGACTGAGAACATGTTACGCAGGCCTGCGTGGCGCTCGGCGAACTTGCTCAGCAGGCGGTCGATGGCAGCCTGATCCGCTATCGGTGTCGAACTCTGTGGCCTTTCGATTACGCCCGACATCGTGGCGCCGCGTTGGAAAACGGCGCCGGCATGTTGCTCGGTAGCCAACGCCAGACCGATTGCATCTGCATTGGTATCGATTGGGGAGAGACCCACATAGCCATCAAGGCTGAAGTACTTGATGTGGTGAACCATGTGCATGGGCAGCGTTTCACCCAAGTCGGCCAGGTGGTAGTACGGCATGCCATCCGTACCCTTTAGCACCTGTACCTTCTTCGGGTGTACCGGGATCAGTTCAATTGGGTAGCCAGCGCCGTCACGCTCAATCAGCGCATAGTGGTTGCCATCCAGCCCCAGACAGCCCTGTGCCTGTTCGTAGTATTCGAACGAGGTGTCTTTGCGGTTGGGTGCTGAGTGGATCAGGTCATACACTGGGTGGTCGGTTGCCCTGGTGCGGCCACCGTTTTCATCACGGCGGTAAAGCTCACAGGGCAGCTGCGCCAGCGACTCGGCCAGCAGTGTGACGCAGGCACGCACCGCACTCACCGCAAGAGCCGTTTTGGTGTTGACCATGGTGCCCGCTGATGTCTGGCGTCCACCCATAGAACTTACCCACTGGGTGAAGTTCTGGGCCGGTGTGGCCGAGATTCCATCTGCGCGGTTGCTGGCAAAGAGTCCGGGGAAAAACATCAGTCTTCAGCCTTATCGGTGTGCGTCCGGATGAACTGGGCATATGCCTGTGCACGGGCGTACATGAACGAGGTCGCTAGTAGCAGAACCCCGGCCACGATAAAGCCCGCCGGCGGGAAAACCAGCCAGGCACCGAACGCGCACAGGCCGGCACCAATCAGGCCAAGAATGAAAATGAGAGCTGTCAGCATGCGACCTCGCTTGTGTCGTAGATGGATTCTTTTGGCGCTTCGTGATCAGCGTTCATGGCTCTACCCAGTGCCATGAGGATGGCGATGATGCCGTCGATCTTGTTTTCATTGCGCTCTTTGCGCGGGTAGATGTTGTCCTTAGCGTCTGACTTGGCAGTGACGTTGCTGGCCATCCAGGTCAGTACCGGGTCTTCCGAGTGAATGAAGCGCTTGCCGGTGATCGCTGCTTCCATCTCTCGCATGGGCGGGCTCATGTTCTGGACGGTGTTGCGGTATTCAACGATCTCGGCGCCGTCTTTCATCAGCTGGTGGGCCAGCTGGGTGGCGCGCCAGGGGTCGTAGGCGATTTCGTTAATCTGGAACAGCGCGGCCAGGTCGCGGATCTCTTCGCGGATTTGATCGAAGTCGATCTCTTCGCCGTCTGTGACGACCAGGTGGCCGGCGTTTTGCCAAGCCTCATAAGCAGCGCGATTGTTCCCAGCACGCTCGATTGCGCCTTCTGGCAGGTAGTTGCGAGTGAACGTGGTCCAGCGATCGCGGCCGTTTTCGTCTTTGTCTCTGAACAGCAGCGCGATGCTGGCAATGTCCGTCTTGCTCGCAAGGTCAACACCCAACCAGCACTCACGGCCAATGAACTGATCCAGCGTGAGTTCAGGGTGACCGCACGCATGCCAGTCGGCCATGTTGAGCCAAGCGGTACGGGCCGATACCCATACATTCAGGTGCTTGGTCAGAAAGGCATTTGTCCGGCTTGGGTACCGGATCGCATCGCGCTGCTGCTTGAGCAGGAACTCTTCGCTGACCGATACGCCGAAGTTCGGGTTGGCCTTGCGCAGGGTGCCCGGGTCCTGCCAGTTATCATCCGTGTCGATGGTGTAGATGATGGCGAACAGCTCTTCATTCGGCATCACGCCATCCAGCATCTGCTGGGCCTGACGGCGTTTGTCGTAGCAAGGACCGGCGAGGTTGAAGCCTGCTGTCGTGATGATGAACATCAGGCCCTGCTCGCGCGAGCCCATACCCGTCATCATCGTTTCGTAGAGGTCAGGGCTGTCTTGTTCGTGGTACTCATCAACCAACGCGCAGCTGGGAGAGCTACCGTCGCCGGGGTTACCGATCAGCGGTTCAAACCGACTGCCATCAGCGGGCATGCTGATGTTTTTGGCCATGATCTCGATGCCGGCGGCGCTAGTCAGCGCCGGTGTTTTTTCGAGCATGAGCTTGGCCGGGCGGAACACCTCCCATGCCTGTTTCTCTGTGGTCGCGCCACAGTAGACCTCGGCACCGTATTCACCATCGGCGCACAGCATGTAGATGCCAAGGCCAGCGGCAATGACGGACTTGCCGTTTTTTCGCGGGATCTCGCAGTAAGCTTCAGAGAAACGGCGCAGGCCGTCATTCTTCTTCACCCAGCCGAAGATGCAGCAGAAGATGAATTTCTGCCAGGGCTCCAGTTCGATCAGCTTGCGTTCGCGTGCCCACTGGCCCTTTGTGTGGGGCAACAGCTGAACGAATACGCAGGCCTTCTCGGCTTCATCCTTGTTGAATGTGAACCGGTAACTGCGCTTCTTTGATGCCTTCAGGTCATCGAGGTGGCGCTTACACGCCTGCCGCACCTCCTTGCATGCAGCAATTCGGCCAGCAACGATGTCCCGCGCATACTTGTTCGCGGCATTGACGTTCGGGTAACTGGCCATCGAGTCTCATCACTTCCCGCCCCGCTTCTTGCCGAGCAGATCGGCGAATGGGTTGCTGTCATCGCCCCCGCCGGGTACAGCGAGACGTACCCTGCTGGCTGGGTCGAGCCCGAGCGCGGATCCGAACATAGCCATCTGCTTCAGGGACTCATTGATTACAGTGGCAGCTGGGTTCTTAACTGGGCCGCCCGTTGCGCCTGTAACCAAGGCGCCCTCTTTGGCATAGAGCTCTTCGGCATCACGCCAGCGGCCGTATGCTGAACAGAAGGCCTCAAGGTTATGCAGGTCTGTGGCGGTCAGAATCTTGGAGCCGACCAGCCAGGCGGCGAGATGATCCCATGCTTCCATGCCGCGATCGGACAACCAGCCCGGAGCAGCCGGTACTTCTTGAAGGGCATCCGCGGTAGGCTCGGCATCGTTCAGCTTTCGCTTGCCGGCGTTGCCCTGAAGGACCTTGAGATTGGTTGGCTTGGCCTTGCGTCCGCGTGTCATAGATGAGAACCGTTCGCGCCGGATTTAATTTTCAATTTCGCGGCTGTAAAAAAATGACTTGGGCGGCGGTGTCCGAGCGGCAAAGTTGTAGGGATTTGATCCCCCCTACCCCTGCTGCGCTCGCTTCGCCTCAGTCTGCGTCTTCACGTCGTGGCACGCCTTGCAGATCGCCTGAAGATTGCTGTCTGCATCCGTGCCGCCTTCAGCCTTCGGGATGATGTGGTCAACCTGTGCGGCCGGGGTCACTCGGTTGTTTTTCAGGCAAGGTTGGCACAGCCCTTTGTCACGTCGCATTACTGCATCACGCTTACGTCGCCATGGCCGACCACCTCGGCCCGATCCTTTACGCGTTGCCCAAGGCTTATGCAGATGCTCATGCTCTTCACAGTAGCCGTGACTGGCCGTTGTCTTGTTGCCACAGGCAGGCGCTCTGCAGGGGCGTGGTGGCTTGCTCGGCATTGCGGCTCCAGTGGTGGTGATGCATAGGGTTGTGAGAAATTCTCGATAACCACGCAGTTGCGCCTGCCCCGCGGTGCTCAGGGGGTGCTAGGGGCCCCGTCGCCTGCTGCCTCAGCATCATCAGACCACCGCCTGACGCTTTCCCGGTCGGCGTTGCACTGCTGGATGATCAGTTCGCACTGCGCCATGTAATCGCCATACGTGCCGTTCAGGGCGGGTGGTGTGAACGTATCAGTCCACGTCTGCGGCACCGGCTCCCTCAGATAACGGGGGGCTGGTTCTGTATTGGCGCAACCGCTCAGCAGTATCAAGGCCAATGCGAGTATCAACACAGGGGTCTGTACCAGCCAGAGCACGCAGCTGATCAGCCAGTTCGCCAGCCCTGCGAGTTGCATCAGCGCGTTGACGGGCTGTTTCTGCCAGCATGCGGTCAGTCTGCTCATAGCGTGCGCGCTCTTCTTTGATGGTGTTGTTCAGGTGAATGATCGCCTTCTCTGACTGACGGGCCTCGGCCTTCAGCCCGCCTATAGTCATCAGCGCCCAGATCAGACCACCGAGCAGCCCTGCAAGCGCCAGAGCCAGATACAGCTTACTCATCAGACTGACAGGCCTGGCCTGCTTTTATTTGAAGCTCCAGCAATTCCAGACGGCGACGATCATCCTTACGCTTGTAGTACCAGGTAATAGCCGTAGTAATACCGGCAAAGATGACACCAAACGCACCGGCGTTATTGTTCAGTATCTGCAGCACCCAGTCGGCACCAACCAACAGTCCAGATGCGAGGTACGAGACAGCAACCCAGACCTTAGTGATTGCGAAGTCTGTATATCGATCAAGACTCACTGGGAGCTCCTTACTTTGGCGTTCGCACATTGTTAAGACCTGACAAACACAACTCACGCTCTGCTGCGCGGCGCTTCACC
>CEGF01003387.1_pt1 | contig 16652 bp, 10 predicted proteins | sample 306341 | NCBI WGS metagenome assembly CEGF01 (sample SAMEA2755655, study PRJEB7226) | microbial mat metagenome | biome: microbial mat; feature: hypersaline; material: grass silage | place: USA | collected 2014-02-19 | depth 0 m
GCTCGGGGCCTTTGACCCACAAGTTATCCCTTCCCGCTGCTTGAATGATCTTTCTTCCCAGATCATTGAAAGTGACGCATTTCCCAGGGCTGCCGTTGGTTTCCCCTCCTGTCCAACAAAACTGGAGCGCCCCTAGCGGGTCGTCTTGAGGTACATACACGCCTGTGCGTGGCGGCTTTTTCCCCGTCTCCGCTTCGACAGCCATATGGACGACATACTTGGGGAGTCGGGAGAAAAGGTGGGCTATCCCCGGGTTGCTCGGGTCAGTGCGAGAGCCGTACCAATACGAATTAAAGGCGCTTTCCGTCATGTTTTTTGGTGGTCCAATCAGGCTGTCGATATAAGTGGCATAGCCGTAAACTTCGCTGAAAGCCTCCTCGAACTGTTTTTCCTCCTCGGGGGTGGTCCAGCCCATGGATAGGTTCCGGAGCATGCCGGAGCAGTTTTCTGCGCCTGTGCTGCTATAAGCCTCAATGGCCCGCCGGGCGATCTGATGAATTACACTTTGCCGCCATTCCTTCAACGCCGGGAAGCCGTAGGTGCTCCAGTTGGCGGCGGTGTCCCGCCATCCCCAGCGCGGATTGGCGATGTACTGGTCCCGGCCCTGTTGATGCGCCGTATCAAGAGTGATTTCCGTGTCACCGATCAGCACATCCAGCCGGTCCTTCAGGCCCTGTAAGTACGCCTGCGAGGTGTAGTGATACAGCACCGTGGCCTGACGCTTTTGCCATACGTCCAGGGTCATAGGCGAGCCGCTCGTGCGCTATCTCCCTGTTCCGTCATTTGCCTAGGCAGGCATCTTCTCGTGATGCGCGATTTTCGGTAGAGGATGAAGGGTGCTCATAGCAGCCCTGCTTTGTACTGATCCCCAAGGTGTTTAATAAAGTCGAGCAACCCTTCGTTATAGAGATAGCTTTCGGGAAAGCTTATTTCCATGGGGCAATTCATCGTTTTATAGAACGGGTCGTCCCGTGAGTAATTAACTACGGCATAGCCCGGGGGCGGCCCCTTCTGAGGCCATGCGCGATCTCCCATTTCCCGAATTATCCCTAACATCTCCCCATCAACATCTTCTCCAGCGCTGCTCATCGTTCCGGGAGCAAGCCCCCCTTCGGAGGGTGGTTTCAGAAAGCCCTCTAAGGCCTGGGGAAACCAGCTTAGAAATCCCATGGGTAAGGCTATTTGCCCACATATGTAATCAGGTTTTCCTCTAATTATGGCGTCTCTTGAGTCGTGAATGATCAGCTTGTCGCCATATTTGATAAAAACGTATAGGTTCTTGGGGGTTTGCATTTGTATCCGCGCAATCTCCTGTGCTCCAGGAGGGAGTTTCTCGTGATGCGCAATTTCTGGTAGAGGCTGAAGGGAGCTCATTGCGTGGCAATCTCCATCATTCCTTCGATAATTTCAATGGCGTCGTTTTCTTTTAATGTGGCCAAGGTGATTTCGTTCTCGATCCCTTTGCGTTCGAAGTTGAACGTCTCAAACGCGCCACTCTGATTGGGGCTGTCTGGAATGCTGTTCTTGGTTAGCCCTGTGCCTTCGAAATCTTCGTTGTTGCCCAACTTTCTATGCATGGCGAAACGCCTTGACAGTAGGTCTTCGTTATCGCCGCCTATATCGCTATATTTAAGATAACTAATCCAGCCTTTGTTATCCCAGGGGCCTTCGATAAACCCATCTTTTATGGCCGCTTTATAATGGTTTGCATACAGCTGTTGGAAGTCTGGTGTCAACACCTGTTCGACCACATTATTGGGGAAGATGCTGGACAGTTCATCACTGGCAAATCGCCCCAACTCCTTGAATGTCGGCACGATGCTGGCGTTACCGGTCAACGGCGTGGCTTTCTCGGTGTCGATGATGACCAGGGCATACTTTCTCTCCGGGTCGTAGGCGCCTTCCAGTCCCAACTTCTGGTGTATCAACTTGGGATCGGTGTCCACGTCAAGGATCTGTTCCCAGGTGGTGGACCAGTATTTGGCGCCGGCCCCATTGGGGGTTTCCATGGGGGCGCCGAGACCGCCTCCCAGAGGCGTACCGTCTCGGCCATCCAGGTAGCCGGCGTCCATGATCCTTACATGGAACCGCTCACTGGCGGCTTTGCCGCTCTTGACGAGCTCTTCCAACTCGGCATCGGTGAACATGGGGCTGTAGCCATAGCGTTTGATGTAACTGCGGGCCAACAGCAGGTGCTCGCGGGCTTCCTGCAGGGTCTTCGGATAGGGCAGACGGCGCAGGGTTTGCCGGATGTCCAAGGTCTCTGGCAGCGCGGTCTCTTCCTCGATCCGCTGGCCTCCTCTCTTTTTCTCGTGGTCCCTACGCAACCGTTTCTTCTTGAGCAACGCGCCCAATTTCGAAAAGGGGGCCTGGAGTTTCTTCAACAGGGCCGCGTGACGTAGCTTGCTGCCTATCTGAGCCACGTTACCGGCGCCGCCGGTGGCTGCCGCGAACAAGATGCCGAACAGAATCTCAAAAGCCACGGCACCGGCCACGTAGTAAGAGAGTTCCGCTTTCTCCAGAGCATTTTGGGCGTCGTACCAGTCCGTGACGAACTCGAGGATCAACTGTCGGCTTTCCTCATCTTCCATGATTAGAGTGGCGGTTTCCCAGGCCTCGGCCAGTTGTTCCCGGGAAATGGAGGAGGGGTCAAAGCCGAGGGCTTCCACCAGGTGGTATTTGTTGTCTTCGCTGAAATTCTCCAGGAAGCGCTGGCGGAACTCGGCGTCGCTTTCACCTTCTTCCCGAGCGGTTTCCCAGGCGTTACGGGCAGCCCGTGTCAGCAGATTCTGAGGCGCGAAGGCCATGACATTACTGGTGAATTCCAGCAAGCCAACGGCACCGTCCCAGGCGCCGCGCAAGGCGGCCCATTGAGTGGAGCGCCAAAGCTTCCAGGCTTTCCCGGGCAGGCCGGATTCTTCCCATTCCTTTTCGATCTCGGCGGCTTCTTTCTTCTCCGCTTCGATGATCTCTCCCAGGGTGGCCTTGATCTCCTCGTGCAAGGCCGCCATCTCGTCGTCCAGCTCTTGGCCGGGGCCAATTCGCACATCCACCAGGGTGTCCACTTGTTCTTCGCGGGCCTCGCCAGTGCTGACGGTGCCAGAGCGGACGGCGTTTTTGGGCGTCGCGCCCGAAGCGCGGGGCGGTGACGGCGCGGTGGTCGTGGTGGTGCCGGGGGGCGGCGTCGGAGCGGAAGGCGTGTCTTCCGACTCTTCCGGCTCATTCAAGGAATAGGGCACGTCTTCCACCGGTTTGCCGTTGGGCCAGCGGTAGGCGATTTCCAGGGCGTCCGGCGCATTGGCCTTGGGGGCCGTGGCATCGGCCAATCGTGACAAGGCCAAACTGGGGACCGCGCTGAAGGCAGCAGCCGCGGTCTTCGCCAGAGAGGCAAGCCGTGAGGTGCCGGCCGGCGTGCTCGGAATGCCAACACCGCCGGCTTGGCCGGGCTCCAGCGACTTAATGGAACCCTTCACGGTAAAAGTCCCCGGGCAGCGGAAGGTGATGTTGGCGCCATCGAGGACGATTTCGGTCTGGCCGCTTTGCAGGGTGATTTTGTCCTTGGCCAGGACGCTGACCTTGCCTTCACTGCTGGTGGCGGTGATGGCCTGGTCGGCAAGCAGTTCCAGCGGCCCGCCGTTGGCCTGCAGGGAGACCGGGCCGTTCTCGCTGATGATTTTGATCGGGCCTTTGTGGCTATAGAGGCCGGCGCTGCCGCCGCTGGCCAGGGCGAGATTATCGCCGGCGCTGATGTGGCCGTCGCTCTGGGTGGTGATGTGCAGGTGCTCGCCGGCCATGGCGGCGGCGCTTTTGTCGCTGTTGAGGACGATGTGGTCCGGGCTTTCCAATACCAGTTTCGGATCGGCGAAGGTTTCCACCGGCTGGTCGCTGTCTTCCCGGCTGCCAGGCTTCGGTTTGAACGGCGACTGGCCAGCCACCGGAGCGGTGTAGCGGCCGTCCACTTGCGGGTCCAGAGCCTCGCGGAAGGCGGTTTGCGCGGCATTGCCGGCCAGGCCCGGCGCGCCAGCGGCGGTGGCGGCATCATGCAGGGCCTGGGCGGTGCGTTCCGCGCCTTTGAGCTGGGCCACCGCTTCATTCATTTCCATCTGGGTGCCCTGGCCCTTGGCCTTGGCGCTGGCCGATATCAGCAATCCACGGCCGGCGCGCACGGTGGTCCAGGCCTGGGTGGCCAGTTCCCAGCCCTGGCCGCGCAGGGCGCCACGCCGGGTTGGTCCCGGGGTGACACTGTAATCCACCAGATAGCCCAGCCCCAGACCGCTGCGGGCCAGGCTGGTTTCCAGCCGCACGCTCACCTGTTTCGGGGTGTCGTCCAGCAGCAGACGCTGCAGGGTCGGGCTGTGGTCGCCCTTGCCGTCGTGCTCCCGGGTTTGCAGGCCGCTGACGGTGCCGGCGTGGTTGGTGCCGTCTTCCCGGGCGACGCCGAACGGCGGCTTCACTTCGCCGTTGTAGAGTTGGCCGATGACTACTGGCTGGTCGATGTCCCCCTGGCGGAACTCGACCAAGACCTCGCTATCGATCCGGGGCAGGAAGTTGGCGCCCCAGTTGGGACCAGCCAGAGCCTCGGCCACCGGTACCCAAATCCCCGAAGACGCATCGCCAGGGGCATGACCCGATTGGGGGGCACCGGCATCGTTAAGGCCACCGGGGTTGGGAGCGTCCCCGCGCTGCCAAGTGTATTGGATGCGCACCTGGTGGTCGCGACTGCTGGTCACGGCGTCGCCGGGGTGGCCCACCACTCTCGCCAGCAGCGGGCCGCCCACCTCGGGCTTGGGGCGGGGCAGAGGGGCTATGGGAGTGGTGGCCGGAATGGCCAGGAAAGCGTTGCGGTACTGGCCGGCCTTGAGGGTGTCGTCGCCGAGCAGCTCGCCAGCGTGGCCCAGGTTGTTCACCGCTGCGTGTTCCACCACCAGAGCCACATAGGGCCCTTCATCGCAACGTGGATGGCCGCTCAAGGTAAAGGCTTCACCGGTGGCCAGGGTGCGTACCCGACTTTCGCCGCGATGGACCCGTTGTAACACCCGCAAGGCATCCAGATGGTGGCCGGCGGTCCGTTCCGCCTGTTCGGCGTTGTCGAAGCGGGCATCCTGGCGGTGCCAGTAGATCTCCCGTACTGGCAGACCATCTGGGTCGGTGGCTTCGGCGCGACCAGTGACGGTGCGCACCTTGCCGCTGTGCCAGCTGGCCACCTGCACCGCGTTGGGGGTGAGGCGGCTACCGTCGGTGAAGCGGGTCACCGAAGGCCGGCTTTCCTCGGTGTGGTCATTATGGAAATCCAGGGAGGGGCCTTCCGGCAGGCGGGCGTGCTGGTCGAACACCACCAAAGTCACCGGCGGGCCGCCGTCCTCGGCATCCTCTTGGCCGTCCTGGCGATGCTCAAAACGCCAGGCCAGCCCGTATTCCGCCATCAATCGCTGACAGAAGGCCCACTGGCTTTCCCGGTACTGGGTGATCATGGGCCGTTGCGGCAGCGGGGCCATGAGATCGAAGCGGACGGCGGCTTCGGGGTATTCGCCGATGATGCGTTCGATAACGTCTTGGGCGGAGCACTGAGGGAAGATCTCGCTGTTCAAGCGTTCTTCCAGCCAGAAGCTCCAGGAACCCAGAACCAACTCGCAGCGGGGCAAACCGTCCATGTCCCGGTATTGATAGGAGTCTACACAGACGCCGTGCCAGCGGCGCCAGCCGCCATCCGGACAGCGCAGGGACAGCGTCATCGGCTGGCCGTTCAAAACGTCACCAATGTCCTCATCCCGACGGTCCGAGCCGGTAATGAAGCAGTCGATGGTGAAGGTGTACTCGCCACAGACTTCCTCGCGGCCCCGAAAGCGCTCCACCACCAGGCCATCTGCTGCGGCGTCGATTTCGATCAGGCGTCGGTCTTGGAGTGGGGTGGCCAGGGCGGCGAGAATATCGCGGCCAAGCGAAAAGGGATCGGTCATGGAAGTCCTTCTCCAATATCTATCATCAGCGAATCCGGCTGAGGTCAGCGAAGCATAGCAAGGAGAGGGGGGCAGTCAAGGGATGTGGAGCTCAGCCCAAAGTAGAGAAACTAGTGCTTCTGGACCACTAATTGAGGATCAATGATAGTAAAAAAAGAAGAAACCATTGTTGATATTATGAGTAGGCGTGGTTTTATGGCTCACGGATAGCTAAATGAGGTTCCCTTTTTTGGATTTTAATTTGAGATAGAGAGGACTGTTGGCGATATCCGGCTTGGACTTTGCAACGATTTCCAGAATGTCATTTAAATCGTACTTTGGTGAATTGCGCTCGCCGGTTACGGCGTGAAGATATTCTAAAGTTGAACTGGGGAATTGGCTGGGAAAGTCGGTTTGCCTTAGTAAATGAATCAAGAAAGAAGGGTCATCATTAGCAGATAGCCAGTGTCGCACTAATTGAGATGCTGCGGGAAACTCGCGGCCTGAGGAAAGGCAAAGATGTGCCAAATTAATGGCGATGGCGTTAGACATAAATGAATTGTCTTTTGGCCAGACATTTAACCAGAATGGCTTGATTCTGTTGTTCCAGAAATATTCCTTTTGATGGCCTGCTCCTTCCAGAGCTTGCCAAAGAGCGCGCGCGACTATGCTCAGCCCTTCTTTAGGGAGACGAGCAAGAGCTTTCTGGAGGTCTTTATGATCAGAAGCCTCAAAGCAGTCGAGGGCGAAATTGGTAAAAAGTACAGCGTAATGCTCTTGATGGTCGCCAAGGATATCATAATGCTTTGAGGTTTCTAAGAAATCCTTTTTAATGATGCTCATTAGAGGTGGGTAAAGCCTAGGTGACCAGAGAAAGCCTGCCCATGCCGCCGTGGCTTCAGTTCTATTACCTTTCCACCTAAGAAGGGGAAGCAGGTTTTCTCTTGTCCACTTCTCGTCGACTCGATAGAAGGTAATGAGATGAGAGAGTAATATCACCCGCCCGTGAATATAAAAGATATTGTTTCTGTCGCAAAGCTTGAGAAAGAGAGTCTTAAATTCGCTCGCAATTCCATCATTGTCTCTGGGTTTTTGAGAAAGCCATAATTTGATTAGAGCCTGGGATGTGAAACCTATCGTATGGTTTATTGCGCTTAGTACTGGTTGGTGTTCCTCCTGATGAGTGGTTGCAGCAGCTTCTTCCTTTTCATGGGTAATTTCCAGTGCCCGGCCGCAAAGAGAAATAAGAGTTTCCAAATGAATGTCTACATGTTCTGTGTTAGAGGCTTCTTTAACCCACCAACTAATGGTTCTTTGAAGAGATGTAAAAGGCCTTGATGGCATGGATGTCAAGATGGGAGGTAGACATTTTGCGGAGCGAGTAATTAGAGCATCTTCGCTCCAAGTTTGAAGTGCTTCTCTCCAGCGTTGAACGGGCCATTGCTCCATATTGGATAGGTCATGTAATGCCAAGAGACTATGAAAAAACCTCTCGCGACAAGTCTGGCGCCAAGTATCTGTATGGAAGACCTCCTCCGAAACAGGAATGGTGAGCCAGTGCACTAAGTCTTTACGTTTGCGTGGAGCATAGTCTACTTGGTATATATCATCGAAATCAGCGTCAGCGTTACTGCTAGACCAGCTAGAAAATTCCTCTCTATCGTTTGGGGATATCGACCACGTGGGATTCGAATGCGATATTCTACCAAGAATGAGGATGGATTTTTCGCTTAATTGACAGGTTCCTTGTTGCAATTTAGAAAGGCGAAGCCACACTGACTGATCAACGGTTTTATTCCATACATCATTGTCAATGTCTGCGACATACATAGACCTAGGAGGGCCGGCAAGTATCGCAGCTTCTAGAGCAGCTTGGCTGGGTCCGGAAAGGGTGCTGCCTTTCTGGACTAATAAGCGCATTACCTCTCTCTTGGTTTCGGCAGCCCAAAGCCACCAGCTAGATTCCACGGTAAGCCAATTTAGCCAATCATTTTGCGATATGCCTTTATGGATGCTGGCCGCATACAAAGCGAGGCGTTTGAATACTGGGTAAGGAAAATCGAACCAGCCTAGTGCAAGTTGACGTGCTTTTTCCGCATCTTCTTCAAGAACCTTAAGCCAGGCGTCCCGTGTAAGCTCGATTAGTAGTGTCCAGTCTTTGGAACCGCGATTCTGGTAATGTGGTTCTATAGATCTTAAGTCCCAATGTGATTGATCATAATTATGATTGGCTTTATTTAGTACAGAATGAAGGTCCATCGCATCAAGCAAGAGGCTTTGAAATTCAAGGAATAAGTTGGGGAGTTCCTTTGAGAACTTGACGCTGGCCGTCGTGAGAAGGGCGCTTCTGACATAATTATCTGAAAGTACCACGTCGCCGGTGATAGTACGAGAGGGTGAGCCTTGGGCAAGGTGGTCGCTTTCGAATGGCCATTGAAGCTTCTCTCTAAGTACCACTTTGGGTGAAAATATTGCACGCAGATCAAATCTCAATGCTGGCGTTAGACCGCTATGTTCGAAGCGTTCTAGCCATTGAGAAAAGTTCATCCTAGAAGAATTGGATTGTATTCGGCCTGATATTATTAGTTCCCATAACGATTCCATATATGAATCTGGAACTGCGTTTGGTGATGTGGAGATGAGTTGTTCAATTTCCGGGGCCTTTAACTTCCTTATTTTTCTTATTTGTTCATCAACGAGTTGTAGAAGATTGCCGTGTAAACGTAACCCTCCGGATACAATCCAGAGAATAAAACTAGGGTCATTGAGATGACATAACAGCCAACGAGCGAGATGATATAGGGGTTTGTCCCAGTTTCCTTCTGAGTTGCTTGTGAAGAGAAGACTCATCCAGGGAGATAGCGTGTGTGGTGCAGGGCGATGGATGAGACTGAATGAAGGAGTCGAGGTTGTATTGTTGTATGCCGTTATCCCAAAACGCGGAAGGTCTTCATCTGAGTAACGCGGATCTGTGAAAGCCTTTATCCAATCAAATTTTGGCGTGGGGATGTGATCTGCGAAACGCTTTGCGGGCATGCCAGAATCATCACTTAGGGCCCATAACACCCTTCCTACAAAATCATCTTCATGGGAGCTTGCGGATGGGACGCTTGTCGCATAATTTACAATGATTTGTTCCTTGCCAATAACGCCATCCCGATATACTTCTGACCATGAGCGCAAAGTGTCATGAAGGGCGCGATGTTCCGAATCGCCTTCGGGATTTTCGTAAAGAATTGGGGTCACTCCTTTGGCCTCCCACTCCGCATATTTTTTGTCTCTAGTGGAAGGTGAAAAGTCGCCAAATGCATAGGCTTTAGGAATTGATTCGCCAAGCTTTCGGTCAGCGGCGAGGGCGTCCATCATGTACTTTAGAACCGGATCATTAATGCTGTATCCAACAAAGCATACGACATAGTTTCGAAATAATTCGGATGCAAAGCGAGCTGCCCAGCGCTCGGTTAGATATGCGAGTCCAAAATCACCACTAGTTAAAACAAGACTATTTAGATCGTTGTCATTGGACCGAGAGGGGATGTGGCCGTGTAAATAAATTAAACCATCCCATCTAGAGGCCTTGGGTACGGGCAACATTGGAGCTATGTGTGATGGGAACTGCCTTCCTAGTTTTCTGGCTGCGCGGTCGAACAGAGTATCGAAATTCGTAGTTATAAGCCGGAGTTTCCTATTTCTCGTTGTTGCCAGAAGTAATAATGAGCAGTGAGTGTCAAGGGCGCGCTTACGTCTTTTGGGTTTTAGTACATGTTTCAGGGCTTGCCTTATCTCAAGGCGCCCTCCAGGTAGTCGATGCTCTAATAAATCAAGTGTTGAGTCGTATTGGCCTTTTTGGAAAGTGATAAGCTCCTGTGGGAGAAAATCCGTACCAACATGTCTATATATGTCGGAGACTAGGCCTTTGAAACCAGGTAGGCCGGCAGGGTAGGATACGCCAGCGCCACAAAAGAACACGACGCGCCCCTCTTCATGAGCTTGAGTGAGCGCATCGGGAATGTCCGGGCCATTCTTTATAAATTGCATGCTGTTTTTTTAATCTTTTGGGTGTGATAGGAAGACGCGAAATTTTATATATCTACATATCCACTGGCCTGTCAAGAATTTTGGGGCCAGTTAATAAAAGGTTAAATGTTGGGTTGGTGGTGGCTGTATTATTTTATCGCTATGATAATCCGTTTGATGGTGACGAGCATCATAAGAGGCAATTGTGTACATTGGCAATCGGTGTCGGATGTACTCTTTTGAATAGATTGGGGTAAGGCCCCAGCCTGTAGCGGTGATAAGGATAGGGTGAAAGTTCCCCGGAGGGGGCTTGATCTTCCGGTGTCGGATCATTTTTTAGGTGGCGGTCTTCCGGAAGACGGGGCATACAGAGAATGAGGGATGCAAGACCAAAAACGTAGTGACTTGAAAGAACCCAAGTCATGATTCGGCATCTCGCTGCCAGGAAGCCGTTGCTCTGGGATACAGTCGGTTGTAGGCCGACTCACTAATGAGCGGACTATTCTCCATCAGGAATGTTTGATGGGGAGAAGGGCAATATCGTCTAATGGCTATTTCCCACCAACGAATGGCTTGGCTTTCAGGTCTTCTTGCTCTACAGATACCTCTGAGGCAAACTGGCCACTAATTGAACAGCTACGACGACCCGGGAGGGCGTCATGACGACCCTGAACCAGGAACAGCACCGCAAAACCGAGAACGCTCGACATTGGGTGGCGGCATCCGCCGAATCCCAATCCCAGCCCGAGCGGGGAACTGTGCGCCCGAATGAGGCAGAGCGTTTGGCTGAGAGCCAACGCACCGGCGGCGATCCTATGCGCATTAAGGCAATCCGTTCCTGGGTGACGCAGGGTGGCCCCGGTCGCCAGATGGCGTTGATCCTGGCGGCGTTACTCATTGGCGTACCTGTAACGCTGCTGGTCCTCGAACCCCTTATCAGCGTGGTGGTGACTGTGATCTTCGGGATCGTTATGGTTCGTGCTTTGTTTGCCGGCGATGGTCATGCAGAGGAATCCCCATCGTTCAGTTTCACGCTGCACGATGGGGATAGGAAGGATGGCCACCCTTCTTACAATCAGTTAGATAATTCCCAAGAAAACCCTTATAACTGGTGAATTATGGCGCAAGTCTAAAGCTTGCCCTTTGTTGCAATACTTTTCGCTTTATCACTGCCTTTTTGGCCTGCATCACTGGCCGGTCCCTGGCCATCGTTAATAGCCTTGGAAGCAGCATCCCCACCTTTATACCCCGCCCAACCCAACATCCCCATCCACAAGGCGGGGAGCACCAGATACATGGCGATCACCACGAACCAGCGCACCATCCGCTCTTTCGCGTTACCAATGCCGGATAGCCAACCGTCCATATCATTGCCATAAAGGATCTCGGTGAGGTTGTTGTCCATCCAGGTGGCCAACTGCCACCAGAACGTCATGAAGATGGTGCCGAACATCAGGAACGTGACCAGCCCGGTGACTTTCCAGGAATAGCCGGAGAACACCAAGAGAAAGGGCAGTACCATAATGATGGCCATAACGGTCAGCCACTGCACCATCGGCAAGGCGTCCACCATGATGCCTTTCATCGGCGCGGCCGCCATAGAGGCGAGGCCAAGGCCGAGCCCCTGCACCATGCCATTAATTTTCTCCATGGCCCAATCGGAGCCATACCCCTCGGTAATGCTGGAACCCGCGCTCCCCGCTCCCCCAATGGGGGACTGGGAGCCGCGGGGATTGGCCGCCAGGACGCGCCGTAGAGCGGCGTCCTCGGCATCCCCGCTACTGAAGGTGGCGCGCACCATGTCCCAGGTATCGGTCTCGACTTGGCTGGCCAAACGGGCCTTCAAACCCACCGAACCCGCTTCCCACCATTCCTTGCAGGTGGGGTAGCCTGGTTGACCGGGCCCCGTACCGGATCGACCGGCGTCCCGGGTACTGTCGTAGGGGAACCCTTGGGTTGGCTTATCCGCGTGCAGACTGTCGTAGTAGCCGGAGGTGTTCAGGAAATAGCTGGAGCCGATCCAATCGACGTCGATCACCAGATCCTGGGGCAGTCCATTGGCCGTCGCCTCGCGCAGTAGTTTGTGCTTGGCCAAGCCATAACACCATTTCTGAAATTCATTCAGTTGGTGCCGAAGCGTTGGGTCCGCAATCTCCGTCCCGTCCAAGGTGGTCGCAATGTACTGATAGTCCGGCGTGCAGGGCAGGGCGGCCACGGCGGCGTTGGTGGCGCCGTGGGATACGGCATGGACCGCCGCCCACCAGAGGGGCGCCTTCGCTGTCTGCCCCCCAATGGAGCCCGAGCCGCCACCGGTTGTGGAATCGTAGACCTTGGTGCCGCATTGCTTCCAATGCGTTTCGTCGTATTGCCCGGTCTGAAAGTTAATGGTCATGATCGGCGCTGTGCAGAACCCGTAGATCAGGATCATGGCATAGAAACCGGCCTCGATCCGGTTCAGCGTGAGGAGACCTTTGTTGCCTTCGTCCTCCCCCTCCCGGCGCGCCTGGTACCACTCTCTGAGCACCAGAGCAACGAAGGGCAGGGCGGCGACCATGCTCTCGTTGAGCATGCCCCAGATGGCGTTGTTCACCACCCAGCCGAGCACCAAAACGACATGCTCGAAATATCCGAAGGTCATCAGATCCGCGCTCATTGGGTACCTCCGGCGTAAGACAGGACGTTGAACAGTTCCAAGGTGGCGATAACGATCACAACAGCCCGTTCACTGCGGCCCAACCGGTACCGCGCGGCGGCGCCGCCATCTTGGTCGCGTGCCACTGAGACCAAGATCCGGGGTCGCCACCGGCGCCAGTAGAGCACCCCTATAACGAGATAAAGCCCCAAGCGCCAGACCACCCACCACGGCGTCAGGCGGGTCATGAGGGCATGCCATTCCTGCAGACCGCCCGCCAAGAGGCTGCCAATGGCGGTCACCGCCACGCTCAAACCAAGCAGGATGGCCCATAGGCCGAAAAACAGCTTCCAGCGGGACAGGTGGCTCCAGCGAGCAGGGTGGTACCAGGCGGGGCGTTCAGGCATGGCGGGATCCGGTGTCTGACAATCACGATTGCTGACTATGCTGCCGAAGGGGGCATTGAGATCAATGGAAAACCCCAACGTCTTGGTGTTGAATTTTAGGCGGTTCGGTTTGCGGGGTTGTAACCCACACATTGGCGAAGGCGGCACTCACATCTTCAACCAAGGGGATGAGGCTGGCAGTGTCTGAATAGGGATGCGAATAGAGGTGAAGGGATGCGATATGCGTGTTTTGCATGGCCTGGAGGCCAGATAGTGACCCCGGAGGAGTTTATTCAGAGAGCCACGCCAGAATATCGGGCGAAGGGCATTCACGCGTACTGCCCTTCGTGTGGTGAACCTGTTCACCCCTACGGCGTACAGAGCTCTAACCCAGATGTGCCGCGGAGTTTCCATCATCCTGACCGTCAGGATGATGCGGACCCACTGGACGACTGCCCCCAGGCTAATCGAGGTGGGCGCTTTCGAGGCATGTATGCCGATGGTTGGGATACAACCCGGGGAGAGCGTCTTCGTGCCCAGTTTTTTGAGCGGGACACGCTGTGCGCCGCATATGAATTTTGTCGACAGATGTGCCATCGGGGCGGCAAGCCGATTCCGTTCCCTGTCGCTAAATTTGGCGAGATGATCCGGCGAGCGGATCAGCGCCGCATTTGGGCGTATCGGGGTATCCCGCTTTGGGCGGTCCCCTTCACACTTTTGGCGTTGGTGAATATCGAGAAGGGGGAAGGCCCCAGGGACTATCCCTTTCACTTCCTGATACAGAAAGGCGGATCGAGCCCGCTTTCCCAGATCTGGGAGGGGAAACGTTCCTGCCGGATGGTTAAGTGCTTCTCGGATGGAGGGAACGTCGTGAGAGGTAGCGAAGTGCCGATCGGAGAGGACGTCTATCTTGAGGCATCACGACGTTTTGGGTGGGTTCTGGATAAGCCGCGGCTACTGGCCGCCCTGATGGCGTTGCGCGGTCAATAGTTTCCTACACCGTAGATGTCGAGCAGACGGGTTTCCGGGAGTAAATGTCGAGGAGTTTCGAGGGGGGGCAGCCGCTCTTCACGCCAGACATCGAATATCCGAATAAACGCCACTAGGGTGCTGACCGCGTCGTTGAAGGACTTGGTTTCCTGGTAGGACAGAACACCGTCGCGAGAGGGGTAGGGCTCATACCGGTTCTGGATCCGCACGAGGTGATGATAACGGGCCAGAACGAGGTCGGCGTTGGCACCATCAAACCGGCCGACGGGTGTACAGCAGGCAAAAACGAACCGGTTCGGCTGGTGCGGATGGGGTAAAACGTGACCGTAATCGGGGCTTAGACCGGCCCCGCAGTCCAGCAGAACCAACGCTTCCGGCCCCTCGAAGGGGCCGTCGGAGGTGACCAACGCCCGCTGGGTCAGCAGGGTGCCGGCGTCCAGGTCGGGCCGATCCGCCAATCGGGCTTGGATGAGTGCGGCGGCCTCGCGCTGCGTTTGGGCGGATGGGGAGTGGGGCATGATCTCGCTCTCCTTACAATCACGGTGTTTTACTGCTCGGCTTCCCACACCAAAGGGGTACCCGGCGGTGCCAGCGGGGCGCCATCGATGACGGTGACGGTGGTGCCGTAAAGCGCCTGGACCCGCGTGTCCCAGAACTCCCCGCCTTCCGGCTCGCCGAGATGGTGATCGGGGTGGAACGTGCGCAGCATCGCCGCCAACGCCTGCACCGCCTGCGCGAACGAGGTGGCAGAGCGGCAGAGCTGATCACGATGCCCGGCCTTGGGGACGGTGTAGTAGACCCGGTCGCGCATCCAGTAATAGTGGCGCTGAAACAGCAGATTGACCTCAGGGGCGTCATAGACGATGTTGCTGTGGCAGATCAGGGCGGTGAAAGGGTATGGCGGTGCCGTGTTTACGGTCTTTTTTTCTGTCTTTGACGTCTCCGGTGCCGGAACGGGCAACCTCGCAACGTGGGCATACCAGTGCCCTCGGCCCAGGGCGCCCACATGGACCCGCGCCAACAACTCCACATCGCCGGAGGGGCCGCAGGCGGTCGAGACTACCCGATGGGTGGCCAGCAATCCGGGCCGGCACTGGGGATGGGTATCAATGGCCTGTGCCAACTGAGTCTGCAAGGTCTGAGTGTCGAGGGAGCTGATTTTAGAAGCGTTCATGACGACGGCCTTTCGATAACTGGCGATACGCAGAACCACTTGGCGCTGCGCTCACCGCAGTAATGCGCGGTGAACCTGTCGGTGTCCGGAGCCTGGGTCAGAAACAACAGGGTCTGCCAGGCGTCCAGATCATCCACTGCCTCCCACTCCAGAATGCCGTCGAGGGCGTCATCCTCGGAGGGCCAATTCGTTCGGCCTGTAATGGCCATCTGTACGGTGATGTCCTGCTTTGAGCCCGTGATGTCCGCACACCAATACACTCGGCCGGCGACACGAAAAGCAGAGAGCCAAGTACGCAGAGGTGATCCCGCGTGTCGTTGGATACGTTCCCAGAGTGCGACCAAGTAACCCTGGCGATCGGGATTAAGCCTACTGTCGCCGTTGGGGCCAATCTGAAAAAGCGGCTCAGGATGGGGGACCGTCTGGGCAAGACCGACCTGCGCCCGAAAAAGCGCATCGAGTTGGCACGGGCCCTGGGTGGGCGCACCCAACGGCTGAGGCTCACCAAGATGAAGCTGTGGATGCAGAGGCGTTGCGGCGCGAACCTCGGAATAGGCTTGATCCGGATAGTACGAGGTTGCGGCGCGCACAATGTCGTCGAGGGCATCAAAATCCACGTCGGGCCGACCGGCGTAAAATGAATAAAGAGGCCAGAGGGCCTCGACAAAGCGCGTGGTCAAGCGGTCATTCTGGATGATGCCGACACCGATATTGAACCGTTCTTGCCGGATGGGGTCGGGCTCCAGTTGGAAGGGGAACCAAAGGGGCGTTGCAGACACCATGGGCTCGCCTCACCGATTGGTCATGGGAAAAAAGGTGCCGGGCGCATCCTGTGCTACGGCCTGGATTGATCGCGATCCGAACAGCACACACAGGAGACCCGGCATGACTTACTTCAATTGATCCAGCGGATCGGGCAGGGCATCACCGGACTCCGGTGCCCCGGTCCGAGCGGACCCCGAGCGTCGCAGAATGGCCGTGCTGGCCGCATTGCGGGCCAACGCCTGACGCACTTCCATCTCGGTCTTGAGCGAATCAATGTCCCGATCCAGGACTTGCAGGCGCCGATCGATCGCCGTCTGACCTTCCTCGTTGTCGGAGATGCCGGGCTCGCTGGCACCGGCCAACAGCAAGCGCCGCGCCCAGATCGCTTTGGTCAGGGTACGGGCTAGCGCCATCTCACCGGCCAGGCGATGAATTAACAGCGGGCCTTCCGGGTCGGTTTTCAGTGCCTCGATGACACCGCGTGATACGGACAAGCCGGGCCCGGCGGAGACCTTGCGCAGATTCTCCGGTGTGGTCGGCGTTGAGCCATTGACCATGTTGGCCAGATCCTGAGCCAGCTTTTCCTGTTCGTCTTCAAGATCGCGCATCAGGCCGGCACCGGCCTCGGTGGTGACTTTTTCACACCCATCGCAAGTGCGATGCACTTCCTCGCCCGCCACCTTGCTGATCCACTGCGCGGCCTCCTGTGGCGAACCCCAAACGGTGCACATGCCACCCCGGCAGGCGGACCC
>CEGF01000073.1_pt1 | contig 16554 bp, 13 predicted proteins | sample 306341 | NCBI WGS metagenome assembly CEGF01 (sample SAMEA2755655, study PRJEB7226) | microbial mat metagenome | biome: microbial mat; feature: hypersaline; material: grass silage | place: USA | collected 2014-02-19 | depth 0 m
CCCAACCCAGATCGAGCAGGCAACGCCAGCGGTAGAGCCTGAAGCCGCCGAGGAAGTTGTCAATGCACCTTCTAGCCGTAATGTCAGTGAAGATGCCCAAGCCGATTATCAAGCGGCCTTTGCGCATGTTCAGGCACGTCGTTTTGACGAAGCGATTGCGGCCTTTGAAGCCTTTGTGAGCGACCATCCTGATACTAGTCTAACGGCTAATGGCCACTACTGGCTGGGTGAGCTATACGCGGCAGAGGGCGAGCTGGATGCCGCTGACCAGGCGTTTAGCCGCGTGATCGAGGAGTATAGCGGCAGCAGTAAAGTGCCGGATGCGATGTATAAGTTAGGCTTGGTGAAGGCGCGTAAAGGCGAAGCAGAGCGCAGCCGTGAGTTGCTTGAGCAAGTGCGCGATGATTATCCGCAAAGTAGTGCTGCAGGCCTTGCTAACGATTTCTTACGCCAATCAGCAAGTTAATATTTTTTGATCTATTTTTGCTTCAGGGAATCAGCATGAGCTGCAAGATCGACTATCAACCAGCGCCCAACCTATTGGAAAATCGCATCGTGTTGGTAACCGGCGCAGGGGACGGCATTGGCCGTGCGGCAGCGTTGAGCTACGCCCAGCACGGCGCTACGGTGATTCTGTTGGGGCGCACTATTGCCAAGTTAGAGCGCGTTTACGATGAAATCGAAGCGGCCGGTGGCCCCCAGCCAGCGATTTTTCCGCTCAACTTTGAAGGCGCTACGCTAAAAGATTTTCATGATATGGCGGAAACGCTGGATAAAGAGTTTGGCCGTTTGGACGGGGTGTTGCATAACGCTGGGTTGTTGGGTCGCATCACGCCCTTTGAGCAGTACAATCCCGAGCTTTGGCAGCAGGTCATGCAAGTCAATATTAATGGGCCCATCTGGATGACCCAGGCGCTACTGCCTCTGCTGCAGGCGTCCGATGATGCGTCGGTTATTTTTACCTCCTCCAGCGTTGGCCGCAAAGGTCGCGCCTATTGGGGCGCTTACTCCGTATCTAAGTTTGCCACTGAAGGTTTTGTAGAGGTGCTGGCCGACGAGTTGGATAATCAGACCAACATCCGGGTTAATTCGCTCAATCCGGGAGCGACACGCACCCAAATGCGCCGTACTGCGTTTCCCGGTGAAGATCCTTTCACACTTCGCACACCGGAAGACATTATGCCGACCTACTTGTGGCTTATGGGGCCAGACAGTGCAGGCACCAGCGGCCAAAAAATTGATGCCCAGCCGCCCCGGGTATAGCGCTTGATTGCAGGCCTTATCAGAGTCGATGCCCTCGGTAATCAAGCGCTTGAAGTTATCGCTAGCGTTTGAAACCGTTCAGGGCATCGACCAGCGCGTCACACTCACCAAACCACAAATCAGCAGGCCACTGCTGGTAGTCATCCTCTTCGCTGATATAGCCGTAGCCAACGGCCACGGCCGTCATCCCCGCAGCGACGGCAGCCTCAATGTCTCGGGCGTGATCGCCGATATACCAACACTGTTCAGGCTCAACGCCTAGCCGTCGGGCAGCCTCCCAAAGTGGCTCAGGCGCTGGTTTTTTTACACTTAGGTCATCCGCACAAAGCAGGGCGCCTGGCTGAAGCGCCAAGGCTTCCAGCAGAGGGAGGGTGTAGCGGCGCGGCTTATTGGTCACAATCCCCCAGGGGCGTTGATCGCCATGCCACTCTTTCAACCATACATCGAGTGGCGAGAAAACCCGGCTGTGTACAGCGACAGCCTGCTCATAGGTATCGAGCAGAAATTGGCGTGCCTGAGTATGCCCATCCGAGGTGGCTTCTAACCCAAGGGCCAATGTAACCAGCGCACTCCCGCCGTTAGAGACCTGTCGGCGAATCACTTCAAAGGGGAGTGGGTCTAAGCCATGGTGAATGCGTAGCGTGTTCGTTGCTTGGGCTAAATCTGGCGCGGTATCGACCAGGGTGCCGTCTAGATCAAAGAGTATGGCTTGAGGCGCATGCATCGGCATTTAGTCGCTTACCTTACGGCAGTACATCATGTAATTGACCGAAACATCATGGCTGACCAGACGATAGTGGCGGGTTAGCGGATTGTAGGTCAGGCCTGTCTGTTCACGTACTTCTAAACCACTGTCTCGAGACCAGGCTGCCATTTCTGAAGGGCGAATAAATTTCGCATAGTTATGCGTGCCCCGGGGGAGCAGTCTAAGCACGTACTCAGCGCCCAAAATGGCAAACGCGTAAGATTTGGCGGTGCGGTTCAGGGTAGAGAAAAATACAAAGCCACCTGGACGAACCAGGGCGCTACAGGCGCGAATGACGGATGCCGGGTCGGGGACATGCTCAAGCATCTCCATGCAGGTCACTGCATCGTAAAACCCCGGTTTTTGAGCTGCCATAGCCTCCACGCTGATGTGTTGGTAATCAATCTCAACGCCGCGCTCTTCCGCATGCAATCTGGCGACGGCTAATGGCGCTTCACCCAGGTCAATGCCCGTCACTTTAGCCCCGCGTTTGGCCATGGACTCACTTAAAATGCCACCGCCACAACCTACATCCAGCACTTTTTTACCCGCCAGTCCCGCTCGCGCATCAATAAAGTCGAGGCGCAGGGGATTAATTTCGTGGAGCGGTTTAAATTCACCTTGCGGATCCCACCAGCGGCTGGCGAGTGCTTCAAATTTAGCGACTTCGCCTGCATCGACGTTGCCTTGATAGTGACCAGCAGTGCTATCCTGTGGTGTCGCTTGCATGTTGTGACTCCCATTGTCATTGAGCATTAAGCAATCATTGACGCTTAATCACTGGTTATAATCTATTTGCACTGGTTATCGTCCATTGGCGAGGTGGCATCCATCCACGCCTTCAGTATTATGGACATTCTAACCACTCCTGTGTCGGAACGCATGAAAAGGACCTCTCTATGATTCGCAAGGCCGTACTTCCTGTCGCTGGGTTTGGCACCCGCTGCTTGCCGGCTTCGAAGGCTATTCCAAAGGAGATGATTACGATTGTCGATAGACCAGTCATTCAGTATGTCGTTGAAGAAGCGATAGCCGCGGGGATTCGCGAAATTGTACTGGTCACCAGTAGTAATAAAAGCGCGATCGAAAACCACTTTGACACCCACGCCGAGCTGGAAGCCAGCCTGGAAGCAAAAGGTAAACACGAACTTTTGGAGATGTTGCGCAACCTGGTGCCAGATAATGTCAGCATCATCAGCATTCGCCAGGGAGTACCGTTAGGGCTGGGCCATGCGGTGCTCTGCGCTCGCCCGATCATTGGCGACAACGAACCTTTTGCCGTGCTGCTGCCCGACGTGCTGGTCGATAATAGTGCCAACCCAGCGACCGACTTGGCGGGCATGTTGGCAGCCTATGATCAGCAGCAAACAGCGCAACTGATGGTGGAAGAGGTGGCTTGGGAACACGTCGAAAAGTATGGCATCGTGGCGCCTGCCGGTGATGTGCCCGAGCCTAATCAATCGGCAGATCTGGTGGGTATGGTAGAGAAGCCAAAGCGTGATGCAGCGCCCTCAAATTTAGCGGTGATTGGACGTTATGCGCTGCCGGGCCATATTTTCCCTATTTTAGCAGCCACTAAGCCCGGTGCCGGTGGTGAAATCCAGCTAACCGATGCGCTTGAAACGCTACGCGAACAGTCGGGCGTCCAGGCCTATCGCATGCAGGGCACTACCTACGATTGCGGTCAGCCGCTGGGATATCTTGAAGCCACCCTTGCCTATGCGCGTCGGCATCCTGAGTTTGGCGAGGGCTTCAAAGCCTTGCTGTCACGTTACCACCAAGGAGAGTAACCCATGAGGGTGTTACTTTACGGTAGCGAATTAAGCGCCGCGACGGCAGCCGCTGCGTTAGCCTGGGTGGGCCATCAGGTGCAGTGGTTACCTCATTCCGATGCGCCCTGGTCAGTGCTTTCTCAGGTGGATTGGCTACGTAGCGAACCTCAACTAATGGCGCACCTTGAACAGGGGTTGGCGGAAGGGACTCTGCAGGTCATTGATCAGCTTAAGGATGCGATCATTCCTGAAGTGATCTGGCTGGCGTTATCGCCCGCACAGCGCAATTCCGCCAGTACGCTTGTTGAAGATTCGCTACTGGCTGATCAGCAGGGCATTGTGCTTATCAATAACTCAACGTTTCCCGTCGGTGAGACCGAGCGTCTACATGCGTTGATGGGCACCCAGCACACTAGCGTGGCACTCCCTGATACGCTGGAAGAGGGCCGGGCGTGGGACTCGTTTACCCGTCCCTCCAGGCGACTGCTGGGGTGTGATGATGCCACAGGCGAACAGGTAACCAGGGAGCTATTACGCGCCTTTAATCGCCGCAGCGAGGTCTTCCAGTGTATGCCGCGCCGCGCGGCGGAGCTCACTAAGCTGGCGATTAACGGCATGCTCGCTACGCGCATCAGTTATATGAATGAAATTGCGGGCTTGGCTGATACTCTGGGGGTGGATGTGGAGCATGTCCGGCAGGGGATGGGCGCCGACTCGCGTATTGGTTTTGAGTACCTGTACCCCGGGTGTGGGTTTGGCGGGCCTAACTTCTCACGGGATTTGATTCGCCTGGCCGATGTTCAGCTACAAAGTGGCCGTTATTCAGCGCTGCTTGAGCAGGTGATGGATATCAACGAGCAGAAGAAAGAGACCCTGTTCCGCAAGTTATGGGCTCACTTTGCTGGCGAGATGGCGGGTAAAACAGTGGCGATTTGGGGCGCCGCGTTTAAACCCGGCACTGCGCGTATTGACCATGCTCCGGTATTAACGCTGCTTGAAGCGCTGTGGGCGCAGGGGGTTAACGTTCAGCTTCACGACCCAGCGGCGGTGCCTGCTCTGCGCGCTTTGGTAGGCGAGCGTGACGACCTGGTGACTTATACCCATGACCCCTATCAGGCCTGTGAGGGGGCCGATGCCCTGATGCTGGTGACCGAATGGAAAACGTATTGGAACCCTGACTGGCACCGACTCGGCTCGCTATTAAACGCTAAACTCATATTGGATGGGCGCAATATTTACGATCCTGAGTTTGTTGCCAGCTGTGGATTAATGTACCGAGGTATTGGCCGCCGTGCCGACCCGAAGACTCTTTGAGGAAATGTCATGCCAGACGCTACCGCATCCTCTCGTATTGTGCCCGATGTGGATCAAAGCTTGACGGCGCAACATCTACGCCATCGAAAAGGGCCGACAATATGGCCGTTATGGCTATGTTTGCTGCTGATCATTGCGCTATTGGGCGCGGCGGCAGTTGGACTGTGGTACGAACGTGAACGACTGCTGGATGAGATTCACCGGGTGAGTGGGGAGGTCTCCAATGTGCATGCTCGGTTGGATTCGGATGACACAGATGTACAAGATACGATAACCTTTGTACAAGCTCAGATGTCGACACTCTTCCAAGAGCAGGAGCAGCTTGCCACCTCGTTGGCAGCCACCCGGGAAGAGTTATACGGTTTCCTCACCACTAGTGAGGACACCGTCTCAAGCGACTCGATCAACACGCTGATGCAGCAGCTGTCTCAGCTTAGGGAGCAAGCCGAATTGCGCGACAGCCAATTGATGGCGGTGCGAGAATCGCTTGACGCCTTGGAACAAACGGGGGCATCGGGTCGTCAAAATCTCGTTGCAGAGGTCTCCCATCTGGAGCAATTGACCGAACAGCGGATCGAGGAACTGGATAGCCAACTCAATAGCGTGACCACTGCTTGGGAAGAGCAGTTGTCAGCCCAGAGAGCTGCAATTGAGGATCGCTTTGATGAATTGGAAACGTCCGTTGCAGCGGTCGAACCCCCGGCAGATCAGGCAGCTCTGGAAGAACTGGAGCAACAGTGGACTCAACGCCTGAATTCGCTGGAAAGCGATGTGCGCCAAGTACGACAAGCACAGCTTGCATTCAGTGCCCAGCTAGAGATGTTGCGTTAACGAATTGCATCGAGTGTATGAGTGCGACTGCCTAAGCGTTGACATGCCAATGCATGGCAATGTTTAGGCGATGAAGCCGCTGATTTAGGTTGGGATAAAAATGTATGGGAAGACAACGGCAATGGACATTAGCCACAGGACGCACGTTTTTTGCGGTGCTACCGCTATTATGCATATCGCATGGCGCATGGGCCTTGGAAGCGACCATCGAGGGCGTTTCCAATGAGGTAGAAGGCAATATCCAAGCCTATTTACAGAACATCGATGCAGCGCAATATACTGAGGTGCGCCTGGAGGGCGAAGTTCGCCGACGCACCCAGGAAGCAATGCGTGTTTATGGCTACTACGAGCCTGACATAACCCTTGAGCGGGCCACGGATGAGCGCGTCTGGCTTGAAATCGAGCCGGGCCCCCAGGTTGAAATTGAAATTCTGTCAATCAATGTGGAGGGCGATGCAAGCGAAGATCCCCCTTTTCAACAGGCCGTAAAAGACTTTCCACTAAAGGAGGGGGATGCGCTGCGCCATGCCCCGTGGGATCGCTTGAGCAGTCAGTTTTCAGGATTGGCTATCGAGCGTGGCTACTTTGACTGGGGGTTTACTGATCGACGTATGGAAGTACGCCCCTATTTGCAAAGTGCGCGACTCTATATGGATTTTGATAGCGGTCCCCGATATCAATTTGGTGCCACCTCTATCACCGGCAGTCATATTGAGCTAGACAGGTTGCGGCGCATGCAGCCTTTCGAGCAAGGCGATCCCTATTTGGCCCAATCCCTAGCGGAATATAATCAATCGCTCGCTGAAACCGGCTGGTTCAGCTCGGTCTCTGTTCGCCCCCGTCTTGAAACAGCCCAAGAGTTAACGATCGCTCCTTCTGGCGGTGGTGCCCGCTGGTGGAGTGAAGCCACTGCATCGCAGCCTGAGCGACCACGTTTAAGCAGCGCAGCACTTGCTAGCGCGCTGCGTATTAATAAGCGCGATGATGCTCAGCTACCTATCGATATCAGCGTAACGCCTGCTGATCGTCACCAGTTCGAAGTGGGTATTGGTTATGCGACTGATGTAGGGCCAAGGCTGCGGTTTGGTTGGGATCAACCATGGATTAACCGCTATGGTCATAGTCTTGATCACGACCTCTATTTATCCGCCCCGGAGCAGCGTTTTACCGGTGTCTACAACGTGCCCCTTGAGGATCCGCTTCGCGACAGCTATCGGCTTCAGTATGGGGTTCGTAACGTCGATGACAGCGACACCAAGTCGCTAGAAGGCACCGTTGAACTGGCTCGTCGGTGGCAGTTTGATAATGATTGGGTACAAACCCTCTATTTTCGTACTACCTATGAGGACTTCGAACAGGGCGGCGAGGCAGATGAGGTATGGCTGTTCTATCCCGGCATTCAGTGGTCACGTACGCGAACACGCCCTCAGCGCTTCCCATTATGGGGTGACCGCCAGCAGCTCTCGATAGAGTATTCGGACACCGTTTGGGGATCGGATGCGACATTTGCTCGTATCACGGGAGATACGGAGTGGATCCGTATGGTCGGCAACGATAATCGCTTCTTGGCGCGCGTAAGTGTAGGCGCCATTGAAACCGATGATTTTGCCAAAATACCGCCATCGCTGCGTTTTTTCGCGGGTGGCGATCGCAGTGTACGCGGTTACTCCTATGAGAGCTTATCTCCCCGCAATGATGAGGGCCGACTGCGCGGTGGGCAGCAAATGCTCACCTCGACCCTGGAGTATCAGCGCCGGGTGACGGGGGATTGGTGGGGGGCCACTTTTGTCGATAACGGCGACGCCTTTGATAACTGGGGGCCTAATGATTTGAAAACCGGTGCCGGTGCCGGGGTGCGCTGGGTCTCGCCGGTGGGGCCAATACGTTTTGACATCGCCCACCCCTTCGACCACGAAGACGATTGGCGTTTGCACTTTTCCATCGGGCCGGAATTCTAGGAGAGAGACTTGTCGCAGGTTGAACCAGCTACATCTGATAAACGCCGTATGTTGTCCCCCCGTTATCGCGCTTGGCTACTGTTCTGGAGCCTTGTGCGTCTTGTAATCGTGTTGCCTATTTGGCTGTTCGGCATTGTGGCGCTACTGGTTGGGGTGGCGTTATCTCCCTGGGGCACCGGCGTGCTGCTCTCCCAGGGGGAGCAGCGTGATTTTTTCTCCTACGCGCATCATGAAGGTGGCTTGCTCGACCATTTTCAGCTCGAAGATTTCCAGCTACAGCTGGGCGAAACCCGTATAAGCGTGGATGAGTTCGAACTCCAGTGGGCAGATGATTGTGTGCTGTCAGGGCGCTTATGCATCGACACACTGCGTGTGGTGGGCGCCGACATCCAGCTAGGCCCATCCAGTGAGCAAGCGCCACCTCCCGAAGAGGAGGGGACCCCGCTGGCTATTCGTTTTCCATTTCCCATCGAGCTCCGCTCTCTCCTGCTGGACGATGTTAGCCTACGGCTAGCCGATGGGACACAGGTAGCGTGGCGCTCCTTTAGCTCAGCCGCCGTTGCCGAAGGAAGCGAAGTGCGACTCTCGCCGACTCACTTGGAGCAACTTCGCCTCTATTTACTACCCTCATCGGGCGTTCTACTAACCCAGGGTATTGAAACACCGCTTCAGGCCGAAGCCATCGATGGTGCTATCCTGCTCAACCAGCCACCCCAAGAGGCGTTGGTGGCAGTGGAATCACCAGAGCAGCAGCTTGAAGAACGCGAGCGCCTGGAACTACCAGAGATCACGCTACCGGTTGATATCCAGTTACCTGAATTCACGCTTAACGATTTTCGATTGGAAGGGGCCGCCGAGTATCGCGTCGAGCGGCTGCGGCTTGGGTTGTTAACCGAAGGTGATCACGTCGAAGTCACCGAGCTTTCCGTTGTTACCCCGGACGCCGAGGCTGAATTAACGGCGAATGCCACTTTAAACGGCAATTATCCGCTCGAAGCACGTTTAGCAGTCGAACTTTTTTTACCCGAGATATACCCAGCGTTAAGTGGTGAGTCTTTAACCTTGACGCTGTCTGGCCCACTGGATGCGCTTGAAGCGCAGTTGGACGCCTCCGGCGCGGTCAATGCGTCCTTGAGGGGGCAAGTCGATGCACTCGCCCCGACGCTGCCGTTTCAACTGCAGCTACAAAGTGACCAATTACAGTGGCCTTTGCCTGGCAGTACAGATGAGAGTAGCAATGAGAGCGTCGATGACAGCACTGAAGAGGAGACAGCCCAAGCCTATATAGTCGATGACCTGGATCTACAGGTAACCGGCAGCCTGAGCGATTATAGTGCTCAATTGGCTCTGGCGGTTGAGGGCCCGAGCCTGCCGCGCACTCAAATTAACGTTACCGGAGAGGGCGATCTCGAGCAGTTTAGCTGGCAACCGCTCACCCTCGCAGTCGACGAAAGCTCCCTGCGCAGCGAAGGCAACATCCGTTGGGCAGCACCGCTACAGGTCAACACTACTATTCGTCTGGATCAGTTTAACCCTGCCCACTTCGTCGATCAGCTAGACGGTGATTTAAACGGCGATATTGAGCTTAGATTGCATCAGCAAGGGGATCTGTGGGCTATTAGCGTGCCCGACTTAGCGATCGAAGGTGAGCTGCGCGACTACCCGCTAACCCTACAAGCGGCCTTTGATGCTAACAGCAATCTGGAATTGGATATTGACGAGTTGCTGTTTACCCAGGGGGAGAATCGCTTAACAGCAGAGGGGCAAATTAGCCAACAGGCGATGTCATTGAATGCGGATATTGCCCTGCGCCAGCTGCAAACCCTTTCGCCAGATTTGGCGGGCACTATTGTGGGTACGTTAGAGGCTAGCGGCAGCTTTGATCAGCCTCAATTACTCGCCAACTTACAGGGCGATGGCATACGTTTTGGTGAAAACCGCGTTGAGCGGTTTGCGTTAGATGCCGATGTACAGGGCATTGATGATCCCACTCTGGATGTACAACTGGCGCTACAAAACGTCAATGCAGGAGGGCAGTCGCTGACAAACATCGAAGCGAATCTGGCTGGTCGCCTCTCAGAGCATCGGCTGGAGCTGAACGCCCAAGGCGCCGACAACAGCACTCTTAGCCGTGCGCAGCTTGCCTTGGATGGCCGTTTTGACCAGCAGAACCAGCTGTATCAAGCTCGCTTGACACCGATGGAAATTGATTCTGAGGCAGGAGATATTCGCCTTGAAGCCCCTATGGACGTGCGCTACAACCTAGCTAATGGCGAGGCACGTCTGTCGACGTTCTGTCTGCGCCGTGAGCAGGGTGGGCTGGTCTGCTCCGAAGAGGAGATCGTCGCTTCTGCACAACAGGGCAACGCTGTGCTTACGGTACGCGAAGTGCCAATGGAAATGTTGGAGCCGTTCCTGCCGGAAGAGTGGCAGCTAGAGGGCGACACAACCGCGGATCTCGTCGCCAACTGGCGCCAGGGTGGAGCCCGATGGCAGGCTGATCTGCAAATTCTTAGCGAGCTCGCGATTACTGCCGTTAATGATTATGGCCAGCCTGTGCAACTGCCGGAAATCAGTTTAGACGCTCAGATTGAAGCCACCCAATCTCAGGCGGATGCCAATGTATCGCTCTCGCTAGCTGAGGCGGGTGACCTCAACTTAGACCTGTCGGTCAACGACCCATTAGGGGCCGGCGCATTATCAGGTGAACTGCGTGCAAACAACGTGTCTCTGCAGCCTTATCGACCCATGTTGGTGGGAATGGATCGCTTAGAAGGCGATTTATCGGGCAGCGTGCAAATTACCGGCACCACTGCGGCCCCTGATTTACAGGGCCAGCTCGGCCTACGCGGTATCGGGGTAAGTGGCCCGGATATTCCTGTGGATATTCAGGGGGGCGAACTGGTGGTCTCCTTCGACGGTGAGCAGGGGGATATTGACGGCTATCTGGCCGCTGAACGCGGGCGTTTGGAAATCACCGGTGATGCTTATTGGCCAAGCGGTGATGACTGGCGGATTGGCATCGACCTGGATGCTGTGCAGGAGCCTATCCTGGTCGTGCTACCTCAGTTTGGACGTCTTGAAGTCGCGCCTGATATCCGTATCCGGGTCACGCCGGAAAGGCTGCAAGTAAGGGGGGATGTGAATTTGCCCTGGGCACGGCTTGAAATTGGCGATATGCCCTCGTCAGCGGTGACCCCAAGTGGCGATGAAGTGATTATTACTGAACGCGATGATCGCCAGGCAGAAATTGAGGCTCAGCGGGCGGCTGCCAATGAGGAAGGCCCCAGCGCCGCGGATGAACTGGCCGCTACTGGCATGGAGATTGATGTGCTGGTGACCTTAACGTTGGGCCGTGATATGCAAATTTCAGCCTACGGCCTGGAATCCGGATTGGGAGGCGCGCTGGAAATTCGCCAAAGCAGCGGGGCGTTGCAGTTGTTTGGTGACGTTAATTTGGTCGACGGTCGTTTTCAGGCGTTCGGCCAAGACCTGGTTATTCGCCGCGGTGAACTGCTGTTTAGCGGGCCGCCCGGTCTGCCAACACTCGACTTCGAGGCCATTCGCAACCCTGACATCACCGAAGATGACGTCATTGCGGGCTTGCGGGTAACCGGCAGCGCCGAAGCCCCGAACGTACTGATCTTTTCTGAACCCGCAATGGACGAATCCCGCGCGCTTTCTTACCTATTACGGGGTCGCGCACCTGATGCTTCTGGGGGCGGTGTGGATAGCGCACTGACTACCGCGCTGATAGGCATGTCGTTAGGGCGCACCGGTGGGGCGGTTGGTTCCATTGGTGAAGCCTTCGGCATTGATGACTTAACTCTGGACACCACTGGAGCCGGTGACGACAGCCAAGTCGCTGTCAGTGGCCAACTCACCGATGATCTTAGAATTAGTTACGGTGTGGGAATTTTCTCGCCAATTGCCGAACTAACACTACGCTACACGCTGTGGCGTAACCTTTATGTACAGGCCGTATCGGGTACCAATCAAGCGGTGGATTTAATCTACACCTTTACCCGTTCCGGTAATCCCGAAATCATTCAGCAGCAATAAGTGAGGGCGATATGTCACTATTTTCAAACGCTAGCTCAGGTTCAGGCCGTGTACTGCCTGGGCGTGATACGCCCATAGAAACAAGCCAGGTGCATACCATTAATGGGCACTCGCTCCATCCGCCATTTCCCGAGGGCCATGAAGAGATAGTGCTGGGTATGGGCTGTTTCTGGGGCGTAGAGCGCCTGTTTTGGCAACTACCAGGCGTTTATGTCACCGCGGCGGGGTATGCTGGTGGAGAAACCCCAAACCCCACCTATGAGGAGACGTGCACAGGGCGTACTGGCCACACAGAAGTGGTGCGGGTAATTTATGACCCTAAGCAAATCGATCTGGAAACATTGCTGCAGGTTTTCTGGGAACAGCATGATCCGACCCAGGGTAATCGCCAGGGCAACGATATTGGTTCCCAGTACCGCTCTGCTATTTTCACCACCAGCGAAGCGCAGCAAACGGCAGCCAAGCAGAGTGCGGCTGCGTATCAGCAGGCACTCGATAAGGCGGGTAGAGGGGCGATCACCACCGAGATAAAGCCACTTGAAACCTTTTATTACGCAGAGGCCTACCATCAGCAGTACCTCGATAAAAATCCCAATGGCTACTGTGGGCTAAAAGGGACTGGCGTCACGTGTCCAATAGGATAAAACGCACTTCATTAGCCATTTTACCAACGCATCATCGACAGGAAGCCATTATGCAGCAGCGCTATCACTTACAGTGGGCTTCCCCGCGCAGTGCTACAGCCAGCGTCCTGGCACTAATCTTATCCATGCCGCTGGCTTGGGCAGGCGATGAGGCAAGTGACTTAGCCATGCCTCAGGCGGTTAGCGATACGCCATTCGCAAACGAACGCGAAGCCGTGATTTGGCGCCGCGAAGAGCTTAAAGATATTGAGAGTCTGGTGCGCCAGCTGCGCTTTGATCTCATCAATAACCAAGATATTGAAGCCGCAATGCCGCGATTGCTTGAACTGCAAGAGCGCGCCAGTGCGCAACGCCTGTTGCCTGCCTTTATTGAGGGCACACACGGCAGTGGTTCTGAAGCGCGGGCCTCTATATGGGAGGAGTGGGGTCAGTTCACTGCCGGTTTTGTCGACCTTGAGGATAAAATCGCCAATTTGATAGAGGTGGCCGAACAACAGGATCCCCGTGATACCGCACGCGCGCTTTCAGAGGTAGGAGCGAGCTGTAAAAGTTGCCATCGTGCTTACCGCTACGACTAGCGTAGCGGTAAGTCTTGGAGATAGGTCTTGGAGATAGGTCTTGGAGATAGCCCTTGGAAATCGCTATTTGAAAAGTAGGCGCTGGGGAGGGCGCTTAGTCGCCTTGCTGGAGTCGATCAATACGGTAAAGTGTTTCCACTTGCTCTAAACCACTTATAGTGCAATTAAGATCTTTCACGCGTCCGTCGCTTAGCCCATAGACCCAGCCATGCACAGAGATTTGTTGGCCACGCTGCCAGGCACGTTGCAGAATCTTGGTGCGGCATAAACTGTTTACCTGGGCTTTAACGTTAAGCTCACACATGCGGTCGATTTGATCTTCAATCGGGAGATGCTCCAGCGAGCTCCGGTGGTGGTTGTACTGTTCACGAACCGAATGCAGCCAGTAATCCACCACGCCGCATTCGCCTCCCGTCATGGCGGCCTTAATGCCCCCACATCCATAGTGGCCGACAATCATGATATGGCTGACCTTGAGTACATCTACCGCGAACTGAACCACCGACAGCGCGTTCATATCCGTGTGATGGAGTAGATTGGCGACGTTGCGATGGACGAAAACCTCGCCAGGCGGGAGAGCAATAATTTGATTCGCGGGCACTCGGCTGTCGGAGCAACCAATCCATAAATAATCAGGGTTTTGCTGATTCGAGAGACGTTTAAAGTAGTCGGGGTCTTCTTCACACATGCGCTCAGCCCAGGCGCGGTTATTATCGAGTAGCGTCGCAATAGGGTCAGACATAGCGTCTCCAGTAAGGTTAAAGGGTGTCGAATCACTGGTAGGCAAGCGAGATATCAAACCCTACTCAGTATAAAATTAGGGACTTTATAAAATATGCGCCAGCACAAAAGTGCAGCTGAAGGTTTTAACCTCCCCGGACAGTCAGGTCAACCGCAACACTTGGCCCTTTGACAATACGATGATTGACTCACACGAATTTTAACTCCCCAGGAGCAAATCATGGCAGACGTTTCAGAATACGAATATGACCTTCTGGTTATCGGTGCGGGCTCTGGTGGTGTGCGTGCTGCGCGCATGGCAGCCGCCACCGGGGCCAAGGTGGCGATTGCCGAAGATCGCTACCTGGGTGGAACCTGCGTCAATGTGGGCTGTGTGCCCAAAAAACTCTACTCCTACGCTGCCCATTTTCATGACAGCTTTGACGATGCGGCAGGCTTTGGGTGGCAGCTACCCGGCCCTGCACGTTTTGATTGGGCTACATTGCGTGACAACAAAATTAGTGAAATCAAACGCCTCAATGGAATTTATCAGCGCATGCTGGAGGGGGCTGGGGTCACACTGTTTAACGCTCGAGCACGCCTGGCCGATGCACATACGGTAACGCTAAGTGGCGAGCATGGTGATATTTCTGTGACCGCGCGCAAAATCCTCCTCGCTACCGGTGGATGGCCATGGGTGCCCGATTTTCCAGGGAGTGAATACGCCCTGGACTCCAATCAGATTTTTGATCTGGATACCTTCCCCAAACGCTTTTTAGCACTGGGGGGTGGCTATATTGCGGTGGAGTTCTCCAGCATCTTTAATGGACTGGGCAGCGAGACGCACCTTATCTACCGCGGTGAACTGTTTTTGAAAGGCTTTGACCAACAGGTACGTGAGTTCACCCGCGCTGAAATGGAGAGAAAGGGAGTCAATCTTCACTTCAACACTAATATTGAGCGTATTGAACCCAGCCAGAGTGCCTACACTGTGCATCTCACTAACGGCGATGTGCTTGAGGTCGACGTAGTGCTCGCGGCTACGGGGCGGAAAGCCAATATCCGCGACCTAGGGCTTGAAGCGTTGGGATTGGGCTTGGATGACGCGGGTAAAATCCCCGTGAATGAACGGTTTGAAACAGCGCTGCCTTCAGTGTTAGCGCTAGGCGACCTAACGGCTGGGCCCGAATTGACGCCGGTCGCCTTGGCAGAGGCCATGCAGCTTGTGGACGTCCACTTTGCCGATACGGCTCCCAAACTGTTGGACTACACCACGATTCCTACCGCCGTTTTTTGCCACCCCAACATCGGTACCGTGGGGCTGTCTGAGGAGGCTGCGCGGGAAAAATTTGCCAATATTCGCGTCTATAGCACCGATTTTCGTGCCATGAAGCACACGCTATCGGGCAGTCAAGAGCGCACCTTAATGAAGCTGATCGTGGACGATGCCTCTGATGTAGTGGTGGGGGCACATATGGTGGGGGATGATGCGGGTGAAATCATTCAGGGTATTGCCATTGCAGTAAGGGCGGGGCTTACCAAGCAGGACTTTGACCGCACTGTAGGCATCCATCCTACAGGCGCCGAGGAGTTCGTTACGTTGCGCACGCTCACTCGCACATAGTAGCCCCATGTTAAACAGGCGTGCCGTTTGGCGCGCCTTTTTTTGGCTTGTGCACTACTCTAAAACGATAGCAGTTAAGTGGCCGAGGGCTGTCGCATGGTTGTACTGGTTAGCTATAACAAAAAATTATGGAAAGCGGGGTGGAGAATAATATGGCTTTTGAATTGCTCATAATCAGCTGTTATAATGATCATCAAATTCGCTACAGCGAAGCATAACTATGAGTACGCCGATACAACCTTTTACCCCTTCTGCTGACTTGGCCAGGCCAACGGTGGCCGATGCTGTTGTGGGTCATGCAGAGACACCGCTATTTATTCGCAAACCCAATGCGGATGATGGCTGGGGGGTTTACGAGCTGGTTAAAGCTTGCCCACCGCTGGATGTGAATTCAGCCTATGCCTACCTGCTGCTGGCGACTCAGTTTCGTGATACCTGTGCAGTCGCTACCAATGAAGAGGGTGAGATCGTTGGCTTTGTGTCTGGCTATGTTAAGGACAATGCTCCTGACACTTACTTTCTATGGCAAGTGGCTGTCGGTGAAAAAGCGCGAGGCACTGGCCTGGCCCGGCGCTTGGTCGAAGCGATTATGTCACGCCCCGAGCTTGACGATGTGCATCACCTTGAAACCACCATCACCCCCGACAATCTAGCCTCTTGGGGCTTGTTTCGCCGCTTGGCTGCGCGCTGGCATGCGCCGCTCAACAGCCGCGAATACTTCTCTACCGAACAGCTCGGAGGAGAGCATGACCCGGAAAACCTGGTTCGTATTGGCCCGTTCCAAACAGACCGCATCTAATACGCTGTTTTGCTAGATCTGCGTATCGGACTACCTGTTTTCCCGCTCATGTTGCTTCGGGCAAGTAACGCCTAAAGTCAAAATGATCAACCAAGGAGGTCGCTAATGCAGACCCAGACGCTTGAACGCATGGAATCCAATGTACGTACTTATTCTCGTTCCTTTCCGGTGGTGTTTACCAAAGCGCAAAATGCGCGTTTAACCGATGAGAACGGCCGTGAGTACATTGATTTCCTCGCCGGCG
>CEGF01002148.1_pt1 | contig 16326 bp, 14 predicted proteins | sample 306341 | NCBI WGS metagenome assembly CEGF01 (sample SAMEA2755655, study PRJEB7226) | microbial mat metagenome | biome: microbial mat; feature: hypersaline; material: grass silage | place: USA | collected 2014-02-19 | depth 0 m
TCGGCGTCAAACACATTGGTGAAATGCTAACAGGCCATGCCGGTTTCGTTATCAAACCGGCCAAGGGAAGCGGCGGCAAAGGCATCCTGGTGATTGAAAAGGTCGAGGACAACGTCTTTATCAAGCCCAGCGGTGCCCAGCTTTCTCTTACCGATATCGAGCGGCATGTATCGAATATTCTGTCGGGGCTCTACTCATTAGGCGGCTCGCCTGATGTGGCAGTGATTGAAACGCTGATTAATTTCGATGAAAGCCTGATGGATTACACCTATGAAGGTGTTCCAGATATCCGGGTTATCGTCTTCAAGGGGTACCCCGTTATGGCCATGATGCGTCTTTCCACCGCGGCATCCGACGGCAAGGCTAACCTGCATCAGGGCGCGGTAGGCGTTGGCTTGAACATCGCTACTGGGGCTGCTTTGCGCGCCGTGCAGTTTGACCGCCCCTGCTTTAGCCATCCCGACACAGGTCATGATCTGGCAAGCCTGGTCGTGCCTCAGTGGGAAACGCTGCTTAACTTGGCCGCAGGCTGTTATGAAATGACCGGGCTCGGTTATCTGGGCACCGATATGGTGCTGGATCGCAAGCATGGCCCGATGCTGCTTGAGCTCAATGCAAGGCCTGGCCTGGCTATTCAAATGACCAATGGTGAAGGTTTACGCCGCCGGCTTGATCTTATTGAGCGCCAACCCGATGGTGTGCCCGCCAAACAGCGTGTGGCGTTTGCCCAGCACCATTTTGCGCGACAAAGTGAGCTGGTGGACAGCGAATCGGTAGAAAACTCTGACACCTCCTCCACCGGCGCGTAGACTACTAACGAGTGCCTAGGCTAACAACGTTCAACGAGTTGCCCATGACCCAAGCGAGTACACTACTACAGCAGGCGGAGTCTCAGTGCCATATCCGCGGCGTTCGTTTCACCCCTATTCGCCGACGCGTACTTGAGATGATTGCTGAAAATGGCGGTGGCCTGAAAGCCTATGACCTGCTCGACAAGCTCTCTACCGAGCATGCGGCCGCCCGCCCCCCGACGGTTTATCGGGCGCTGGAGTTCTTGATTGATCAAGGCTTGGTGCATCGCATTGAGTCGCAGAACTCCTATGTGGCCTGCGCCTGCCCGGAGCATGCCCACGGTTTTCAGCTGCTTATTTGCCGTCACTGCGGTTATGTGGAAGAGCTACACTTGGACGAAATCAGCGCGCAACTGGCAGCACTGGCCAAAAGCCGAGGCTTTAACGTTGAGCGCCAAACCATTGAGCTCCAAGGGCTCTGCCAGGATTGTCGAACAGCTAGCGAGTAATTGTATGTCCCGTTTTGATCACGTCGCGCCGGATGCCCTGTTTAAGCAACTTGAGCGTGCTGCTCCCGAAGATACTCTTCCCGCGGTGGCTACGTTGCTAGCCGCGGTGCGTTTTAATGCTGATGGTTTGATCCCTGCCATTGCTCAGCAGCACGATACTAACGAAGTGTTGATGATGGCCTGGATGAACCGTGAGGCACTGGAAGAGACGTTAGCCACCCAGCGTGTTTGCTACTATTCGCGCTCGCGGGGAAAACTATGGCGTAAGGGTGAATCTTCGGGCCAGCAGCAGCAGCTTGTCTCTGCTGCACTGGACTGCGATGGCGATACGCTACTGTTGCAGGTTGAACAAACGGGCCCGGCTTGCCACACCGGCCGGCGCAGCTGCTTCTATATTGCCGTGGACAAAGAGCAGGCGTCGATCACCAGTACGCCGCTGATCGACCCCGACGAACTGTACGGCAAAAAAGCCTAGCTCCCGCTATGCCACACTCAGCCAAGACGCGAATCATAGCTGCCCTGCGCTCAGGCCCGCGGTGGTTATTGATGAAAGTGATGATTGGCTGCGTAAGAGTCTATCAATATACGCTCAGCCCCCTTTTAGGCCCGCGCTGTCGCTTCTGGCCAAGCTGTTCGTCTTACACCATTGAGGCAATTCAGGTGCATGGGCCAATAAAGGGTGGCTGGATGGCCGTTAAGCGCATCGTTAAGTGCCACCCAGGTAACCCCGGCGGTATGGATCCGGTGCCCGGCGGCCGCAGCGAACAGCTTTGCCGCGAGGATGATGAAAAGGAATCGTCGCCCTCTTGCTGTGATCATCACCCCCGCTAGCTTGTTTCCCTATTTCTGCTGCGCTACCGCGTAGATTTTCTCCAGCATCGCATGCAAGCCGTTGCTACGCGTTGGTGAAAGGTGTTTATCCAATCCCAAGTCTGTCAAAAAGTGCGGCTCGGTAGCACGAATTTCAGCCGCGGTGCGCTCGCTGTATATGCGTAGCAATACGGCAATCAGGCCGGAGACGATGGCAGCATCAGATGTTGCCTTGAACACCAGCTTATCGCCCTCCTCCTCATGGCGCATCCATACGTTTGACTGGCAGCCCTGGATTTTAAACTCCTCGATCTTCCACTCTTCGGGAAAATCAGGCAGTTGCTTACCCATATCGATAATGTACTGGTAACGATCCATCCAGTTATCGAATATCTCGAAATCTTCAATCAGCTCTTGCTGGGCCTGTTCGGCGCCGGAAGTGCTCATGCTATTTCCTTCTCTATTGGCATTGGCTTGTAGTGGCGACTGACACTTTGAGTCATAGGGTTCTCATTGGGGCCATTATAACGGCTCGAAGGAGTCTTGAGGGAGGTTGTGTCCTGAAACTCTCAATCGATGGCGCTGCTGCTCGCGATGCCACTCGTTGTCTTCGGTGTGAAGATAACGTGAGGTGGTATCCAGACGCGCGTGACGAGCGCTTTCGGCCAGATGGCGCAAACTAATGCCCGATTGAGCCTGATGGGTGATCGAGGTATGCCGTAGCCAGTGCGGCGTTGCCTGGTTAAGCGCGGCAATATGTTCCGGTGTGCCGCCGTTATCTTCGAGTGTTTGCGCCGCCTGCTGAAACGTAGTGCGAATAAGTCGATAAAGCTGGTTATGGCCCAGACCGCGCTGGCCATCCAGTGCGCGCAGCACCGGCGTCTCCGCTTCCAGCTGGCTGGGAGTGTCAGGCAAGCCCAACGCTTGACGCCACTGGCGCAGACAATCAAGCATATCGTCGGGCAGCGGAATGCGTGCCATCTTGCTGCCCTTACCCACCACATGCCACCACCAGCGCCCTTCGCTGCGCTGGAAATCCCCCATACGCGCGTCGGCCATCTCGCTAATGCGCGGTGCCAACAGATAGGCAAAGCCAAAAATAAAGCGCCGCCTCGCCTGCTCGAAATGGGCGCGGCTACCCTCCTCCATGGCTAACGGTCTATTCAGCCACTGCCATAGCCACGCCCAAAGGCCACTCTCCAGATAGCGCTCAATCCGCGGCGTCTGATTATTCAGGCGGCGGGATTTATCGCGCATCAAACGAAACGGATTGTGGTTAACCCAGCCTGCTTCTACCAGCCAGGCAAACATTCCTTGCAGTATGACAAGGCTTTGACGACGGCTGGCGGGCGACAAACTTCCACGAAATGGCCGCCATAACGGATGCGTGCGGGGCTTGGAGGGCCCTACCCACTGCTCGCTTGGTTGTGGGTCGGCGAGAAAAACTTCAAAGCGGCGCAGGTGTTCACGGTTGATATCGGCCAGCGTGTGCCCTTGGCTGGCGAGCCAGAGCAGCAGCCGCTCCGCTTCGCGACGGTACGCTTTCCAGGTTTGTGGGCTATCCACGTACTCGTCAAGCCATGCGGTCACTGCCTGGGCATCATTTTGGGCGCTAATACGTCCGCCATTCGGCGACTCTTTCAATATCTGAAGTTGACCAGTGGGTGTAATAACTACGTTTGCCATGCCCGTCACTACTCTCTTCTCATTAGTCTTTTTTTGCTGCTTCAGGCCTGAAGTGTGCCCTTTTAGCTGTAATAATTCAAGATAATACGGGTAATCTTGAATTTATACTCATTATTGTAAATAAATTTACGTATTACATAATACGTAATTATTGCCTTTCGAGCGGTAAGGCCCGACAATGACGGTTACAAAAGCGCTCAAGGAAGGATCACTACATGGCCCGCAACGGCATTCAGTACAGCGATGTTCAACAAGCCATTGATGCCCTGTTGGCCCGGGGCGACACGCCCAGCGTGCAGCGCATTCGCGATGTGCTGGGCACTGGCAGCTTCACTACGATTAGTGATCACTTTCGCTTGTGGCGCAGCGAGCGGGAGCAGAACCGTGACGTGCCGCCGCCCAAAGGTGTGCCGGAAGTGGTGGTGACCATGGCTGGGGAGCTTTGGCGCGAGGCCCAAGAGGTAGCGAATCAAGCGCTGCTCCACTATCGGGAAGATGCCAATCGCCAAGTGGCCGACGCCCAGCAGCTTGCAGAGGACGCTAAACAGCAGGCCGCTAACGCCGAACAGCGCGAAAGCGCCCTCGCCGAGCACTTGCGCCATATGGAGCAGCGCATGGAAGCGTTAAACCGGGAGTTAGCCGCTAGCCAAACCAGCGAACATCACTGGCATCAGCAGGCTGAAGCAGCGCAAGAAGAAGTAACTCAGTTGAAGCTGGAACAGCAGCAGTTAGAAAGCCAGGCAGACGCACAGCGTAAGGCACATAGCAACGCCCTCAACGAGCAACAGGTAGCGTGGGAGCAGCGGCTAGCACAAGAGGAGCAGCGCCATGAGGCAGCCGAAGGAAGGCTGATGGCGATGCTGGATAGCGCTCAGCAGGCGCGCGCCCAGGAGGAGAAGAATTTCCAAAAACGTCTGCAGCACTCTGAGCAGCGCATTGAGACATTGAGTCAGGAGCTAAAGACTAAACAGCAGGCGCTGCACGAGCTGCAGCTGGAAGCCAGCGAGCGCGAACAACAGCTTGGTGAGCAGGCGCAGCAAATTACATCGCTGGAGAAGCAGCAAAAAACCTTAACTCAGCAGCTAGATGAGGCGAAGGCAGCATTAGATCGCCAAGCCCAGCAGCATGCCGAGCGCGAAACTGCACTGCAGCAAGCGTGGCAAGAGAAGCTCTGGAGCCGCATGGAGGCGCTGCAAACACAGCTGACGGCGCTACCCGATGCGCTTTCAAAACAGAACAGTGAGCCAAACCAGTAATCAATCTGGAGACGTAAAAAAGCCCAGCGATTCAAGCTGGGCTTTTGAGTCTGACCATCGCTTATTTAGCGATAGTAAGCGTTGGTGGTATCGGTATGATCCGTCACGTCGCGAATACCCGCAAGCTCGGGAATGCGCTCCATCAGGGTTTTCTCAACGCCATCTTTCAGGGTTAAATCAACCGCGGCACAACCCTGGCAGCCACCGCCAAAGGCTAGGATGGCGTACTGCTCTTCGGTGAGCTCAACCAGCTTGATTTCGCCACCATGGGCCGCCAAGCCTGGATTGATTTCGCTGTAGAGCACGTAATTAACGCGATCTTCCAGAGGGCTGTCGGCATTGACCTTGGGCATCTTGGCGTTGGGCGCTTTGATGGTTAGCTGGCCACCCATGCGGTCGGCGTTGAAATCCACCACCGCCTCTTCCAAAAAGGCCAGGCTGTTTTTGTCGAGAAAGACGTTGATTTTCTCGAGTTCCAGCAGCACGTCGGTCGGCTCTTCTTCGCCGGGACGGCAGTAAGCCAAGCAGGTTTCCGCGTAGGGCGTGCCCGGCTGAGTAATAAAGATGCGTACCGCAATACCCTCAACGTTCTGCTTTTCCAGCAGTTCTGCCAAGTATTCTTGCGCACTGTTTGTAATATCAATACCTTGGGTATCGACACTGGTTTCTTTTTCGCTAGTCGTGGTCATGAGGGCTGTCTTCCTCCCGTGGTAGTGGCGGCGCCACTTCACATGTCATTTGTGTCTATGGTAAGCAAAACAGCGCGCTGACACAATCCCGACTGTTTTAGTCGGCTATTTTAATTATCTTTCCTAATGCAGCGTATAGCCTTCCCAGGGGCGCCTTTTGCCCTCCCTTTTGTTATCATTATGCGCCTCTAAACGACAGATGCTGCTTTTTCCGACGATAACAACATCCCCTTTGACGACTGTGACGCTGGAGAACTCCCCCTGCCATGGCTGATAGTGCTTTGATCGCAACCCTCACCCAACGCCTTGCTGAACGCATCCTGATTCTGGACGGCGGCATGGGTACCATGCTGCAGAACGCCCAGTTGAGCGAGGAAGATTTCCGCGGCGAGCGGTTCAGCGACTGGCCTTCGGATCTCAAAGGCAATAATGATCTGCTCGCGCTCACTTGCCCCGATGTGGTCGCGCGCATTCACCGCGACTACCTGGAAGCCGGTGCGGACATTATTGAGACCAACACCTTTAATAGCACCCAGCTGTCACAGTCGGATTACGGTATGGAATCGCTGGTGGTTGAGCTTAACCGCGAATCAGCGCGCCTGGCCCGTGAGGTGTGCGATGCGGTGGCCGCTGAAACCGGCGTGCCCCGCTATGTGGCGGGTGTGTTAGGCCCTACCTCGCGCACCGCGTCGCTATCGCCGGATGTGAATGATCCCGCCAAGCGTAACGTTACCTTTGATGAGCTGCGCGAGAACTACTATGAAGCCGCCGAAGCGCTGATTGCAGGCGGTGCCGATCTAATCATGATCGAGACCATCTTCGATACACTCAATGCCAAAGCGGCTATCTACGCCTTGGAAGAGCTGTTCGATGCTCGCGGCGAGCGTTTGCCGGTAATGATCTCCGGAACGATCACCGACGCCTCGGGCCGTACGCTCTCCGGCCAAACCACGGAAGCGTTTTGGAATTCGGTGCGTCACGCTCAGCCACTCTCTGTGGGCTTAAACTGCGCGCTGGGGGCGGAAGAGCTACGCCCTTATCTGGAAGAGCTCTCTACCAAAGCCGATACCTTTGTCTCCGCTCACCCCAATGCAGGACTTCCCAACGAATTTGGTGAGTACGACCAGACGCCGGAAGAGATGTCGGAGATCGTCAGTGAGTTTGCCGCCAGCGGCTTGGTCAATATTATCGGTGGCTGCTGTGGCTCGACGCCTGAGCATATCCGGGCGATTGCTGATTCCGTGCGCGATATGGCGCCGCGGGTCATCCCAGAACGCAGCCGCGCCTGCCGTTTGTCGGGGCTTGAGCCGTTTAATATTGAAGCCGACTCGCTGTTCGTCAACGTCGGCGAACGCACTAACGTCACCGGCTCGGCACGCTTTAAGCGGCTGATCGTAGAAGAGGACTTTACCACCGCGCTGGAAGTGGCTCTGGAGCAGGTCGAGAACGGCGCCCAGGTCATCGATATCAATATGGACGAGGGCATGCTCGAGTCCAAGGAAGCCATGGAGCGCTTTCTTAACCTGATCGCCGGCGAACCCGACATTGCCCGGGTGCCGATTATGATCGACTCCTCCAAGTGGGAGATCATCGAAGCGGGCCTGAAGTGCGTCCAGGGCAAAGCGGTAGTGAACTCTATCTCACTCAAGGAGGGCGAAGCCGCCTTCCGCGAACAGGCGACCAAGTGCCGCCGCTTTGGCGCTGCCATCGTGGTCATGGCCTTTGATGAAGAGGGGCAGGCAGACACCTTCGCCCGCAAAACCGAAATTTGTCAGCGCGCCTACCGCCTGCTGGTGGATGAGATCGGCTTTCCCGCCGAAGACATCATCTTCGACCCGAATATATTCGCCATCGCCACCGGTATTGAGGAGCACAACAACTACGCGGTCGACTTTATCGAAGCGACCCAGTGGATTCGCGACAACCTGCCCCACGCGATGATTTCCGGCGGGGTCTCTAACGTCTCGTTCTCGTTCCGCGGCAACAACCCGGTGCGCGAAGCGATTCACTCGGCGTTTCTCTACCACGCCATTCGCGCGGGCCTCACCATGGGTATCGTCAACGCGGGCCAGCTCGCTGTTTATGACGACCTCCCCGCCGAGCTGCGCGAAGCGGTTGAAGACGTGGTGCTCAACCGCCGCAGCGACGGCACCGAGCGCCTGCTGGATATTGCCGATAAATACAAAGGCGACGGCAGCGGCGCGGCGAAAAAAGAGGATCTCGAGTGGCGCAGCTGGCCGGTCAACAAGCGTATTGAGCACGCCCTGGTAAAAGGCATCACCGTCTATATCGAAGATGACACCGAAGAGGCCCGCGCCCAGGCCGAGCGGCCCATTGAGGTCATCGAAGGCCCGCTGATGGACGGTATGAACGTGGTGGGCGACCTGTTTGGCGATGGCAAGATGTTCCTGCCGCAGGTGGTGAAGTCCGCGCGGGTGATGAAGCAGGCCGTGGCCTACCTGATCCCTTATATCGAGGCCGAGAAGAGCGAAGAGACCAAGGCCAAAGGTAAGATCGTGATGGCCACGGTCAAAGGCGATGTTCACGATATCGGCAAAAATATCGTCGGCGTGGTCTTGCAGTGTAATAACTACGAGGTGATTGACCTGGGCGTGATGGTGCCCGCCGATAAAATTCTCCAGGCGGCTAAAGAGCACAACGCCGATATTATCGGCCTCTCGGGCCTGATTACCCCGTCGCTGGATGAAATGGTGCACGTCGCCAAAGAGATGCAGCGCCGTGGCATGGATCTACCGCTGCTGATTGGCGGTGCGACCACCTCTAAAGCGCATACCGCGGTGAAAATCGAGCCCCAGTACGAGCACCCGGTGATTTACGTCACCGATGCCTCCCGGGCCGTTGGCGTAGCGGGCAAATTATTGACGCCTGCCTTGAAAACACCTTACGTCGCCGAGATCCGTGAAGAGTACGAAAAGGTACGCGAGCGTAACGCCAAGCGCCGACCCAAAGCGGCGGATCTGGACTACACCCAAGCACGCAAGCGGCGCTTCCGCACCGACTGGAGCGCTTACACACCGGCTGAGCCCAATATGCTCGGGCTGAAAACCTTTGACGACTACGACTTGGAAGAACTGATCGAACGCATCGACTGGACACCTTTCTTTATGAGCTGGCAGCTAGCGGGCAAGTACCCCAAGATTCTCGACGACAAGGTCGTCGGAGAAGCCGCCCGCAACCTGTTTGAAGACGCCAAAGTCATGCTGCGTAAGCTGGTGGAAGAGAAGCGCGTCCAGGCCCGAGGCGTTATTGGCCTGTGGCCCGCCAACAGCGTTGATGATGACGTCATCGAGGTGTACGCCGATGAGTCGCGCAGTGAAGTCGTCGAACGCCTCTTCCATATTCGTCAACAGACCACCAAAGGGCGCGACGGTATCTGCTACAGCCTGGCCGACTTTATAGCCCCCAAAGAGAGCGGCAAAGCCGACTGGATTGGTGGTTTTGCGGTCACTACCGGCCACGGGGTTGATGAGCTATCCAAGGCCTATGAGGCGGCCGGGGACGACTACAATGCGATTATGGTGCAGGCGTTGACGGATCGTCTTGCCGAGGCCTTTGCCGAGCGCATGCACGAGCGGGTGCGTAAAGAGTTCTGGGGCTACGTGCCGGAAGAAACGCTGGATAACGATGCCTTAATTGCAGAGAAATACCAGGGTATTCGCCCTGCCCCTGGCTACCCCGCCTGCCCGGATCACACCGAAAAGGCCACGCTTTTCCGGCTGCTCGATGCCACCGAAAACACGGGGTTAGCGCTGACGGAAAACTTCGCCATGTGGCCAGCAGCGGCCGTTTCCGGTTGGTACTTTGCCCATCCGCAGTCGAAATACTTCTCCACCGGCAAGATTACCCGGGATCAGGTCGAAGCCATTGCAGCGCGTAAGCAGATGCCCCTGGAGGAGATGGAGCGCTGGCTCTCACCGGTGCTCTCCTACGACCCGAGTTGATTAGTGCTGTTTGCAAACCGCCATGGCAAGGTCTTGCGCCTTGCCTTACCCATCATGCTGGGCATGCTTTCACAGAGCATGCTCAACTTGATCGACGCTGCGCTGGTGGGGCATTTAGGTGAAGTAGCGCTTGCGGGGGTAGGCGTGGGCGGTTACGCCATGTTTATGCTCACCGCGGTAGTGTTTGGCCTCTCTTCCAGCGTGCAGTCACAAACCGCCCAGCGCGAGGGGGCTGCCCACGCGGATATTGCCCATCCGCTTAACTCGGGGCTGGTGATTGGGCTTGTGGTTGGTCTACCGCTATCGCTCTGGGCTTGGTGGCAAGCGCCGCTGCTGATGGGCTTGATTAGCCAAGCCGATGAGGTTCAAAGCGTCGCCGTTGACTATTTTCGCTGGCGGGTGGTGTCACTGATCGCTATCGCGTTAACGCTCTGTTTTCGGGGTTACTGGAACGGTCGTCAGCAAACGCAACTCTATTTGCGTATTATCGTGTCCGTTCACTTGATTAACGTAGCGGCCAGTGCTGGTTTAATCTACGGTTTAGCCGGGCTACCCCAAATGGGGGCGAGCGGTGCGGGTGCGGGAACGACGCTGTCGCTGTTTGTTGGCTTGGTGGTGTGGTGCTGGGTGAGTACCCAAAGCCTTTCTTTCCGCCATTTTTTGCAACAGCTGCCACGCATAGCTACCCTGCGCACTACCCTGGCACTTGCTGCCCCCCACTCTTTACAGCAGTTTTTATTCGCAGCGGGTTATGCGCTACTTATTGGGCTCTTGAGCCAACTGGGCACGGCCAGCGTCGCGGTTGGCCATGTGTTGATTAATCTTTCACTGCTGCTAATTTTGCCGGGGGTGGGGATTGGCGTTGCGGCGATGAGTTTAGTGGGTGAGGCATTAGGCCGAGATGCTCAGCACGAAGCCCACCGCTGGGGTCTGGATGCGCTGCGGGTCGCTTGGCTGTTACTCGTTGTGCTGGCGCTACCCATGTTGCTCTTGCCCGAGCAGGTACTCGCCCTCTTTTTTACCAACAGTGAGCTAGTAGCACTGGGTAAACTCCCGTTGCAGCTAACCGGCGTAATGATTGTGCTGGATGCGGCGGCTCTAGTGCTCGCTCAGGCGTTAATGGGCGCTGGCGCCCAGCGCACGGTGATGCTGCTGACCCTGGGCATGCAGTGGCTGCTTTTTTTACCGATGGCCTGGTGGGTAGGCATCGGTTTGAATCAGGGCTTATTAGGCATCTGGCTTATGCAACTGCTTTACCGATTGATAAACTCAGCCGGATTTTTATGGGTATGGCAGCGTCGCCGCTGGTTGGCCCCGGCCTTCTAAGTGGCTGCCAAACGCATACGCTGGCTTCTAAATAGCTTTTAGAGATAAAAAGATAATTATATATTCTTTTGTAGAATATAACGCCCGCGTTAAGGTGACACTATACTAACGTCCGTCTCAACGTGACCATTTCGCTTTTTAGCAGGATCGTGCCACATGTACCGTTATGATATTCACGACCAAACCCTGGTTGATGAGCGTGTCGCTCAGTTCCGTGACCAGATGGAACGCTACCGCGCCGGGCGTTTGGGAGAAGAAGAGTTTCGCCCCCTAAGGTTGCAGAACGGCCTCTATATTCAACGCCATGCGCCCATGCTGCGTATTGCGATTCCTTACGGCATGCTGGCGGGCAGTCAGCTACGGGCTCTGGCCGAGATTACTCGCCGTTATGACCGTGGCTACGGCCACTTTACCACGCGGCAAAATCTACAGTTGAACTGGCCTGCCCTTGAAGACGTGCCGGATATTTTGGCCGATCTGGCCAAGGTGCAGATGCACGCGATTCAAACCAGCGGTAACTGCATTCGTAACACCACCAGCGACCAGTTTGCCGGCATCGCCAACGATGAGGTGGAAGACCCACGCCCCTGGTGTGAGTTAATCCGCCAGTGGTCGACGCTGCATCCGGAGTTTGCCTACCTGCCGCGTAAGTTCAAAATTGCGGTTAGCGGTGCGGCCCAAGACCGTGCAGCCATCCAGGTGCACGATATCGGCCTGCGCCTCTGGTACAACAGTGACGGAGAGCTGCGCGTAAAAGTATTGGCCGGTGGTGGCCTTGGCCGTACCCCGATGATTGCCGACGTGGTGCGTGAAGACCTGCCCTGGCAGCACCTGCTGACCTATCTTGAAGCCTGCGTGCGGGTCTACAACCAGTTTGGTCGCCGGGACAACAAGTTTAAAGCGCGTATTAAGATCCTCGTTAAGGCTTTGGGTATAGAAGAATTCCGTCGCCGCGTGGATGAAGAGTGGGCACACTTGAAAGATGGCCCGCAAACCCTCAATCAAGCGGCCGTTGATGCAGCCAAAGTCCACTTCCCTGAGCCTGATCGCCGCCCGGTTGCAGCGTCCGCAACGGAAGAGTTTGACAAGCTGCGCGCTGAAAACCGTAGCTTCGCGCGCTTTGTCACCAACAATGTGACTGATCACAAGGTGCCCGGCTACAAAGCCGTAACGCTGTCGCTGAAACGCCGTGAGCACGCGCCGGGCGATGTTACCGCCGACCAGATGGAAGCCGTGGCTGATTTAGCTGACCGCTACAGCTTTGGTGAAGTGCGTGTTACCCACGAGCAGAACCTGGTGCTTTCTGATGTACCGGTGGATGAGCTGGAAGCGCTGTGGAAAGAGCTTGAGGCGTTGGGGATGGCGAATCCCACCGTGGGCACGCTTAACGACATTATCTGCTGCCCTGGTGGCGACTACTGCAGCTTGGCCAATGCGGTATCCATTCCCATTGCCCAGGCGCTACAGGAGAAGTTTGAAGACTTAGACTTCCTTTATGACCTTGGCCCGCTGGATCTGAATATCTCAGGCTGTATGAATGCCTGTGGCCACCACCACGTTGGCCATATCGGTATCCTGGGCGTAGATAAAAAAGGTGAAGAGTTCTATCAGATCTCCATTGGCGGTAACTCTACCGACGATGCCTCGCTGGGCAAGATTTTAGGCCCGTCCTTTTTCCGCTCAGACGTGCCGGATGTGGTCGAAAAAGTATTGGAAGTCTATGTGTCACAGCGCCATGAGGACGAACGCTTCTTGGATACTTACCGCCGTATTGGTCTAAAACCCTTTAAGGAGCGTGTCTATGCCTAAGCCTAATAAACCTGATGAGGCGCAAGCTGAAGCGGTTGAGCAGACGCCGGTTCATGTGGATCACCTGATCTTCAACGGCGAGCTGGCGACAGAGAACGCTTGGTGTGTCTCCTACGATGAAGACGCACTACCCGAGCAGCGCCCGGCGTTCGTGCCGCTTTCGTTGTGGCAGTCTTACCAGGAAGACGCTGAGCTGGCGCCGCTGCTGATGAGTGATACTGAGCTCAACCCGGAGCTTGCTGCGGAACTGAGTAAAGCGCTGGCCATTGCCATTGACTTCCCCGCCTTCACCGATGGCCGTGGCTACACCATCGCCCGCCTGCTGCGCGAGCGCTATGGCTATAGCGGCGAAGTGCGCGCGGTGGGTGACGTGCTAGTTGACCAACTGGAGTACATGCGCCGCTGTGGTTTCAGCGCCATGGCCCTACGCGATGACCAGCATCCCGAGGACGCCCTGCGTGCGCTAAGCTTTATCAGCGTGCGCTACCAGCCTGATGTGGAAGAGCGACAGGCACTGTTTGAGCGCCGCTTAGCTGCCGATAAGTAAGCGCAGTGTGTGACGTTTGCAAGCGCAACAGGGCAGCTTCGGCTGCCCTGTTTGTTTGTAAACCGTTTCATTGATAAACAGTTACCCCCGACGCTTCTGCTGGCGCTCGCGATTATTGGCTTTGGCGCGATCGCTTTTACGTAGCATCACCCAGGTCGCACCCAAGCCACCTTCCGAAGGCTGTGCGGAGACGTAGGCCTGGACTTCCTCAAACTGGCTGAGCCACTTGGCAAGGTACGAACGCAGTACGTTGGCGGGACTATCCATCTCACGCCCACGGCCATGTACGATCATAACCGAGCGTAAATCGTGGGCGTAGGCTTCCTGAATAAAGGGAAACAGCATACGGCGGCACTCCGTTAAGGGACGCCTGAGCAAGTGGAGCTGCGCCTGAACGCTATAGCCACCGTGCCTTAATTTATCGACCACACCCTGCTGAATGCCCTCGCGGCGATACTCCATGGGATCAAAGGGGGGCAGCAGATCGACAAAATCGTCGGATAGAAAGTTGCGCGCCCCGGTCTCTTCCTCTGCCCACTCCCGCCGAGCCAACTGCGATTCGGAGGGGCTTTTACGACTAGCGCCTGGATCAGCACGATTGCTCGCGGGTAGCGGTTTAACATCGCCTACGAGAGCACGAAAATCCAGATCATCACGAAGTGGCTGATTCATTGCAGGCTCCTACGGCAGGGTCTAATAAGCACCAATCTTACGTAAATAGAGTAGCAAACCCGCGCACTTTGCATAAGCGGATTCAATCAGTCGATAACAGAGAACTTGTCATCGTCTGTTTGGCGCGCCAAGCTGACCAGCCCTTGTTTAGCATTCGCAGTGAGACACAGTATGATGGTGTGGCTAAAACGTCTTGTCACTTTAAGCGCAGTGGGGCTGCTCAGCCTAGCGGGATGGCTCTGGTTAACCATGCTCAGTCCGTGGTTTTATGACCGCCCCGATGAACTTCCCACTATCGAACAGCGTACTCATCAGGTGTTTGTGTATGGCACGCTACGCTATGCACCTATCCGGTTCGTTGTGATGGGGAGCCTAGGCGCCCCTAAGGAAGCCGTGCTGGAGGGGTACCAGCGCAACGGACTCGATCTTTCGCCCCAGCCAGGCAGTCGTGTCGAAGGCTTGCTACTGAGCGTGAATGCCAAAGAGTTAGCCCGCCTTGATCGCTATGAACGGCTGGGTGTCCGCTATGAGCGGGTGGCGTTAACCCTTGCCGATGGCACCCGCGCTTGGGTCTATAAGCGCCTTTCAGAGCAACAAAATGCCTTTGTAGCGTACACGGAGCTTCCGATAGCTCTGGTACTATAGGCGCCTATGTGATGACGCATTACCGCGACAGCTTCCATGAACCCATTCAGGAATAGTGATGAGTGAAATGACACCCTACGTTCTGGTTCTCTACTACTCCCGCTCAGGTGCCACGGCCACCATGGCGCAACAGATTGCGGCTGGCGTAGAAAGCGTGCCCGGTATTCAGGCACGTTTGCGCACAGTGGCACCGGTTTCAACGACCTGTGAAGCCATAGACCCAGAAATTCCTGCGGAAGGCGCGGTGTACGCTGACCTGGACGATCTGCGTAACTGCAGCGGATTAGCACTCGGCAGCCCCACTCGGTTTGGCAACATGGCAGCACCGCTTAAGTATTTTATCGATTCAACCAGCAGCCTGTGGATGAACGGTGCTCTGATCGATAAACCCGCCAGTGCATTCACCTCAACTTCAAGCCTGCACGGTGGTCAGGAGAGTACCCTGCTCACTATGCTGGTGCCGCTGCTACACCACGGCATGGTCTATGCAGGCGTTCCCTACAGTGAAACCACTTTGCTAGAGACACGTACAGGCGGCACGCCCTATGGTGCCAGCCACTTGGCAGGAACACGTAGCGACCGCTCGGTCGATGAGCATGAGCGCGAGCTCTGCACTGCCCAGGGTAAACGACTGGCGAGACTCGCCTTGGCACTTCACGCTATGCGCCAGGAGGCATTATGAGGCAGTGGCTGGAAGAGGTAGAAGCTCGCCATGGGATTGATAAACTGACCCTTCGAAGTCGACAGGTGGTGCTAGCCAGTTTTGCCATTCTGCTGGTACTGGTCATTTATCGGGGCTTTTTACTCCAAGACGATGATTTTAACTGGCGCCCTGTCGTTGCATTCGTTTTGCCACTGGTGCTGTTTTTACCCTCAATCATAGGCAAACGCGCACGAGGCCACGCTTGGCTCGCCTTTGTCAGCCTGCTCTACTTCACCCAAGGGGTGATGTTGGTCACTCTGCCTGGACAGGGCTTGCGCGGAGTTGTGGAGGCGGTTGTCGCACTAGTGCTATTTGCCGGTTGCATGGGCTATGCGCGCTTTCGCAGTCGACAGCTAAGACAATAGCTCAATAAAACCAAAGCCATAGGACAACACCAGCCGCAATCAACAAGGCACCAATCGCGCGTAAACGCAGTATCGTGGAGCTCAACCACTCTTTACGCGCATCGACTGGCGGCTGGCGAAAACGTTTGGTACCTACCAACATCGCCGCTACCAGCGGTTCACCCAAGAGCCGATGTACGATCAAACCCGCTAAATGCAGCCCGATCAGCACGATGAGCAGATCACTATTGAGCTGATGCAGGGTTCTAAGCTGGCCACCCACCCCATCGCCAAGTACGCCATAGAGCGGCGCCTGAAAAAAGATATCGTCACTTAAAAACAGGCCGCTCGCAGCTTGAAAACTAAGCGAGAGCAGCATCAACATCACCATCCAGCCGCCCAGCGGATTATGGCTGGCATAAGCACTGGGTTGGCGCTTGAGAAGTGACTTGGAGTAGGCGACTGTTTTTGCGGGTGGGTATAGAAACGTTCTAAATCTCGCATATACACTCCCCAAGGCGCCCCATAGCCAACGGAACACGAGTAGTCCTATTACCACATAGCCCGCTTGGGCGTG
>CEGF01001104.1_pt1 | contig 16307 bp, 13 predicted proteins | sample 306341 | NCBI WGS metagenome assembly CEGF01 (sample SAMEA2755655, study PRJEB7226) | microbial mat metagenome | biome: microbial mat; feature: hypersaline; material: grass silage | place: USA | collected 2014-02-19 | depth 0 m
CTCGCCGCCATTGATGAAGCCGATATTGTGCTGTTTATGGTCGACGCCCGCGCTGGCCTTATCGCCGCTGACCAGGCAATTGCCAACCACCTGCGGGTTAACCAGAAAAAAACCTGGCTGGTGGTGAATAAAACCGATGGGCTGGAAGAGCATTCGGCCATGGGCGACTTCTGGTCGCTCGGCCTAGGCGCCCCCTGGCCGATTGCGGCCGCTCACGGGCGCAATGTTTCCACCTTGATTGATGTGGTACTCGAACCGTTTCCCGAGCGCGACGCCAGCATTCCCGCGGACACCGGCAGCAAAGGCGTTCGCATCGGCGTGATTGGTCGCCCCAACGTGGGCAAATCGACCCTGGTCAATCGCCTCCTCGGTGAAGACCGGGTCGTCGTGTTTGATGAAGCAGGCACTACCCGCGATGCCATCGAGATTCCCTTCGAGCGCCGCGGCAAGCCCTATGTGCTGATCGATACCGCGGGTATTCGGCGGCGCAAGAACGTGCGCGAAATCGCCGAGAAATTCTCCATCATCAAGACCCTGGATGCGATCAAAGAGTCCCATGTGGTGATCATGGTACTGGATGGCTCCAGCGGCCTGGTGGAGCAGGATTTGCACCTGCTCGACTACGTGTTGACCACCGGGCGCGCGCTGGTGTTGGCAGTCAATAAGTGGGACGGGCTAGAGACCGAGGCCAAGGATAAAATGCGCACCGAGGTGAAACGCCGCCTGGGCTTTGCGGATTATGCCGAACTGCACTTTATCTCGGCCCTGCACGGCACGGCGGTGGGTGATCTCTACCCTTCGATCGATCGCGCCTTTGACGCCGCTAACGCCCACTGGTCGACCAACCGCCTCACCACCCTGCTCCAGGATGCGGTCAGCCAAAACCCACCGCCGATGGTACACGGGCGACGCATTAAATTGCGCATGGCTCACCAGGGCGGCAGCAACCCGCCGATTATCGTCGTCCACGGCAATCAAACCGAGTCGCTACCCGAAGCCTACCGCCGCTACCTGACCAATACCTTCCGTAAGGTATTGAAAGTACGCGGCACGCCGATTCGCTTTGAGTTCCGCTCGGGCAACAACCCGTTCGACGACATGGCAGGCGCCAGCGACAAAGAGAAAGCCAAAAAGCGCGAGCTTAACCGCACCAAAGAGGCGCGCAAAAGCCGTCGCTGAGATGATCTGAAGAGGTACTTGATCACGCCTGCTTTTACCAGCAGGCGTTTTTAATGGTGACGAATCAGCCGGTGGAGCTTTCCACCTATGAAGCATCCACGAATTCGAGGCGATTACGCCCTTTACGCTTTGCTTGGTATAACTTCTGATCAGCGGTTTCAAAAAAGGCCGCGAGCGTATCGTTTTCAGAAGGCACAATAGTGTTAATCCCGATACTGACAGTCACTATGTCCGCCACCTCCGACTTTGGATGTGGAATTCTCTGATTGGCGACCAACCTTCGGCATGTTTCTGCAATCTCAACTGCTTCTTCCCCCCTCGTGGTTGGCATAATCAACACAAACTCCTCACCGCCATAGCGAGCGAGCAAGTCGGTCGAGCGCATGGCAGCACAGCTATTGAGGGCCTCAGCCACTTTACATAAGCAGTCATCCCCTGCGGCATGCCCGTATTCATCGTTATAGTTTTTGAAATGGTCGACATCAAAAATAGCTAGCGACAGCGGAGTTCGGTACTGCTGGGCCTGCGCCCAAGCGACGCGAATTGACTCGTCATACATGCGTCGATTAGCAATTCCAGTGAGGCTATCGTGAAAAGAGAGTGCTTCAAGCTGCTTATTCAGACGAAGCAACACATCTTCCATTTTTTTGCGCTCTGAAATATCGAATATAAAGCCAACCAGCGCGGTCGTGACGCCGTTTTCACGAATAATATGTACTACATCTCGTACCCACACATATCCACCACTGGCAGTCAGAGCACGATAATCCGCCTCATGATCAATACCGCAATCAGACTGCGAAATACATAAATTAGCAGTCGCTTGGCGCTCGTCCAAATGTATGCGATCGATCCAATCCTGAGCGGTTTTCCAACTATCCTGTTGCCAACCTAGCAGCGTCTCAATTTGGGGGCCGATGTACTCAAACTCTTTCGTGATCCAATTTAACTTCCATGGGATCGCCTTGGTCGACTCTAGAAGGGTTTTATAAAGCCCGTACTGTTCCTGGGTTAAATGCCCCATGGCATTACCTCTCTCAAGCGGTAAAAGCTCGTCCCTGAGGGAAAGGATACCAACTAAGCGACCAGCGCTATGACGCAATAGCTCTGGGCTTCGTGGACTCATGATCATTTCTATATTAAGAAGAGCGTTTTTGTCATCCTATTAGTAATTATTGGCCTAACCTCACATCAGACATTCAGCCTATTAGCTTCCGCTAAAACACTATTGACAATTGATGAGACTGGCCCCTAAATAGCTGCACCTACCAGCAACGCTCACTCTGACACCTCAGTCCTTATCAGGATATAAACATATGCTTTATGCTGCTAACCGCTGGCGTGGTATTGCTATGCTCGCCATGGCAAGCTTATTGGCTGGTTGCATTGCTCTGCCTCAAACTAGCTTGTTTGCATTTCGTTTGGCGGTGACTTCTCTGGGAGTCGAAGATGTACGCGTTGGCCCTTACAGCATTAATGCTGGTTTGGATACGAGCGACCTAACCAGCCTGATTGCGTCCAGCCTTGGCGCCGGTAGCCTGCCCGTTCAGGCCACCATTGCCATGGGGCTGGGCTTACCCGCGGGCATGCCCCCGGTGGAGATGTCGGGCTTTCGCTGGATGCTCGACATGCCTGGCGTTGATCCTGTGGAAGGTAACTATGAACAGGACGTCACGCTGACCTCTGGCGACGATGCTAATTTGCGCCTACCGGTTGCCTTTGATGTGCTCGCCACCGACACCCAACGCATGGCCCCCATGCTGGAGCTTGCCAGCCAGTTGGCCTCCCAAGGCGAGCTACCGCCCGGCAGTCAACTGGCCATCACGCCAGGGGATCTGCGCGGCTTAGGCATGCGGCTTCCTGCTGGTTTGCTAACGCCCACCATTCGCCTAAACGTTGGTGCCGACGGGCAATTAGTACCTCAGCGCTGAGGGTTTATGTCTAGGAGCTTGCAGCCAATCGTTTGCGGCCTAGCCTTGGTTCAGAGAGGGAATCAATTCAGCATCCATACTCCCCCTCAAGGTGGGTTATGATGAGGGATTGATTTACTGCTATCAGCGGTTATCTTGTGTCCAAGAAACCTATCCGTCTAGAAGGAAACCGTCTCATGCGCTGGCTTCGCCCCCTTGCTATTACCGCGCTATGCGCGTCTATCGCCGCTTGTACTACCTCGCCTACCGGGCGCTCACAGCTGTTGTTGCTCTCGGATAGTGAATTAAATGAGATGGGCCGTCAGGCATTCACGCAGTATCAGCAGGAACTGCCCACGGCCGATCAGGCCAGTCATCGCTATGTACAGTGTATTGCCGACGCCATCGTGGCGGAGCTCCCCGCCCAGCAGCAACAGTTAGACTGGCAAATCCGTGTATTTAAATCCGAACAACCCAACGCCTTTGCTCTTCCCGGCGGCTATATGGGCGTGAACACCGGCATGCTGGAGATTGCCACTAGCCAAGACCAGTTGGCTTCCGTAATTGGTCACGAAATTGGTCACGTCCTGGCCAATCATGCCAATGAACGCGCCTCTACCGAAAGTGCCACCTCGTTAGGCCTGTCAGTTATTTCCAGCACCTCGGGAATGCAGTCCGCCGGAGGTCAACAATTGATGGGCGTACTCGGTATGGGCGCGCAGTACGGCATTGTACTGCCGTTCTCACGGGCCCATGAGAGTGAGGCTGATGTCATCGGCCTGGATCTAATGGCACAGGCCGGTTTCGATCCGCGTGAAAGCGTCACGCTATGGGAAAATATGCAGGCGGTTTCGGGCGGCGCATCACCGCCTCCCTGGATGTCGACCCACCCAGGACAGGGCCAGCGCATTGAAGGCCTACAAGCCAATATGGATCGTGCCCTGGCACGCTACGAACAAGCACGCAGCAATGGTCGCACCCCCAACTGCCCACGCCCTTAACGGCGCTTGAGGTTTAAATGATCAAGTTAGGTTTACTGCTGCTAGTGCTGCCGCTGTTTGTGCTGATGGGCGTCTATTTTTGGGAGCTCAACGACGTCCGTGCGTGCCAGCTTGATGGTGGCCATTGGGACTATATCGAGGGTGTCTGTCGCGACACGCCACAGCCATTTGTCTCCTGGCTTCAGCGCTCGCCGCTGTTAGTCAATGGCGGCATGCTGCTTTCAGTAGTGGGACTGGCGATGTGCTCGGTGGGGTTGTACGTTAAGCGTGCTAAGTGAAACGTATTTAGCAGTGCCATAAACAACGGAGGCGGATACTGTATCCGCCTCCGCTTTTTTAGAAGGTTGTTGCTCGATGAGAGTACATGCTCGCGAGAACAAAGAGGCCTCATTTACGACTATTTCAGCATGTGCTTTATAGTTCTGGAGCCCCCTCCATTACCCATTGGCGATCTGGCTCAAGCATAAAGCCAGTCTCTACCAACTCATCTATAGCTTCATTCAAGGACGCTTGGTATGACTCTGGGTTTGGGTATCGGCTTGATATTGACTGTCTACCGTCATTACTACTTTCAAAAGGGATAAAACTACCGGACAAATTACACAACTGGCCTTCTGCATACCCTTGATCGCGCAAATTCCAGCCTAAATAAGTACCTAGTGGCGCAGCTACATAGGGTTGGCGAATGCCTCCCAAGGCAATACCATCTTCATCCACTTCTGGCACCTTGACCGCATACTGTTCACCCACTTCAGGTGGCACCACAGTATGGTTTCTGGCATACAGCTCGTTGATCGGCGGCTTAGGCACTTCTCCCTGTAAGGGCGGCAAACTCAACTCCCCATTCACCACAAGCCCGTCACCATTCAAGCCGGGATAACGGCTTGCTGGCGGCGCTATATCATCGACGACCCAAGACGCCATCGCATTCACGAGCGCGCGCATGCTAGGCGCCACACTAATGGGATTACTGGGATATTGGCACACGTCACTGTCAGAAGAGGATCCTCCCCACGCATTAAAATGTGGCGCCCCAGCGAAAAAGTATAACCGCACATCATCAGGCATAGTGAGGGGATCCCCTGTGGGGGATGTAGAGACTAATGACGCACGAGCTTGCCAAAATTCTGATGAGGTGTCGGTGTGCATAAGCTTCGGACACGTATCGTTTGCACGGCAAGCGGCCAAAATACTGTCTCGGTTATCCGTCAGCGGATCTAACGTTTCTACATAACTGAAGGGGAATTGGTCACCTACCGCATCGTGATCTTCATGCTGCCGGGAGAAGCGACCAGGCTGAGCAAAAGGGTAGTTGGTGAACGTCTTTCGTGATCCGGCAATATGAGCCATGGCGCCATCAAATACTCGGTTGCCCTGACTATCAGCATTGTATCCTTGATATATTAAATCGCGCAGGAAGCGCCCTGACTGAGAAATCCCCATTGCCACGGTATGCTCAATATTGTTCAGTGGTGTTTCAACATCATGTCCCTGCGCACCTCTAAGAAAGGCGACCAGGTCGCTCGTCGCGAGCATCCCTAACCCGGCGGGCACTGCATTCTTGGCGGTATAAATAAACTCGTATATAGCGCCGCCATCCATACTATCGGGCCGCTGAATCTCTATACGATTTTCATCCAAATAACGAAACGACAAACCCTCCACCATTTGACGAGGTGCATCCGGCGTAGGCCTAACGGTCAGAGAGGCATGTTCGGGGTTTAGGTCTGCAGCAGGGTATGTAAGGGAAGCAACGCTTACCGAGTCATGGTTATCGAAAACGAACTCCTCACGAGATTCCCCCGTTACCCCCTCAATAACCGGCAAATCAATCTCGATCAAACTATCGCTCAAACCGGTCTGCCAGCCACTCCATACCATGGTGTGACCCTGGCGCATTAAAAAACCATCACCTGACTCATCTACTGTAAAGTCTCCCGAGATACTCGTTAGATTAAGTAACGGAAAACTCAAGTTGCGGCCACGGTTAGGGACTTCGTAGAACAGCACTCCTGAGGCTTGCTCAGTAGGTCGTAGAATAACCACTTCCGTACTAAAGACCACTTCACCTTGATCATTAACAGGCGCTTTCTCTAAATCTGCAATGTTACTGGCTCTAGAACTCGTAGGGTCAATAGCAAAGCTGGCCACGGCCTCAATTCTCTCGTAAGCACCAGCCTCTCCAAAGCGTTCACCGTCGTAATCAACGACCGTGTTGCCAATTTCAAACCCAGTGACTCTGGCTTAAGTATCAGGTGCTAACCCCATCCCTCCAGCCACCGCTAATGTCATTACTGCTATTTGTGGAAGATGTTTCATGACAACTCCTAAGTATTATTTTTATGTTTCCATGATCATAAGCGTCAGCTATATAAATAGCTAACGCCTCATTTTAGCGACATCCCCTAAGGCCGAGAACCATCGACACGATGCTCTTTTTGCAGGCTCGTTTTACTGCCAATCACGCTGTTTTGATGTTTTACCGATCCCAGGATTGAAATGGTTGGTGGGGTCGAGCTGCCGATAAAAGTCGCGTAGCGCTGGCTTGGCGTGATACAGATGCCCCACATTGTGCTCGGCCGGGTATTCGGCTCCTCGGGCATCGAGCAGCGCGCAGATCTCCCGCTCCAAGGCGTGACAATCCTCGCCTTTTTTCACTAGGTACTCCTGATGCAGGACATGGCACAGAAAGTGCCCTACATAGAACTTGCGCTCGATCCGCGCCTCGATCTCGGGCGGCAGGATCTCGAACCAATCGAGGGCATCCCTCGGCAGCGCCACGTCAAGTGCCACGATATCTTCGACCGTGCGCGGATGAACGGCTCGGTAGCGCACCACGGCGCCCCCAGAGGCGAAGCGATTGAGAAACGCGGCGCTGCCCTCCTCATCGGTGCACTCGAAGAAGTCACCGTGCTCGGCTGGGAAACGCTCCGCTAGATAGGCGCGCATTTCCTCGATGCACTCTCCCCCTGTGCGCAGCATCAGATGGTGTGTGTAGCGGTCACGGTAGTCGAGCAAGCGTCGTGGCAAATGTTCGGGGAACAGCCGGGAGGCGGCCTGAAGCAGCCGGTCAGAGAGTCGGCGGCCCAGGCGCAGCGACTCGGTGACACCATCGAACCAGCTTTTCGCGGCAAAGGCTTTCGGTACGTTCAGGGTGCCGAACCGGCGGATGAACAGGAAAAGATCCTTGCCGTAGACGTGCGCCATATCAAAGGCATCTTGATGCATATATTCGCCCGCGATGGGCAGGTGCTGGAACTGGCCGAGCAGGTCTCTTCTAATCTGCTGCAACTGGGCGGGATCATTGGTGCCAATATAGAAAACGCGCTCGTTGGACGCAGCGGGGAAGGTGTCCAGCCGTACCGCAAACACGGCCAGCTTCCCCGCAGAGCCGGATACTTCATAATGGCGGCGTGGGTCGGCGTTGAAGCGCGCGGGCGTCGCGGCCGAGATATCGCGCACGTGCGTTTGGTATTCCCGATCGGACGCCCAGGCGGTCTCGCTCATCTGGATATCGCTTGGTGAGTAGTGGCCTCTATCCAAGCGGGTCAGTACCTCTTCCGGTGAGTTACCCAGCTCAATCCCTAGGTGATTCACTAGCACCAGCTTGCGTTCCGGGGTCACCTGGGCAAACAGCGATAGCTGCGTATACGCGGGCCCACGCTGTACCAGCGAGCCGCCCGAGTTGTTGCAAATACCGCCGGTCACCGAGGCGCCAATGCAGCTCGACCCAATCACCGAGTGGGGTTCACGGCCCATGGGTCGCAGCGCACGCTCCAGCCGATCCAGCGTGGCCCCGGGAAGGCAAATAGCCTGACGCCCCTCGTCGATCAAATCGACCCGGTCAATCCGCAGGGTATTGACAATCACGATGGGCCGGTCATAGCCCGTTCCGAAAGGAGTAGAGCCGCCGGTCAGTCCGGTATTGGCGGCCTGCATGATGATCGCAACATCGGCGTCCACGCAGGCTTGCAATACCTGCCACTGCTCCCAAAGCGTGCCCGGCTCGACGGCGGCCATCACTTCTCCGTCGCCGTAACGATACCCCTTACGGAATCGGTGGGTCGCACGGGTGCCAACATGCACATAGCGCTTGCCCGTGACGCTTTGGAGCCGAGCAATGAACGAACTGGCCATCTCTGAATACCCATCGATAATGTTCGTGGTGAGCAGAGTGCGCTGCCCCGACATCGGAGAGCGCCCTCCGCACGCTTTGATTGCTTTGTTAACGCGCCATCGTGCCCGGCAGGAACAGCGATAGCTGAGGGACGAAGGTAATGATCATCAAACAGACGATGATGACGGCTAGAAACACCAGCAAAGGCCTTAACATGGCGGTGATCGAGCAGCCTGCAATTTGCGCGGCGGCAAACAGGTTGACGCCCAACGGTGGTGTAATCATCCCCAGCGCCAGGTTCACTACCATGACGGTGCCAAAGTGCACCGGCTCGATACCCACGCGCAGCGCGGCGTCCTGAAGGATCGGGGCGAGCACGACGATACTGGCACCTGTCTCGATGAACATGCCCACCACGAATAGCATGACATTGATGGCGAGCATCAGCGAGGTTGGGCCATCGAAGGTGCTGGTCAACCAGAGCGCAGCGGCGTCGGGCACCCCCTGACGATTCAGCAAGTAGCCCATCAAACTGGCGGCACCGATGATGAACATGATCACCGCAGACGTGACTACCGATTTACGAAACGCCAGCGCAAGGTCTTTGAGGCTCATTTCACGGTGCAGGCAAAGCCCCACCACCAGCGCATAGACAACTGCAATGACGCTAGCCTCGGTGGGCGTGGTCACACCGCCATAAATACCACCCATGATCAGTACGGGCATTACCAGCGACCAGACCGCTCGACGTGTCGCCTCGAGGCGAGAGAGCCTGCCGTCGCCATCGCGCTTGCCCCACCCCTTGATCCGGCACCAGATAAAGATGGTGGCCATCAGGCTACCGGCAATCAATACCCCAGGCAGCACCCCCGCGAGAAACAGATCCGGGATGGAGGTCTGAGTGGCGACACCGTACAGAATCATGGGTATCGAAGGCGGGAGGATGACGCCAAGCTCCGCAGACACGGCCATGAGGGCGGCCGCGAAGCCAATAGGGTAGCCGTAGTCGCGCATGGCAGGAATCAAAATGGCCCCCACTGCAAAGGTAGTGGCAACACTCGACCCGGAAATGGCCGAGAACATCATGCAGGTCAGCACACAGGTAATGGCCAGGCCGCCCTGCAGTTGGCCGGTGAAGGCACGCGCAAACTCGACCAGCCTGCGCGACAGCCCGCCCACTTCCATCAAATTGCCGGCAAGAATAAAGAAGGGAATAGCGGCCAGCGGGAATTTATCCAGCGCGATAAAGATCTGCTGCGGCACCACGATCAGCGGTAGGCTGGTAAATCCCACCAAGCCGACCATCGAGGCCAAACCGATGGCAATGGCGACAGGCACCGATATCGCAAACAGGATCAGCATGGAGGTGATCAGCGCACTGGTCATGACGGCTCTCCTTTACCTGCTTGGATAAAGTGAACGATGCTGCCCAGCATGGCGAACACCGCCCCCACCGGGAGGGCGGCGTATCCCCAGCTCATCGAGATATTCAATCCCGCCATCTGCTGAAAACGCACTCGGGACGCCACCTCCCAGCCAAACCAGAACAGCGTGGCAAACAGCGTCAGGCACGACAGCAGCGTGACCAGCTCGATCGACCGTCGCACTCGGCCCGAGGTCAGCACCTTGGCCAAATCGATGGCTACGAATGCCCCCCGCCGCAGCGCCACCGAACAGCCCAGCAGTACCATCCAGACCAGTGCCAGCCGGGTCAGCGCTTCCGACCAGACCGACGGGGCTTGGAAGACGAAGCGGCCCAGCACCTGCCAGAAGCTGGCTCCTACGGCGATCGCCAAGGCGCAGGAGGCGGCTAACGCCACCCCCATTGCAATGCCTCGATCAATGCGCTGGATCGTGGCGATGCCCCTGCTCATTCGGCGCTCCAGTCTCGGATGGCTTTCAGTCTCTCGGCACCGAACTCGGCTTCGAAATCGGCGTAGGCACTGGCCATGGCATCGCGATACGCCTGGATGTCGTCGATCTCCACTATTTCGATACCGCGGTCGCGTAGCGTCTCGATGCCAACCAGCTCATCCTTTTCCACCCGTTTACGGTTCGCGGCCGCCGCAAACGCTCCGGATGTTTCGAGGGCCGCTCGTTGCTGCTCGTCGAGCCCCGCAACGAAATCAGGATTACAGGCAAAAATGCCGGGAGAGTAAACGTGGCGCGTTAGATAGAGATGCTGCTGCATCATATCGAGGTTGTTCGCCAGAATGACCGGAATCGGATTCTCCTGACCATCCACCGTGCCCTGCTGCAGGGCGGGCGGAAGTTCCGAGAACGCCATCGGGGTAGGCAACACGCCAGCCGCCTGCCAAGCCGCGATGTGGATAGGATTCTCCATGGTGCGGATCTTCATACCCACCAGGTCGTCCGGTGAGGCGATGCTCTTGGAACCCGTGGTCAGGTTGCGAAAGCCGTTTTCCATCCAGGCCACACCTTCGAGGCCATAGCGGGGAAACAGCGCCAGCAGTTCCTGGCCGGTCTCACCGTCCAGCACTCCGCGCGCATGCTCGTAACCATCGAACAGAAAGGGTACGTCCAGCACACGGGTTTCGGGCACGAAATTGCCTAGCGGGCCCGCCGATACGATGGCGCACTCCTGCGTTCCGAACTGGACGCTCTCCAGCGCCTCGCGCTCATTGTCCAAACGCTGGATAACGACGTCGATAGCACCCTCGGTTTGCGCTTCGAGGCTCTGCTCGAACGCGATGGCCGCCTCACCGAAATGGCTGTCGGCGGGTGACGAGTGAGTAAGGGTCAATACGGTTTGACCTAATGCCGTTGATACACCCCAGCTCATCGAGAGCGCTAGCGTTCCCATTATCGCGGCGACCTTGCCGTATCGAAAATAAGTCATATGCTCATCTCCTGAATTATTATTAGATTTCATGCCTACTACCGCTTCAACAGCGAAGGTTTTTAGAGTTGGCGTTTTGAGTTTCATTTTTATAGAACCTATGTTGTTTTATTGTGGTGATGTGCTGCGCGTGAACCGGCATGCTAACCGAGTGAGTCTCGGCTGAGCTGCCCGTTGACCAAGCGCGTCAACCCTAATGGATTGGCGTTTTGCAGGGCACTCGGCAGGAAGGCATCGGGGTAGTTCTGGAAGCAGACGGGGCGTAGATAGCGGTCGATTGCCAGCGTGCCGACCGAGGTTCCCCGGGCATCCGAGGTCGCCGGGTAAGGCCCGCCATGAACCATCGCATCGCACACTTCCACCCCCGTGGGGTAGCCATTGAGCAGCAGGCGCCCGGCGCGATGCTCTAACTGCGTCATCATCGCCGCGTGGGCGGAGAGGTCTTCCGGCTCGGCCTGCAGGGTGATGGTCAACTGCCCCTGCATGATCTCGAAATAGCGCGCCAGCGTTTCGGTATCCGGCACCGTCACGACGATGGTGGTCGGCCCAAAGACCTCGTCCTCCAGCGGGCGATCCGACCTAAAGAGAGCGTCGGGCGTCGCGCGGAACAGCTGCGCCCGTGCACGACCCGGCCCGGCCGTGCCCCCGGTGAGCTGAGTGACTTCGGGCAGCTCGGCGAGCCGCGCAATGCCTTGTTGGTAGTGCTCCAGGGTCTGGCGGTTGAGCATCACCTGCTCATCGGCACTCGCCAGCGCATCCTCCAACGCGGCAATGAACTGCTCCGTTTCCGGGGAGTCCACCGCCAACACCAGCCCGGGGTTGGTGCAGAACTGGCCGCACCCCAGGGTCACCGACGCCGCTAGCTCAGTGGCGATGCGCTCACCTCTGACCCGCAGTGCCTCTGGCATCAGCCAGACAGGGTTGATGCTCGACATTTCGGCAAACACCGGGATGGGCTCCGGGCGTTGCGCGGCCATATCACACAGCGCCCGCCCCCCTGACAGCGAACCGGTAAAGCCCACCGCCTTGATACCCGGTGCCTGTACCAGGTCTTTACCGACCCCACTGCCATAGATCATGTTGAACACGCCTGCAGGCATGGCGGTGCTGCGTGCCGCTCGCTCGATGGCCTGTGCGACCCATTCGGCGGTCATCATGTGGCTGGAGTGGGCTTTGACCACCACCGGGCACCCTGCAGCCAGTGCCGAGGCGGTATCGCCCCCCGCCACGGAAAACGCCAGCGGAAAGTTACTCGCCCCAAAGACCGCCACCGGCCCAAGCCCCATCTTGACCTGACGCAGGTCGAGGCGCGGCATGGGAGTGCGCTCGGGTAGCGGCAGATCGATGCGCGCGCCCAAAAAGTCGCCTCGGCGCAACACCTCGGCAAACAGCCGTAACTGCCCGCTGGTACGTCCCCGTTCACCGTTGATACGGGCAGCGGGTAGTGCCGTCTCACGCACGACGTCATTGATGAAGTCTTCGCCCAGCGCGTCGAGCTCGTCGGCAATCGCCTCCAGAAACAGCGCCCGCGCTTCTGGCGAGAGCTGTCGAAAATCTGGGTAAGCCGCAGAGGCGGCCGCTACCGCCCGTTCGACCTCTTCCACCGTCGCCTGAAAGTAGGCCAGCTCATGGTAGCTACCATCCGCGGCGGCGACGCTGGCCAGCGACGCTTGGCCCTGGCCGCTGCGCTCGCCGCCGATGAACTGCTGGCCAGTCAACGTGGTACTCATACTTTGCTCTCCCGGTGGTTCAGAGGAATCGCTCGCCGAGGTTTACAGCGAACATTCGAGAAGGTGACGGTAGTCGTTGGCGCTGGCATCGATGGGATTGGTCTTGTGGCTATGATCCGCCAGCGCCCCCTTGATGATGTCGTCGAACATGGCCGAGGTGATGCCGAGCTCGCCCAAGCCCGCGGGGAGATTCAGGCGCTTTGTCATTGCCTGCATGGCGTCCGCCACGTCTTGCCCCGCTGGCAGGTTCATCGCTTGGGCCATCCGGGCCAGTTTGTCGTCCTTAACCATCGTGTCGGCCTGGGCGTTGAAGCGGATCACCGCAGGCAGCAGGATGGCGTTCAGGGTGCCGTGGTGCAGCGACGGATTGAGCCCACCCAGCGAGTGGCTCAGGCTGTGCACACAGCCAAGCCCTTTTTGAAAGGCCAGCGCGCCCTGCATGGAGGCACTCATCATGTTCGTGCGCGCCTCGCGGTTGCCCGGCTCGCTGACCGCTGTTTCGATATGTGCCCAGGCGCGCCGCAAGCCATCCAGGGCAATGCCATCTGCCGGAGGATTGAACGAGGGAGCCATGAAGGTTTCCATGCAGTGCGCGATGGCATCGATGCCCGTCGCAGCAGTCATGCGGGCAGGTAAGCCAAGCGTCAGCTCGGGATCGCAGATCGCCAGCTTGGGTACCACGTGGGGCGACAGCACGCCCACCTTGCGGCCATCGTCGAGAATCAGAATGGCCCCACGGCCGACTTCGCTGCCGGTGCCTGCCGTTGTCGGAATGGCAATCACCGGGGCGGTTGCCGAGGTAATCCGTGACATGCCGCCTTCGATGACGGCGAATTGGCGCAGCGGCCCAGGGTGCGCCACGCTCACCGCCACCCCCTTGGCGAGATCGATGGGCGAACCACCGCCCAGCGCAATCACACCATCGCACTGCTGGGACTGGTAAAACGCCACCGCCTCGCGTACCGCGCCCTCGTTCGGGTTGGGCGGCGTCTTGGTAAAAACGGCGGCGGGATGATCCAGGACACGCTGTATCCGCTCCAGCAGCCCCGCTTGTTGAATACCCTCATCTGTTACAATCAATGGGCGATGGATGCCCAGGCGGTTGCATTCGTCTTGCAGTAGCTCGACGCTGCCGTCGCCGAACTGAACTTGGGTCACGTAATTGATCAGTGCCATAGCGTGTTGTCGTCTTTGTTAATTATTCGGAAATAGAGAGTGACTTGCTGCATTGACTATATTCACGTGGCCCAACGCTGGATAATGACAACCTCTGATAGCGGCATAACGAAAATTCATGTCTACACTAACGTCGATCATCTCCCGCCTGCGCATGCGCCACTTGCGTCTGCTGATTGCCTTGCATGAACATGGCACGGTGCAAAAAGCGGCCGAGTCCGTGGCGCTGACCCAGCCAGGGGCCACCAAAGCTCTCAACGAAATCGAAGCCATGCTGGGCGTACAGCTGTTTCAGCGTACGCATAAGGGGCTGGAAACGACGGACATGGGGCTCTGTGCGGTGCGCTATGCACGCCTGATCAACACGGATCTGGCTCACTTCCATGAAGAGTTGGAAAGCATGCAGCAAGGCCGTGGAGGCCGACTGGCGGTGGGATTGATCATGGGGGCTGTGCCGCTGATTTCGGCGGCGTTGTCGCGGGTTCGCAGCCTGCAACCGGCGATCTCCATCGAGGTGGTCGAAGATACCAGCGCGCGCCTGCTCAACTTACTTGACCGTGGTCGACTCGATGCCGCCATCTGCCGGTCGCGCGTCAATCAAAGGCCGCACCTGTACACCAGTCTGGACATCCACGAGGAGGAGCTGGCGGTCATTTGCCATCCTGACAATCCGCTCACCCGCCATTCAGCGCTGACACTCGCCGATTTATCTGACACCTCGTGGATTGTGTATCCCGCCAACATGCCGATGCGGCTACTGCTGGAACGCGAGTTTCACGAGGCCAAGATACCGTTTCCGCTCTACCCTATCGAAACGGCATCCGCTTTCACGAGCATCTCAATGCTTGGCCATGACCGGGCATCCGTCGCGCTCATGTCCGTCGATGCCTCGAAACCTTTTGTTGATGCGGGCATGGTGTCTCGGCTACCTATCCAACTGCACTCGCGTAGCGAACCCTACGAATTAGTCACCCGAAAAGGGGCTAGCTTATCGCCAGCCACTCAGCTATTCATGAGAGAAGTCGCTTTAGTTGGCAATCTACATGCAGATGTGGAGGCATATATTGAGTCGCTTTGAGTCCCTTACTAACGCCTTTCATCATTAAAAGGCGTCAAACTCCAGCGACTGGCGTAGCATTTCGCGTACCGATGCCGTCTCTGGACGCACATTACGCCACAGGAAAAACGACTCGGCGGCCTGTTCGACCAACATGCCCAAGCCGTCGAGCAGTTTCGCACCCCGTGGCCCCGCCCACTGTAAAAATACCGTCGGTTCGGATCCGTACATCATGTCGTAGGCCCAGGCGTTAGCATTAAACAACGTATCCGGCAGCGGCGGTAAATCGCCGGAGAGGCTGGCACTGGTGCCGTTAATCACTACATCAAATGTACCGTTCACGGTCTCAAAACCGCCGCCGTGGATAGACCCTAGGTCGGCAAAATCGCTGGCCAATTGCTCGGCTTTGGCGGCGGTGCGATTAACCACAACGATTTCGCTGGGCTGCTCGGCAAGCAGTGGCTCCAGAATGCCGCGCACGGCGCCGCCTGCCCCGACCACTAAAATACGCTTTCCCGCTAACGCTACGCGGTGATAGGCCAAATCGCGCACTAGGCCAATGCCATCGGTGGTATCGCCGTAGGTACGGCCATTGCCGCCCAAAATCAGCGTATTCACAGCCCCCGCACGACGGGCGCGGTGACTCAAGGTGTCGCAGAGCGCAAAGGCATCGCCCTTGAAAGGTACCGTAACATTGGCACCGCGCCCGCCGGCATCAATAAACGCCCGCCAGGCACCGGCAAAGCCATCCACCGGTGCTTCTTCAGCGGTGTACTCGAGCGCTTGTTGGGTTTGATGGGCAAACTCAGCGTGGATCTGCGGGGATTTGGAGTGTTTGACCGGGTTGCCAAATACACAGTAGCGATCGGTCATGAGAGCTCTCCGCTTTTTCGTTGGCCTGCATCCTCAGCAAATTCGCCGAGCCAGTCGCGGGGGTATAAGAAATCCTGTAAACGCGCTTCGGCACTCCCGGGGGCGGGTTCAAAGGCGTACTCCCAGCGCGCCAGTGGTGGCATAGACATTAAAATTGACTCCGTGCGTCCGCCGCTCTGTAAGCCAAACAGCGTGCCGCGATCCCATACCAAATTGAACTCCACGTAGCGGCCACGGCGGTAGAGCTGAAAATCGCGCTCGCGCTCGCCCCAAGTGTCGTTTTTACGCCGCTCGACGATGGGTAGATAAGCTGCTAAGAAGCTGTCGCCCACCGCTCGCTGAAGGGCAAAACAGTCGTCAAATTCACCTTCGTTCAGGTCATCGAAAAACAGTCCGCCTACGCC
>CEGF01001682.1_pt1 | contig 16248 bp, 15 predicted proteins | sample 306341 | NCBI WGS metagenome assembly CEGF01 (sample SAMEA2755655, study PRJEB7226) | microbial mat metagenome | biome: microbial mat; feature: hypersaline; material: grass silage | place: USA | collected 2014-02-19 | depth 0 m
TGAAGCCCTGTAGGCGCTCACACAAGGGTGGCTCCCCCTCCTCCGTCCTCTTACCTCACCTAACACGACAACGCCCCGCACAAAGGCAGGGCGTTGGCTATACGCTTGAGAATGGATTGATTAGGCTTGGGCGCTATCCAAGTCGTCCAGGCTCGGAACATACTCCATTTGCGCTTCTAGTTCTTTCAACCGGCGGTTAAAGCGAACGGGAGATGGGTAGTCACGTCCGTTTGCTTCGCAGGCGAGCAAGGGCGGCACCTGTAAAATCTCTGGTGTGGGCGCCGGTTTGGCTTTGGGCATGACGCCCATCAATAGTTTGCCCAATGCAGCATGTTGGCGGCGCTCAATCTCTTCGCTAGTCCACCGTCGACTAGCATTATCCATCAAGGGGTCGATGCTACTCCCTGGCTGGCTTGATACGTCAATTCCTAACCTCGCCATGTGAGCATAATCGTTGTAAGTCCCTTCATGAATGCGTTTGAACAGCCTTGGCAGCTCAGCGCTCAAGGTGGCCATCTCCTCACTATGGCTCATATCCTTAAGACACTTCATCAACCTCTTGCGGGATGCAATTTCCGCCAGACGACCGATAGCTCCTTCCAGCGGTTGCCGGGCCAAATGCGTCTGCATCTTGAGCCATTCCTGTTGCGGCTCAAGCAGCTCGATCATTTCCTGGGTCTGCTCGGCTTCAGACGTCAACTGGCCTTTTTGCTTAAGCTGGTCACGTACCGCCTTGCTCTGCTCCCCGAACCCTTTAACGAAATCTTGCCGCCAAGCATCCTTCGTTGCGTTCGTCTGGTGCTGTAGGGCGCCGAGCGTTTTCCTTAGCTTGGCCAACCTGCCAGCCACGTTTTCGAGCTTTGAGCGCCGGGCGAGGTAAGTGGCGCGTAGCTGCTCGATCTCCGTCTCCAGCTCGGTGTCAGTTTCACCGCTCACGGCAGCTTCGGGGGCTTTGAAGTGCTTGTTATCTGTTGCTTGCATGGTGCATTGCTCCTGCTCAGGTGCTTGGGTGGTGGCTGGTGACTGCTGTGTCATGTTGACCTCACTGTTGGCATGGGTGCGCGGGTGAAACGGTGGAGCCAAAGCCCCACCAACGGGAAATGCTTAGCTGGGTGAAAAACGCCTGCCAGGAAGGGAAAGGGGTCGACTCCACTAGGCTGCTTGAAATTGTTCGCAGTACGAACAAAATCCTTACACCTGTGTGTTTCCACCCTCTATGTCGCAAAAATCGTGGCAACAAGGCAACAGATGCTATTCCACTGATTTTAATAGTTTTTTTAGTGGCAACACTGTTGCCACGGTTTTTTGAAATGGCAACAGACACACAACTACATAGGTATATAAAGATATGTGTTGCCATTGTTGCCACCTCTCTTATTACTAAGGCAACGCTGAAACCCGCGTGGTTACTGGCCGTTGCCTTGTTGCCACTGTTGCCATAGAAAATAGGTTCACGCGTATTTAGCTTTTTCATCTTGCCCCCTGCCTTTCGGCGTCCAGTTTGTCGGGATCAATGACGAAAAAGCGCGTGCTCCCTCCTCCTGGCAGGCGGTAGTTTTTCTGGCTGCGGCCGCTATCTGTCTTGGCCAACACACCGTAGGTTTCCAGGGTGCGGATAACACGCTCACGGCCATAGCCTGAGGCGGCCTCGCTCAATGAAGCGCGGTTGAACAGGTAAAGGCGTTTTAAGCCCTCTATTTCGTAGTAACCGGCACGGTGCTTAACGTTGGGATTAGGCAAGGTAGCGGCGATGTCGGAAAAGCGACTGTCACCGTGCATAGCGATAAAATCCGATAGCGCGCTAAGTATTTGACGGTCTTCGGCGTTACCGTCACCAACCGTAAGCAACCACTCCTCAAACAGTTGGCGGCAGGCACTCGCGGCATCGTCGGCCTTCCAGGGTAAAAGCCCGTAACTAATGGCTATCTCCCCCGCCAGCGCGATAATGGCGAACCGATCCGCCACCCTGCCCGCTTGCGGCCCTTCAGCTTGAAAACCATCACGTACTTCAGCAAAACGCTGATAGAAAACGTCAGGATCAGTCTCTTTAATCAACCGCTCCACGAACGCAGGCCCCACCATGCCGTAGTGGTGCGCGGTTGCTGTTGTCAGCTTCCTATGGAATGCAGCGCCACTCATGCCGTGAACATCATCAAAGGCGCGATAGGTGCGGGTGCCTGCGTTTACGTCCACCATGCGCAGCTCTGCCCCGGCGTGGGCGGCATTGCCTGAAATGGCTGCATGCTCAGAAAGTGACCGCTCCCCACTGGAAAGCGCCAAAACACGCCAGTAAAGCTTGGGCCGCCCTTCCCGCTCCCTCGTCATGGTGCCTTTACCGGTGCCGTTAGCGATGGCATAGGCCATTTCTTGTACCCGCTTGGGATCGGCGCGTTTGATCTCGTCCAGAATCAGCACCGTGTCATTGCGTGACGATGCCTCGATCTCGATACCACCCCGCGACATATCCCAAGAAGCCGCAAAACGGCTGGGGTCGCCCCACACTGAGGCGGCGATAGCCTGAGCCAGTGACTTACCGCTTGAGGAGTCCCCCACCAAATGCACGCCACCGCCGTTTACGCCTACCTTTGAAAGCAGGGGCCCCGCCAGTGCGCAGCAAACAGACAGGATCAGTACCGGGTTTCCCTGACAGTAGTGCGCCAGTTCGCTTTGCCAGCTTTCCAGCGTGCCCCGTTCAGAAAATAGGTGGGCACCCTTGCCGCTGTCCTGAAAGCGCACATCCTGGCCGCCTAAGATTTTGCTAGGCAATACAAAGGCCCCGCTTGCATCGTGCCAGCCCGGTTTCGTCGTGGTGGCCAGCACTCGGTTTAAGTCGTGGTGACTGGCGATATAAGCAGGCACATAGCGGCGCTGGTGGTACTCCACTTTTAAGCCCTGGCGGAAAAGGGCTTTTAATATCTCCTCGCCCTTCCCGGCCAGTGCTTCCATGGGCATGACGTATTCAATGACCTTGCCCCGGTGCTTGAACCGCAATAAGCGGCCGACGCTACCGTCATCGCTGTTAAGCGTTTCGGCATCCACATGCAGCGGGCCACAGATCCATAGATCAAACGGTTGGCCAATATCATCGCCTTGGCCCTGCTTGATGCCGTGGAACCAAGTACCCGCCCGAAACAGCTTCCCATCTACCAGGGTTTGCCCTTCATACACGGCATAGCTTGGGCGCTCTAAGGTGTCGATCTCCGGCGCGGTGGGTTGGCCAACTAGCGCAAGGTAGCTTTGCTGCTCGCGTTTTTTCTCACTCATGGTGGCCCCCTTGTTGGCGATACCAGCACGCCAAGTCGTTAAAATCGGTCAAGATATGCGGGGCTTCTTTCGGCCAAGCCGGGAACAGCACCAACGCTCCCACCGCTAATGCGGCGGCATTGGCGGCCGTACGGCCAGGGTTTCCAGGGGTAGCGCGGTCATCGTCACCTGCAATGACCATTTCAAGGTGGCCATAGCGCTCACATAGGCCACGCGCCACTGGCTCTAAATTGCCCGCGTGCATGGCACACGCCACTGGCTCGCGGGTGTGGGCGTGAATCGTGGCCCCGGTAGCCCAGCCCTCACAGACATAAAGCGTCTTTCCAGGCATTACCTGGCCAAGCGGGGAGTAAGCGCCTAGCACCTGCCCGCCTTTCAAAAACCGCTTATTCCCTTGGGCATCGATCAGTTGCACATTGACCAGCTCACCATCCGCATAAAGCGGCACCATTAGCTGGCCTTTGGGTGTTTGGCGCAGTCGGTAAGGGCTAATCCCTTTGCTCACCAAATACGCATGGCCAGGGCAAGCAGGCTGGCCATTGAGCCAAAGCTGCTTGGCCAGTTGGGCGGCTTTTTGTTGGGCCGCTAGGCGTTGCGCTTCCGCCTGCTGGCGTAGCTGGTTTTTGGTGGGGGTAGCGGCAATGGGGGGTGAGGCTTGCGCCTCACCGTTGCGATGAAAAATACCCAGCCCCAACCGCTGATCGATCATCATGGCGGCGTCTACCTGCCGACAGCCGCGCAGGTAACTAAGCAGCGACACGAGGTCGCCGCCGTGGGCGTCTGGATCAGCAAAATCGTTCCACTTACCGCTGGCCAGTGACACACCAAACGAGCCTTTCCCCTGGTCGTCGCGGGCCGTGTTGCGTGCTACCCATTCGCTGCCCTGGCGTGCACCATCTGGCAGCCATTCAGCCACTAGCGTTTCGGCGTCATTAAGCGCGGCAATAGCCACTTGCTGAATTTTATGAACGGTCGTCTTAGCCATGACGCGCCCCCCTCTTGGCAGGCGGTATTTGCCGTTTGACGGTTTTGCGCGCCACTAGGAAAAGGTCAGATGCATCGGCCAGTAAAATACGCGATGCGATAGCCACGTTGGCTAAATCACGCGCATCAGCGCTGGCCCCTGGCGTATCTAGCTGGCAAAGCGACAGCATCAAATTGCTGACTGCCTCCAGGCGCATCTCTGCATGTTCAAACAGTGTGTCGCCATCGGCGCGGGGGTCGATCAACATGCACTCTGCCTCTGTCAGGCAAACCGCATCTTCAAGGCGTGGGGGGATGGGTGAATTAAGCATTACCCACCTCCTCGACGCACAGGCGTTCAAGCTCGATAAGTAATTGGTCGTGTTCTTGATAAGAGAGGGCGTTTAGCGCGGTGGCCATGCGTGCCATACCCAATAGCTGTTGAAGCTGTTCAGGCTTACGGTTCACACGGTAGGCAATCAGTTTTGCACCGATTAGCGCGGTAGCGATATGCGTGGGGGGAATTTGGGTGTGCGCGTACGCACCTTGGCTGTGATTGGCCATGGGTAAGACTCCTTGGATATTGGAGTCGCCAACAACCGTTCTCACGCGATTGGAGGCGACTGTACGCAGGGTGAGAAACCGGCATCCAAGGGAACCGGCCACGCCGAAACGTGCCCACGCACAGCCGCCATAACGACACACTACAGGCAGGAAAAAAGCGCCTGCAATGGTGAGGGCGCTGTAGCGCCTTGGATAAAACGGGTTCCTACGCCCGGCTGCAGATTTTGCTACAGCACGACCATCATAAGCATTCCCCAGTGTTCCTCGCAAGCTTTTAAGACAGCAAATTACGCACAATTTGATAGGCTTCATGACTTCCCTTTGATGTAACTTCGCTTGGCCCCAGTGCTCCCCGCTCTGGGGCCTTTTTTGCGATCTTTGGGCAAAACTTCCCCCTACCCGCTGGGCTTGGCCCAGCAGCGTTATGCCTATTTGGTAGGGTTAGGGGGTTAGCAGTCGGTAAGGATCTCGGCGGGTGGCTGGTGACGGTTGAAGCGCTCCAAGCCATCGCCCTGGCCATCTAACCATTTAGCGCTGATATCACCGGTCGAACCTTTACGGAATGCCTTTCGGCTGGGTGATTTGGTGGCGTCTACCATGGCGGCCTCAAGCTTGACCACATCGTCCGCGGTGAGCTTCAGAGTGGTGCCGTTGATGGTGAATTCAAATTGGCTCATGCGTGGCGCTCCGATTGGTGTGTGGTCATGCGTAACGGGGTGGGAATGCCATCCAGGCGCTGGCGTTTGCGCTCTTCCAAACAGTTAGCAATCCAGCTATCCACCTCCTCCTCTAGCCAAGCAACGCTTTTGCCGCCAATCGGCACCGGGGCCGGGAAAGTGCCCTGGCGAATACCGTCATAAATGGCAGAACGGCTTTTACCGGTTTTCTGCTCTACCTCCTTGCGACGCAGCAGGCGGTTACCTAGCTGGATCTTGTTCACCGTTCTGAATGGCGGTGTGTGAGTGGTGAGTTCAGGCATTGATTTGTGTCCTCGCTGTGTCATTCCAGACAAGTGCCCTAGTGGCCCTATGAAGCTTGACGGTTATTGGAAAGGCCCGCCACAAGGGCGCGTTGTGCGAGAAATCCCGCACAACGGAATACAACATTTAGTTTTCACAGGCCCAAAAAAAACCCGCTGCCACGGGCGTGACAGCGGGTTTGGATGTGTATCTAAAAATTCAACAATCTAGCTTTTCGCGCACGAAAGCTACACGCTCGACGGTACTGGCTCGGGGCAATTCGACAAGGGTATAACCCAGCTCGTCATAAGTGGCGACCATTGCCTCCCAAGTAGCCCACGCCTCAGCAAAGCTCTGCTTACGTTCGGCGTCGCCAGCGAAAATAGCTTCCCACGGTGGTGCCACAAACACAGTTGGCGCATAACGGAACTGCTCGGCGGCGCGCCATACGTGATCCGGCACCGATAGGCCCACGACTCGCCTATAGCCGATCACATCGGGAACGCCCCTATCAAACAGCGCAGGCCCCTCGATCTCGGCCGCTTCATGCCACGAGCGCAGTTCCCAGCTCAACATCAATTCGGCGAAGGCCTCTTTATCTCCCCAAGGCAATGCATCGCCCCCGATGGCCACTTGATCCTGAATAATGGCTCTCCCGGCCTCCGGCATATGCTTAATGCCGACAGCCGAAAGTGCTTCAAGAAGGGTACTCTTTCCCGACCCAGGGCCGCCGGTGATGACGAAGCGTTTTTCAGGTGGTGCCATCGCGCTCACTCTCTGAATCATGGGTATGTTTAAGCTCCTTAGCTCCTTTCACTCATCGCCTTTCGTCAACGAATTAATCCATAGCACACATACCATTCACCCAAAAGGCCAGCGTTGTTCAAAGCTGGCTCATTCTTCATAGAATGGGGAAACACTTAATTCCACTTTTTGCCCAGCGCCGCATTTTCGATTGGTACACCTGAGGTAAATGATTTTAAAACTCTCCGAGACGCGCCTACTGGTTCTTACCCGCATATCCGTCTCACATTTAGGGCATTTCTCCCCTAACCCATACAATCCATCTGCGACCATATACTCATCGCTGCATATGGGCAAAAAGGGAAATTTGGGTCTAATTGGCTTCTCATTTCTGGGCCTTTTCTTATATTTTTTTTCTTTGTATTTATATGAGCGTACGGAAGAAAGGGTTAAATCAACACGCCAATATGCTCCACATCCAAAGCACCTTAAAAGTGCTACCTGCCTATCATCGGCTGGTTTAATACGCTCCTCGATGCGCATCATTGTCTTGCAGTTAAGACACTTCTCCCCTAGCCCCATCATTTTACTAAACCGTCTTCTTGCCTTTCTGTACCAAAAAGATAATCCGCCCAAAACTGCATCATGGCGGGCCGCTGCTCCGGGGCCATGTGCTGGGCATGGGTATAAACGCCTTCAATGCCTGGCAGCTTGTGCGATAGCTGTAGCTCTATCCATTCTCTGGGGTAGCCCAGCTCTTTTAAGCCGGTGGCCACCACATGGCGGGTGCCGTGGGGTACATGCCTACCCTCATAGCCCATACGCTTTAAGGCCATGTTAAAGGCGGCATCGGATATCGGCTTACGCGGGTTGTTGCGACCAGGGAACAGTAATTTGAATGTGCCCGTTAACTTGTGCAGATAGCGCAATTCGTGAATAGCTTGAGTGGGCAAAGGTACTTGATGCGCCCTTGCCATCTTCATACGTTCGGCGGGGATCTTCCAAACAGCGGCTTGCAGGTCGAATTCTTTCCACTCAGCCATGCGCAGCTCACCTGGGCGCACAGCAGTCAGTAACAATAGCTTTAAGCCGATACGCACCATCGGGCTTTTATCGTATGCCTCAATATCACGTACCAGTTCGGGTAGCTCCTCCTGAGATATGTGGTGAAAGCTTCCTCGCTTATAGGGTTTAAGCGCTGTATTGAGGTCGGTGAGAGGGTTAAAACTAGCCCTTCCCGTTATAATGGCGTAGCGATAGATATCCCTGCAGAAGGCGTGTAGGCGGCGTCTTTGCTCAAATTTCCCCAAGTCTTCCAGCGTGCGCAGGATTTCCAGCCATTCAAGGGGCAAAATGCTCTCAATGGCGCGATTACCCACCTTCGGGAAAACGTACATTTCCAGCACACGCTTACTATCGTTGGCCCGCTTAGAGGTCTCTTTCCAGCGCGGCACCATGCTCGCGTGCCACTCCATGGCCAGCACCTCAAAGGTGTTTTGTGCAGCGTACTGTTGCTGCCGCCTATCGTTTTGCTTTTGCTCAACGGGATCGACGCCTTGGGATACTAGCCGCCTGATATCTGCCCGCTTCTCTCTGGCTTCAGCAAGGCTTACTTCCGGGTATTTGCCAAGGCTAATCATGTTGCGCTTGCCATTAGGACGTGTGTAGCGCAAACGCCAGCCACGGCGGCCATCGGGCCAGATCCTAAGTTCTAATCCTTGGCCATCGTTGAGGGCTAAAATTTTCGTGCTAGGTTTGGTTGAGTTTATCTGTCGAACGGTTAGTGCCATGGCGGTATACCGAGCATCCTCGAATGGGGGTATATACCATTCTGTATACCACTTGTCAGCCGGTTTTGGAAGGAACGATGAGGAACAACGAGGAGTAAAAAACCTTGTATTTCAGAGTATTGTACTCTTTTTTAGGCCTTCTCAGGACGTCTCAAGAATGGCCGTTGGCGTCCCTGGCAGGAGTCGAACCTGCGACCTGCCGCTTAGGAGGCGGCTGCTCTATCCTACTGAGCTACAGGGACAAACGTGGTCTAAAACTAGCGGGCGCGTAGTATAACGCGTCGACTTAGGTAGGGCCAACCGCGTTGCGCTATTCAGCGCTATATCCAGCTGAGTAAACGCAGCGCGAAGATGCCTAGTGTCACGGTAATGCTCGCCATCAGCGTGGTGATGGCGATGATATTGGCGGCTAATGACACATTGCCGCCTATCGCTTTCACCATCACAAAGCTGGCGGCGGCGGTGGGGCTGGCGAAGAATAGGAACAACAGGCCCAACTGCTCGCCTGAAAAGCCCACCATCCAGGCCGCCAAAGTGGAGAGTATCGGGAGCGTGACCATCTTCATCAGGCTAGCGCCAAGTGCTACTTGGCTGCTGTCGCGCATGCTCGAAACGGAGAGCGTCGCGCCAATACAAATCAGCGCCAGCGGCAGGGTTAACGAGGCAAAGTAATCGCCGGAGGTGATCACCCATGAGGGCAAAGGGATCGAAAGTGCGGTAAAAGGTAGTGCCGCAAACACCGAGATGATCAGCGGGTTGGTGGCCACATGTTTGAGTAGGCTGCGCCAATCGGTGGATTGGCCGGGTTGGTAAAATGCCAGCACGACAACCGAGAACGCGTTGTACATCACAATCACCACGCCCAACAGAAGACTACCCGCTGAAAGGCCATAGTTACCGTACATCCCCGCCGCTAGTGCTAGGCCCACGACCCCACAATTGCCGCGAAACGCGCCTTGAACGTAAATACCGCGATCCTGGCGGGCCACTCGGTAGTGCGCCCATGCCCAACTGAGCAAAAACTGGCCGAGCGTTGCCGCGGCAAAAAACACCATCAGTGAAACGTCTAGAGCAACGCTTAAGTCGGCTTTTATCAAACTGAGGAAAATCAAGGTGGGGAGCGTTGCCCTAAATACCAGCGCTGAGGCGGTCGAGACAAAAGCGCTATCGATCCATTTCAAGCGCTTAAGCCCCAGGCCAACAAATACCATCGCGAAGACAGGCAAGGTAACATCAAGCGTGCGGGCAAACAGTTCAAATAGGTTCACAACAGTATCTCGGTCAGCCTTAAATTTAGCGCCTGCTTATACTGTACTGCCGGGCAACGTTTGTCGACTGGCAAGCGGCGCCTGATGTGTAGCCCAGAACGCACGCTTACCAGAGGTTACTTGAGCTGATCAAAGAGCTCCATGACATCATCGTTGGGCATATTCACCACCACCCCATCACGCCCATGCTCCTTGGCTTTGTAACTACCCGCATCGGCTCGCGATAAAACATCCTCCACGCTGGTATCAATCTCATCAAAGGTAGTCACACCAATACTCAAGGTGACCATATACTCTTTGCCTGCATGAGTGACGGAGATTTCACTGACCGATTGTCGCAGTGACTCAGCAATTCTCCTTGCCTGAGCCAACGTACAACTGGGCAGCAGCACGCCAAACTCGTCGCCCCCCTGGCGCGCCACATGGTCACTACGGCGCACTTCCCAGGCAACCACCTGGGCGATACGGCGCAACATTTCATCACCTAGCGCGTGGCCACCTTCGTCATTGATGGGTTTGAAGTGATCCAAATCAAACAGTAAAAGGGCTGAAGGTGTGCTGGTTTTTTGGAAATCGGCAAACGCCTCTTCCAGGCGGCGCTCAAAGCCTCGGCGATTCAACAGGCCGGTTAATGGGTCGTGCTCCGCCTCCCAGCGCTGAATAGCTTCCTGCTGACGGCGCTCGGTAATATCTTTGACAACCCCCACTAAACCGAGGGTATGCCCATCCTGGGAGAGCATAACCACACGGGCATGAATATCCAGCCACAGCAGCTCATTATCACTGCGTAAGAAACGCAACTGGCGGACAAAATCGCTGCCGGTTTGCAGGCTGTGCAGCCACATATCCTTCGCACCGTCGACATCGTCAGTATGAATCTGCTTAAGCCATGCTTTCATGGGCACGTCAGTGGATATGCCCAGCATCTCCAGTAGCGCGGGGTTCATATAGGTAATGTTGCCCTTCATATTGGCGACAAACATACCCTGAGGCGCCGCATTGAGCACCGAGTCAAGAAACGCCTCACGCTCTTGCAGGTTACCTAGCAGCAGTTGCCGTTCATCCTCTACACGGTTAAAGGTGCCCGCCACCTGCTGCAACTCTTGCATCCTGGTCGCCAGGCTGACGCTTTCACGGTGTCCTAGCCCCACTTCACCAATCTGTTTTTCCAAATGCCTCAAAGGCGAAAGCACCCGACCCAGCATCCACCAAAGCAGCGGGAAAATGAGTAACACCAGCACCAGCCATGTCCACCATAGCTGCCTAATAAAATCTGCTAACGGAAGTTGCGCTTGAGAGACGGGCAAGTAAAGACCAACGACCCAACCGGCAGACCAGACCTGCGCGTAGGATTGAAGCGCCATCTCCCCTTGCACTAGCTGCCCAACGGCATCCCCCTCCCAGCCATCCAGCGCTAAGTCCAACCAGGGGTTAAACTCCTTGCTGGGCACATCAGAATTAATAAATGAACTATTCGGGTGGTATAAAACTTTCCCAGAGGAGGTCGCCACGCCTGCATAGCCTTTTTCACCCAAACGCACTTTGGCTAAACGACTAAATATCCCCCCTGAGTCCAGGCTAAGAATCCCCCCTACAAAGCCATCAAAATCGCCCTGCTCGGTGAAACGCGGCACCCCCACCAACACCATCGGCATGCCGCTCGCCCGGCCTACAAAAGGTTCGCTAACGTAGGAGCGGCGTGTACCACGCAGCATACGAAAATACTCAAGCTCAGCGGTTTCGAGCCCCACCCTGCCAACGATAGCGGGCCAGTCAGCAATAATCCTTCCATCGCGGTTGGCCACCACAATTCCCTCGAACCATGCCATTAGGCTATCGTTCTGTCGCAGCTGATGGCTGATCCAGCTCGCATCATCAGTAGGGCCTATCATTTCGCTTAAACGCTCTAACGCCTCAATGCGCATATCAATTTGCTGAGTGACCTCATCAGCGAGCAAGGTGGCTTCATAACGCAGATGCGACATATTCGTTTCCTGCACCATGGTCTTACCGACTTGCCACGCCATGCCCAGCACCAACGCGATCAGCAACAACAAGGTAAAGGAGAGCCCCAGCAGAAGCCGGCCCTTTAACGAACTGAAAGAAAATAGGTTTTTTAGCAGATGGGCAAAGCGCACCGATTATCCTTTTTATGCATCCTTTACTTAACTCCAGGTTCGGCAGAGCAGTATCAACGATACGGAGAGCTAACAAACTTACCAAAAAAGTAGCAATTATGCGCGTTGAATAAATCAAACTTAAGGCAATTTTTTTTTATCATGCAAATGGTTGCTGCGGGTAGAAAAATAGTGAGCACTCACAAAACCTGAATTGATAACCCCCTCCAATTCACGTATGTTCGCCCGCCTACACCTCATCCGGTTACCTCACCACGGCCTTATTTATGGCGAAACGAACAGCAGGCTACACATCTTCAGGTATTGGCAAGCTGGCTGCCCTGCCTGCGCTGCTGTCCGAATTTGACCAATTCATCAGAATAAGTGCACTCAAGCCCCAGCCCGATGCAGTGATTGGCTGGGGGTTAAAGCCCACCAGCATCCGCGCCAGGCGGTATGCCCAGCGTCGACAGCTAGCTTACATCGCCTTGGAAGATGGTTTTATACGCTCCTTAGGGTTAGGCGTAAACGGCTTTCAGCCGCACAGTCTGGTGGTCGATGAGACCGGTATTTATTACGATGCATCGCGTCCTTCTGATTTAGAAAACTGGCTTAACACGGCCACGTTCGACGCTGAGGAGTTAGCCCAGGCGGAGCGCTGTATGGCGCTGATTGCCCACTATCGGCTCTCCAAATATAACCACGCCCCCGACCAACCGATTAACAGTAACAGCCGAGGGCGTGTGCTGGTGGTTGACCAAACCGCCGGGGATGCTTCTATTCACTACGGTGGCGCCAGCGGTAGTAGCTTCGACCAAATGCTCGAGGCAGCGTTAGCAGAGCACCCGGACAGCGAAATTCTGGTCAAGATCCATCCGGATGTCATCGCCGGGAAAAAACAGGGCCACCTGCTTAACGCCGCAGCTCATCCGCGCTGCCAGGTAATCGGCGAAGACCTTAATCCCTGGGCGCTATTTGATCAGGTCGACCATGTCTATGTGGTGACCAGCCAGCTTGGCTTTGAAGCCCTGCTGGCCGGTAAGCAGGTACACTGCTTCGGCATTCCGTTTTACGCGGGCTGGGGGCTTACCCATGACCAACTGCCCTGCCCCCGCCGGCGCGTTAAACGTACATTAGTTGAAGTGTTTGCTGCCGCCTATTTGCGCTACTGCCGCTACGCCAACCCTTACACCCTGCAATCAGCCACGCTGGAAGAGACGATAGCCTTAATCGCCGACCAAAAGCGCCAGCAGGAGCGCTACCGGGGCCGCTGGCGGGCGTGTGGTTTCTCCTCATGGAAACGGCGCTTTATTGGCGATTTTTTAGGCCCCGCTGCTCAGGTGAATTTTCAAACCGAAGTGGCAGCCAATAAGCAGCCCGACGAACGGCAGTTGGTGTGGTCTAGCCGCATTGATGCTGACTTTAAACGCCTGCACGCGCATCACATGGCCAACCTATGGCGCATGGAAGATGGCTTTATTCGCTCGGTGGGTCTGGGGGTCGATCTCACCCAGCCATTGTCACTGGTGATTGATTCCCAAGGCATTTATTACGACCCCAGCCAGCCCAGCGACTTGGAAGAGCTGCTCAATAGCAGCCACTTTAGTGACGACCTGCTGCTACGCGCCCGGTATTTACGTGAAAGGCTGGTGGCGCTCAAGCTATCCAAATACAACGTGCGCGGCCAGTCAGAGGTCGAGCTGCCCCAGGATCGTTACACCATATTAGTGCCCGGCCAAGTCGAGAGCGATGCCTCAATTGCCACCGGCTCGCCGCACATTAATACCAATAGCGGGCTGTTGAACGCTGTTCGTAGCGCCCATCCGGATGCCTACATCATTTACAAAGCGCATCCAGACGTATTGAGCGGTGCGCGTGTCGGGGCACTCGATACCAAAGCCAAACGCCTGTATGATCTAGATGCCAGCGACATCGACATCGCCACCCTGTTAGAGCGCGTCGATGCAGTGCATACGATGAGCTCCTTGACCGGATTTGAAGCACTTTTGCGCCAGCGAGAAGTCAGCACCTACGGGCTACCGTTTTATGCTGGCTGGGGCCTAACGCAGGATGCGCTTAGCTGCCCACGCCGTACGCGCTCACTCTCGCTGGATGCGCTGGTTGCCGGGACACTGATTCTCTACCCCGGCTATGTGGATCCAACGACCCGCCAGCTATGCAATGCTGAAACCGTCGTCAGCCTGTTGGAACAGGCAAGAAACCAAAAAAACATCCTTACATGGAAACAGCATCTCTACCGCTGTTATCGTAACTTGTTGATCGGAAGGCATTGAGTTGAAGCATCAGAAGCGTGCATTCTTATTTTTGCAGGGCGTTTGCTCACCCTTTTACCAGCGCTTGGCCAAGCGTTTGGTTAACGATGGGCACCGAGTCGTTAAGGTCAACTTTAATGCGGGCGATATTGCCTACTGGCAGCGCACCCACGGCGAAAGCCACTTGTATCGCGGCCCTACCGCTGAATTACCCGGCTATATCAAATCACTCTGGGAGCAGTACGCCATCACCGACCAGGTAGTGTTCGGTGATCGTCGCCCTATTCACCGCCCCGCGGTCGATAATGCCGCCGCCGCAGGCGTACGAACCCACGTGTTTGAAGAGGGCTACTTTCGCCCGTTCTGGATCACGCTGGAGCGCGAAGGGGTTAACGGCCATTCGTTGCTGCCTCGTGACCCCAATTGGTTTTATGAGACCGGCAAAGCACTGCCCGAGCCACCCGCACCGGTGCGCTTTCGCTCATCTTTTAAAATTCGCGCCATGCACGATGTTGGCTACCACTTGGCCGGGTTGGCCAATCCGCTGGTCGCGCCGCACTACCGCAATCACGCGCCGATCACGGCCCCGGTTGAGTACGCAGGCTACCTCAAGCGGTTTGCCCAGCTAAAAGCCGTTTGGAAAAAGCGCGATGCGGCGCGCATCAAAGCGCTGATCGAAAGCGGTCGTCCCTACTTTATGCTGCCCCTGCAGTTAAATAGCGATGCGCAAATTCGCGATCACTCCCCCTACGCCAATATGCAGGAAGTGATGGACGACATAATGGCATCGTTCGCCCAACACGCACCCAGCGAGACACAGCTCTGCATCAAGAACCACCCTTTGGATATGGGCTTGGTCAATTACCCCAAGATCATCAAGAAGCTTGCCGAACGCCATGGCCTGCAAGGGCGCATCGTCTATTTGGAGTCGGGGGATCTCAACGCCCTGCTCAAACACGCCAGGGGCAATGTGACCGTTAACAGCACCGTGGGCATCGTGTCGCTGGAGAAAAACTGCCCCACCTATGCGCTTAGCGATCCGATCTACAATTTAGATGGACTGACCTATCAAGGCGACCTGGCAGATTTTTGGCAGCAGCCGCAGCCGCCCAACGGCGAGCTCTTTGGCTATTTTCAAAAGACCGTCATGCATGCCGTTCAGGTTAACGGGGGCTACTACTGCCAGCCCGGCATCGATTTAGCCGTGGATAACGCCGCCCGCATACTCGAAGCCTGCCCGTCGCCGCTGGAGAAGTTGCTGTGACTGATTCTGTGACAGAACCTGTGACCGTTACGGGGAAAGCGACGACGAAACAGCCTCCTCATAACCGCTGCGTGCTGATCACCGGTGCTACTGGCGCGATTGGGGGCGCCCTGGCAAGCGCCTATGCCGGCCCCAGTACCCATTTGGTACTGCATGGACGCCAGCAGGAGAAGCTAGAGGCAATTGCCAGCACCTGCCGCAAGCAAGGCGCCCAAGTCACCCTATCCACCATCGAGCTAACCGATGGCCACGCGCTGCAAGGCTGGCTGTCCGAACTCTGCGCCCAACAAGTGCCGGATATCGTGATTGCCAACGCGGGCAAGAATACCCACCCCCAAGGGCCAGCTCTCTTAGAGCCCTGGGAGGACGTACAGGCGCTGCTGGATATTAACCTGAAAACCCCTATCGCCATGGTGCAGCATCTGGTACCCGCCATGCAGGCCCGCGGCAGCGGTCAGCTCGTGCTGATCAGCTCGCTTGCCGCATGGCACGGCTTACCCACTACACCCAGCTATAGCGCCAGCAAAGCGGGTATCAAGGCCTATGGCGAAGGGCTACGCGGACTGCTCGCGCCTCACGGTATCGGCGTAACGGTGGTCATGCCCGGCTATGTCACCTCACCCATGTGTGAAGCCATGCCAGGCCCCAAACCCTGGGAGTGGCCACCCGAGCGCGCCGCCAAAGTCATTAAGCGCGGCATCACTGCCAACCGTGCGCGTATCAGCTTTCCTTTCCCGCTTAATTTTGGCACTTGGTGGCTGGCGGTTCTCCCGGCGGGGATTTCTCAGTGGTTGATCAAACGCCTGGGCTTTAACCACCCGGGAGACACGCCCCATGATTAGCGCGCTGATGTGGCCGCTGCTCTTGGGGCTGTTGATAAGTGGCGCGTTTGAAGCCCTGCTCAGCCCTCGGCCGCGCCCTTTTTGGCAGCGCGGAGCAGCCGCCAATAGTGTCCACCTTGGCACATGGCTACTGCTTTTCGGACTGCTGGTGCTGCTACTCCAGCGCCCGTGGTTTGCGGTAATGGTGTTTCTCTCGCTGC
>CEGF01003380.1_pt1 | contig 15888 bp, 17 predicted proteins | sample 306341 | NCBI WGS metagenome assembly CEGF01 (sample SAMEA2755655, study PRJEB7226) | microbial mat metagenome | biome: microbial mat; feature: hypersaline; material: grass silage | place: USA | collected 2014-02-19 | depth 0 m
CACTTAATCCGGATACCCTTTTTAACTTAAAAGCAGTTACTTGCCCTATTATCTGAATAACTTAAGATGAGCCGATGAAAACATACGAAGCCACCATTTTCATTGTTGAAGATGACGTAGACATTCGAAGCCTGGTGTCGGAACTACTGCAAAGTGAAGGGTTTGACGCTATCACGGCAAAGGATGCGATTGAGCTGCAGGCCGCATTGGCGAAGGTGAGTCCCGATCTGATTATCCTCGATGTAATGCTGCCTGGAGAAGACGGCTTTTCGCTGTGCCGAAAACTTCGTGCCAGGAACAATGTTCCAATCCTGATGCTGACTGCGAAAAGGGACGAAATCGATCGTGTGGTCGGATTGGAAATGGGCGCGGATGATTACGTTTTGAAGCCGTTCAGTCCGCGCGAGCTTGTCGCCCGCGTCCGTGCCCTATTACGACGAGCGGGCATGCCCGCCGATCTCGCCTCATCGGCGACTCGCCGCTACAGCTTCGATCGTCTGATTATCGATCTGGACGCGCGACAACTTTTAGATTTAGAGGATTCTCCATTGGTATTGACCAGCGCCGAATTTGACCTCCTCGCGTGCTTTATCACGCGTCCTCGTCGGGTGTTGACGAGAGAGCAATTACTGGATTGGACAAGAGGCCGCGCCGCCGAGCCATATGATCGGACCGTCGACGTTTTGATATCCCGTTTGCGGAAGAAATTGGCCGCAGTCAGTTCAGGGGCAGCATTAATTACAACCGTGCGCAACGGTGGCTACCTGTTCACCGCCACGGTAAAACAGTTGACATGACCGGACCCTTCACCCTCGCCCGTCGGATGGCGCTGATTGTCATCGTCGCGCTACTGGCATTGTGGCTAGGCCTGGTCATCAACACCTATATCCGGACATTCAATGGCGCCGACATACATCGCCCTTCTCCAGCCCGTGTTGGTGCCATTTACGATGCTGTGTCCCACACACCCGAAAACCGGAGAAAAGTGCTTCTGGCTGCCTTAACGTCACCAACGGTTGAGGTCGTGATCGCGTCAGAGGAGCAGCTCGCTTTTACTCAAGAGACCAGAGAGTACACCAAGATCAAGGCCCGCGAGTCGGATGAAGCTCTCCTACACACGTATCGCAAGGCCCTTCCCAATCTAAGTGTTTCAATATTTCGCTACAGGACTACGCTCCTCCGGAACGGCCTGCCTCGTATTGGTTGGGTTAGACGACAGGTTATCGAAGTTCGCATTCCTCTACACACTGGCGACATATTAGTAATACGTAATCGTTCCTTGTTTTCAGCAACCCCCTTCGGCGCGCCAGTAGGTCTCGCCGGAGGGCTTCTGGGAACCATCATCGCGTTCATAGCGCTACTCGCAATGTATCGCGAGCTACGCCCGCTTGCTCATCTGGCCCGTGCCGTCAATCGGTTTGACTTCTCGGGCGACCCTATCCCGCTGCCTCAAACAAATCACAAAAGCCCTGAACTAAGCGCGCTGTTCATGGCCTTCGATAGACTACAAACACGCCTAACACAGGTATTACGTGCTCGATTTCTCCTAATTGCCGGCATTTCCCATGATGTCCGCACCTTTGCCACACGGCTACGGCTAAGAGTGGAAGCCATACCGGATGAGCCGCAACGACATCGGGCCATTCACGATATTACTGATATGATTCGATTGCTTGACGACGCCCTTCTCGCCTCAAGAGCAGGGTCAGACGACCTGAGTGAGGAGCTGTTGGACTTATCCGAGTTCATACAGGCTGAATGTGCGGATAGAAGAGAAGCAGGTCTACCTGTCACACTTTTGCACGCGCCCGCGGCTCAGCCAATTCAAGTCCTGGCCGATAGGCTGGCCCTGCGGCGCGTGATCGACAATCTAATTGAGAACGCTGTAAAGTATGGCGATGCGGCACGCATTAGGATATCCGTTTCATCCGGAATGGCATTTATTGATGTCGAGGACAATGGCCCCGGCCTACCTGTCGATCTGATGAATCTCTTAACGGAGCCTTTCGTTCGCGGCGAAACTTCACGCAATCGTGAAACTGGCGGCGCGGGACTCGGCTTGTCCGTCGCACGGGCACTTGTAGAGGCTCACGGCGGGAATCTCAGCATTCTCAATGGCGCCGCCTCCCATGGGTATATTCGTATTGCTCTTCCCCTCTTTGCCGTCATCGATGACTAGTCAACCTTCGAGGATCCCTTCTATGTTGGTAATACCGACCAACCCTCTATAGGAGGAAGGCGTTTAGCGGTGTATCTGTGCTACATCTCCATACGAACGATTACCTTTCCCTTCGCGTGACCTGTCGCTACTTTCTCCAAAGCTGACTGGGCTCTCTCCAATGGAAAGATCGAGTCGAAAACAACCCTGAGTCGCCCCGAGTCAAATAACTCAATCGCTTTTGATAACGATGATGCCGCGCTTTTAAAAAAAACAAACTCACCGGTGTTGCCATTTCTGGCTTGAACTGAAAAATCGACCAAGGAGGCAATTCGGCCTTCCGGACCAAGCACGGACCAGGAGCGCTCCAGGGTTTCGCCACCAATCGTATCCAGAACCAGATCAACATCACTCAGAAGAGAGAAGTCCTCATTGCCGTAATCGATCACCTCATCAGCGCCCAGGCTCCGCACCAGATCAAGATTCGCCGCTGAAGCCGTCGCAATAACATAAGCTCCTGCATTACGGGCCAACTGAACGGCAAAGCCTCCCACGCCTCCCGCTCCAGCATGAATCAGTACACGCTGCCCGCTCTTCAACTGGCCGCTATCAAAGAGACCTTGCCAAGCCGTACCAAAGGCCGTCGGCAATGATGCAGCCTGCTCAAAGCTCATCGTTTTGGAAATAGTGCGTAGTTGCTCGGCGGGAACGACCAACTGCTGGCCAAGAGCACCTCCGGCTTCCGGCGAGCAGCGTCCTACGACTCGATCACCCACTGCCAAATCCGCCACCAACGTCCCCACCGCGTGCACCACACCGCTAAAATCCGTACCCGGAGCATAGGGCAACTTAACAGGAAAGATCGCTTGCATGTCGCCGGCAATCATTTTCAGGTCCAGGGGGTTGACGCTAGCGGCCTCGACTTGAACCAGCACTTCGTTGGGACTCGGCTCTGCGATATCAACATTATTGAGCACAACGGCGCCCGGACTACCAAAGGAGTGAATTAGTGCTGTTTTCATGGTTTGCCTCACTATGATCAGGATTGTAATTTCGGGAATCGACCAATTTGTTGAAACACACCAAACCAGTCTTCCAGATGCCAGGTCCTCGTCACCCGATGGCCATTCAGCCGATGAAACTCATGAATGCGAAAACAGACAGCCCTGCCGGTAGGCGCAATACCAAACAGGTCACCGCGGTGCGTCCCACTCATCTCGGCACGCACCGCAATTCGACCAGGCTCTTGCACCAGTTCCTGGATGGCGACGTGTATGTCGGGAAACGCTGAGATCACACTGCGAATGATGGGCTTGAAGCCGCCGGGACCCCGCCCCTGCCCAGGCGCGGGAGGAAGATCACACCAGTCGGCTGTCACCGCGTCATCCACAAGATCGGGATTCCCCTCGTTGAAGGACCTGTAGAAGGTCTCGACTGCCAGCCGCTCGGCCTGAAGACGATCCGCCATATCGTTATCGAGAATGCTCATTGAATCCTAGCTCCAAACAAGGATGGCAGGATTCTGCGTGACCCTATAAAATCGATCCAACAAATAATCGATATATATCAAAATTTGTTTTATGGATTTTCATGGTATCGACCTGAACCTTCTTGTGGCCTTCGACGCCTTGATGAGTGAGCGAAATGTGACACGCGCGGCCGCCCATGTCGGCGTTAGCCAGCCGGCCATGAGCGCGGCACTTTCGCGGCTGCGCAAGCTCCTTGACGACCCGTTATTCTTGCGAAACGCCAACGGCCTGATACCGACGCCTCGTGCCCGAGAGCTCGCCTCTCCTTTATCCCAAGCGTTACGACAGATCGAAACTACGTTGGTGAGAAATCCGGTGTTCACACCGGCGCACACCTCGCAGACCTTTACCCTTGGCCTGTCGGATTATCCCGCTTTCGTACTGCTCCCTTCGCTACTGCAGACCCTGACGGAACAGGCTCCCGGGGTATCATTGAATGTGCGGACGTTCAACGACCGTAACCACGCCATTGACCTTTTGGACTCTGGAAAAATCGATGCGGCGGTCGGCATGCCCCCCTCACATACCGATAGCCGTATATTGATACGCCCTATTCTCAATGACGAGTTTGTCACCATCGTCTCCGACGACCACCCCGCAATCCAGCATGGAATGAATCTGAGCACTTACTTGGCGCTGCCCCATATATTGGTTTCCCCGGAAGACGAGCGGCACGGCTTAGTGGATCAGGCCCTCGCGCAGCACGGTAAAACGCGTATGCTGGCATTGACACTCCCTCAGATGTTCGCCGTTCCCGCCATCGTGGCTCAGACCCAAATGGTGGCCACCATTCTGAAGCGGGTGCCCCTCAGTTCCCCGGTCAACCAAAGACTTGCGCTCTTCCCCCCTCCCATCACACTGCCAGAAGTGACTTACACCCTGATCTGGCACCGACGTAACGAATCGCACCCGGCTCAACAGTGGCTTAGAGCGTTGATTACCGAATTAGCATCGTCGTTGTAATGCCCTATCCTTTCCACGATTGCACGGTCTTCGAGTTGTCGAAGCGATAAGACCCGAGACAACATGTGGGCATGTCGCCATGACCGTAGCTGCCCGACCGGGCCTGCTGTGGATTGGGGCTTATTTATTGATTCAAGCCGGGGCGAAATGACTCCGGCACGGTCAGTTCGTAGGTACGCCCAAACCGCACAAGCCCGGTAAGCCCGGACGGCGCCCGTTGGGAACTGAAATACAATCGGGAGCCATCCGGTGTGAACGCCGGTCCGGTAAGCTCGCTACCACCACCAGGCACCTGCAGCAGAATCTTCGCGGGCTGATTGGGCACCATGACCATCAGGCGCATGGCGTCGCCATCCTCGGCCACCACGACATCCCCCATAGGGCTGATCACCAGGTTATCCACATCGTCGAACGCTTCCTCCCCGGAGGTGACCAACTGATCGTTGTCGAACACGACTTCGATCAAGCCATTATCGACATCCAAAGCATGGACCCGGTTGTCACCTTTGCAGGCAAAGAACACCACGGCACGCAGGGGATCCTCAAAGCCGGAGACCGTTTCCTGTTCGCCCTCCGGCCAGTACTGAATCCAGATCCCCTCGCCCCCCTTGAAACGTGTACCCGGCGCCCCCACGCCGGTGCTCTCCTCAATGCGCGCCCGTACCCGGCTTTGGGGTTCATCCGGCGACAGCACATCCACCCAACTCACACGGCGAATTAGTCGGGCGTCTTCCAAATTCTCCATATAGGCCCCGTTCTCGAAACCTTCCACTTCCAGTACCTGGAGTCGGCCGTTATCCAGGTCCAAGCCTTCGCTACCGTTAATGGCGCTGACCCGCCCATCGGATACAAACCTGTAGAGGCGACCGTCTCCCTCATCTTCGGTCATGAACACCGTTGTCGTATCCATGTCCACCGCGGCCGCCTCATGCTTGAACCGGCCCATGGCAGGATGAGACTGGGCCTGCCCAGGCGTGCCACGCGGGTCGCATTCGTACACCTGTCCACTCTGGATTTCTTCGCAGGACAGCCAAGTCCCCCAGGGCGTGGCTCCGCCGGCACAGTTGGTCAGGGTGTTCTCCAGAATCGGATAGGCATCCAACAGATCCCCGTTGGCGCCAAAACGCAAAGCGCCGACGCCGCCGGGAACGAACTCGCTATTGGACACGTATACCCAACCACCGTCCGCCATGGGAAATACTGCTCCTCCGTCAGGGTATGGGTGCCAAAGATACCCCAAGACACCGGGGGTCGGCTGAAGTCCTGCAGTGGCCACCAAACGCAAAGAAAACCCTTCAGGAATCAGCACTCCGTCCACACCGGAATCCACCAGGGGGCCAATATTCGCCAATGGTCCTGCTTTGAGCGGAAGTTCTCGAGCCTGCGGTGAGGGTTCCGGCGTCGGATCCGGTGTTTCGCCCCCGGTGTCCGGGTCTTGGGGCTGTTCACCACCATCGGACGAGGAGTTGGAGGAGCCACCGCCGCAAGCGGTAATTGCCGCGGCGCTACCGCCTAAAAACATCAGTTGTAAGATACGTCTGCGAGAAATTGCCATGATTCACCGTCTCCTGCCCAGAAAGTCAGATACGTTTAAAGAGCAGGAAAAATAAGCGGCTCAGTTGATCGGTCGTTGAAGAAAAAATGAATTCTTATTGCGGATGCGTAATGTTTTGTAATCTTGCGACCATCGACTGAGACAATCACCACACTAAAAATTACCGCTTCTTGCTCCTTCTCTAGCCATCATCGGTCTTTGCGAGCAACCGCTACGCTCAGAAACCCTATGCGCACAGCTTCTCGAGCACCCGGATTATACATACGGAACAACATAGTGAATTCGTACCCTCGAAGAGCCCCATAAAGCACCGCTCCTTACTCAACCTCCCGAAACGCGTCAGGGATCGTCAGTTCATAGGTGACGCCGATGCCCCGAACAATGCCATCGGTGGGACCACGCTGGGAACTGAAGTAAAGACGACCTCCATCCGGCGTAAAGGCGGGGCCGGTGAGCTCACTACGCTTCCCCGGCACCTTGACCAGAATCTTCGAGGGCCGGTTCGGCACCACCACCATCAAGCGCATGGCGTCACCGTCCTCCGCCACAATCACATCCCCCATGGGGCTGACCACCACGTTATCCACGTCATCGAACGGTGCTTGATCGGGCCCGCCATCCAACTGGCCGCTTTCATTGTCGAACACCACTTCGATCAGGTCGTTGTCGATGTCCAACGCGTAGACACGGTTATCCCCCTTGCTGGCGAAGAACGCCACCGCCCGGAGGGGGCGTTCAACTCCCGCGACTGGGGGCTGTTGATCCACGGGCAGGTTGTGGATCCATATCCCCTCGCCGCCTTTGAAGGTCGTGCCCGGCGCCCCTTGCCCTGTGCCTTCCACGATACGCTGACGCACCTCGCTCTGTGGCTGTACGGGTTCGATCACATCCACCCAGTGGACCCGGTGTACGCGTCGCGCGTCTTCCAGGTCCTCCAGATAGCCACCGTTTTCGAAGCCTGCCACTTCCAGCACTTGCAATACGCCGTTATGCAAGTCCAGGCCCTGCTGGCCATTCAGCGCCGTGGCCATGCCCGCGGAAACGAACCGGTAGAGGCGCCCGTCTCCCCGGTCCTCGGTCATGAACACCGTGCGTGTGGGCATGTCCACCGCGGCGGCTTCATGATGGAGACGTCCCAATGCCGGTTTGACCTCGGCCTGCCCGGGCGCTCCCAACGGGTCGCACTCGTACACTTGCCCGTCCTCGATCTCCTCACAGGAGAGCCAGGTACCCCAGGGGGTGGCTCCACCGGCGCAGTTGCGTCGGGTATCGTCGAGAATGCGATAGGCGTCGATGAGCTTGCCCTCACGGTCAAAGCGGAGCGCTCCTACCCCACCCACATTGGTGTCCTCGCAATTGGACACATAAACCCAGCCGCCATCGGACGTCACGGGAAATACCGCGCCGCCATCCGGGGCCCGGTGCCACCAACACCCCAGCAGGTCGCCCATGACCGGCGTACCAGACACCGCGACCCGGCGAATCGCAAACCCGGCGGGAATCAGGATTCCATCCACTCCGGAATCCATCAGCTCACCGATGCCAGCCAGAGGCCCGCCGCTCAGCGGCAATTCTCGGGCCAGTTCCTCAGGAGTTGGCTCCGGAGAAGCGGGATCCTCTCCGAGATCATCGCCATCGGAAGGTGGCCTTTCCCCACCACTGGAGCCACCACCACCGCACGCGGCAAGATACGTGACGCCCATGCCGTAAAACATGGCCTGCAATAGCGCTCTTCGGGATCCGTCCATGATATGCACCTGCCCTCGTCCAACGGGATATCAGCAGGCTAGCTCCTGCGATTGACACTATTGCTTCAACGTAAAAGCCTGGATCCGATTGGCCCAAACGGATACCCGGCCATCTTGATGCCAGACCTCGGCAGTACTGGTCCCTTGGCCACACCCGTTCTCATGCAGAGGGAGCGTCTCAGACGCCTTGGTGGCCGGAGCCCTTCCAGGGCGTGCGGAGGCTAATCGCAAATCCATTCGACCTTCTGAACATTCACGAACTCACAGCACGCCCCGACTCGCGCCACGCCATCCCGGTAGTGCGCCGTCTGTTCGTGATATTCCAGGGCCTCGGCATTCACCCAGCGTTCCAACAAATAGAAGGTATCGGGCATCACCTCTCCCCGTGCAATGCGGTAGCCAAGACAGCCGCTCTCTTGCAGACTCGATTTCTGTAGAGTCCGTAAAATCTCACACAGATCACCGGCGCAACCCGCCCGGGCTCGTAGCATGACAATCACGTCAACGAACGGTGTCATCATCACCGCACCTCCTTCTTCATTGGGTCTGACTCGGTTCGCCTGTTCCGGCGTGCCAGCCAGAGCAAAGGAAGCTGGGCCAAGACGACCAGCACCACACCAGCCCACGGTGTCATCGCCATCCGCTCTCGCGCCACCAGCCCACTCCCTAACGTCTCTCCCAGCGTAATGCCCAGGTTGAACGCCGAGATATTCAGTGCCGAGGCGAAATCCACCGCTCGCGGGGCCCGCCGTTCCGCGGTGGCGAGCATTCCGGCCTGAAAGGCTGGGGACATACCGAACGCCAAGACGCCCCAAGCGAAGAGCAGTAGTAGCACTGGCATGCGATAGGGCATTAACCAGGCCAATGCCACGAGAACAAGAAGCAACCCCACCATCATGCGGCGCAGTGCGGACACCCAGCCTATATCAGCGGCCAAGCGCCCCCCTACCAGATTACCGGCCAGGGTTGCCACACCAAAGACGACCAATAACACGCTCGCTGAGCTGGCGCTAAAACCGGTGATTTCCGTCAAAATCGGGGTGACGAAGGTAAAGGCGGGAAAGCTCGCCCCGAAGCCGAGCACGGTAACCCCCATCATCGCCAGAATCGCCGGCTGCCCCAACGCCGCCAGTTGGGTGCCCGCCCGGCCCGCCGGTGGTGTGGTCAGATTTGGGACCCAAAGCAGCATGGCCACCAAGGCAAGTATTGCCAGCCATACCACCGCGAAAAACGGAAGACGCCAGCCCAGACTATTGCCAATCAAGCTGCCCAATGGCACGCCAATCACCATTGCCAGCGTCAGCCCCGCGAACATCACCGCTATGGCGCGGCTGGCCTGCCCTTCCCGCGCCAGCCGCGCCGCCACCGTCGCGCCAATGGCAAAGAAACTACCGTGGGCCACGGCGGTGATAAGGCGTCCGGCCAGCAGCATGTCGTAACTGGTGGACAGGGCCGATAACAGGTTCCCGGCCAGAAATACGGCAACCAGCCCAAGCAAAAGAGGCTTGCGGGGCCACCGCGCCAAAGCAAGTACCACCACGGGGGTCCCCACGGCCAACGCCAGGGCGTACAGCCCGATCAAACCTCCGGCGCGGGCCAGCGGCACGCCAAGATCTTCAGCAATGGCAGGTAACACGCCTACCACGATGAACTCGGCCACACCGATGGCGAAGGCCGTGATGGCCAGCGCCCACACCCCGGAATGGACTCGGGAGTTCGGTTTCATTGGCGCCCCGCAACCTGCATGGCAATGGTCTGGTCGGCCTCAACCGTGGCCCCCGCCACGCCAACAGCGCCGATCACATCGCCATCCTCGTCGCTCAACACGACACCGCCACCGAAGCTGATCATGCCGCCATTGGTGGCCTCCAGCGTGTAGATGGCACCACCCGGCCGCGCCGAAACGCCGATCTCGCCGCTGTCGGTACGGAACAGGGCCGCCGTGCGCGCCTTCTTGATCGCCACGTCAATGGCACCGGGGACCGCGTTATCCATGCGCAGGAACCCACGAAGCAGGCCCGCCGTGTCCACCACACCGATGCAGACGGAGAATCCTTGTTCGTGCGCCAGTGCCCGGGCACGCTCGACAAGATTCTGAATTGCGGATTCAGTCAGGAATGACATACGAAACACCCTAGGTTTGAATGAGAGGGTGTCGATGATTCCGACCGGTCCTCGGCAAGGAAAGGTGCTGAGGAAGATTGGCGGCTAAAGTTTGATGATATCGAACATTTCGTTCAAAACCGCATTGGCCAATCGGCGCAGTGCCGCTTTGCGCAAGCGCCAGGACGGCCCGGCAACGCCGAGCGCGGCCACCACACGCCCCTGCCGTCGTAACGGTAACGCCAGACAATTCAGGCCCGGTTCGGCCTCTTCCAGATCCAGTGCATACCCCTGCTCGACGATCCCGGTCAGTTCCTGTTCCAGACCCGGAGGCATCAGGCTCGCACGACGCAGACTGCGTACCAGTAGCGGATCGTGAGCCAGGAACACTTTCCCGATGGCAGAGGTGGTCAGGCCTTCGCGGCGCCCGCGCGGACTGGCAGCCCGCAGGCTGCCGTTGCCTTCCAGTGCGTCGATGTACAGGTATTCCCGTGTGCCGCAGGGCACAGCCAGATAGCATGTCTCGTCGCTGCGCTCGGCAATGGCGTTCAAAGCAGGCGCGAATGCCGAACGTAGCGCGGCATCGGCGTCCGCGAGTGGCTGGGCAATCCCGCGCAGTCGAAGTCCCAGCGCGTAGCGGACACCTTGACGGGAAACATAGCCCATCGCCGCGAGAGTGTTGAGCAAGCCGTGCAGCGTACTTTTGTGCAGATTAAGCTGATCGGCCAGATCCGCCAGCCGCGCTTCACCACCCGCCGCGGCGATGGCTTCGAGCAGGAGCATCGCTCGTTCCACGGACTGGATACGCCGGTTTTCGTCGATCATGATGAGAACACCTGTCCGCCCGGTTTCAGCTGCAGTCACGTTGCAGTTTGGCATTGCAGAACACTGAAGGCATATTCAATGACCAACGGCGCCCCTTCGGGTTAGAAATGACCGCTCTCCGCTGCTACTGATACGCCCCGGCTGAGTACGTCAGCTCATAGCCGTGGCTGTAGATTTCCAGGATATTACCGAACGGGTCCTCCATATAGACCATTCGGTAGGGCTTCTCACCCGGAAAATACTCACGCACCGGCATCCGCTGTTTGCCACCGGCGGCGACGATCTTCGCCGCCAGGCCTTCCACATCAGGGTCCTGGACGCAGAAATGGAAGACACTGCCTTTCCAATACTCAAAGTTGTCAGACGGTTTTTCGGCATTACGGAACTCGAAAATTTCCACCCCGATACGGTCACCCGTGGACAAATGGGCAATACGGAACGAGCCCCAGCCCGCCCCGAAGACGTCCGTGCACATCACGCCGATGGCGCTCTTGTCCTCGCTGATGGTGGTGGGCGACATGATCAGGTACCACCCCATTACCTCTGTATAGAACGCCACGGCGGCATCCAGATCCGTGACCGACAGACCGATGTGGGAAAAGCTGCGGGGATAGACCGACGACATAGCAGTACCTCTCAGTAGATGAATGCTGGTCATTCTGGGTGGTCGACGGCATAATGAAAACCATGATTAAATTATCAATTCAATAAAATTTCATTATGCTAAATCCCCAATGGCTTAACACTTTCATGGCCGTGGTCGCGCACGGCAACTTCACGCGGGCCGCTGAATATCTGGACCTGACTCAGGCCGCCGTCAGCCAGCACGTGCAGCGGCTCGAGGCGCGCCTCGGACCATTGCTTGTGCGGCGCCCACGGCAGATCGAGCTAACCCCCGCCGGTCAGGCCCTGCTGGAATATTGCCATGAGGTTCAGATGGCGGACCGGCGTCTGGCCGCGCGCCTGGACGACGCCGATCCCGGCCACGGAGAAATCAGTCTGATCTCTCCAGGCAGCGTGGGACTGGCCCTGTACCCAAAATTGCTTGATTTGCAGCAAGTCAATCCGGGGCTGACCATTCATCATCGCTTCGCGCCTGATCCGGAGGTCCTGGCGGCTGTACTCCACCAACAATACGAATTGGGCGTGGTAACACTCAAACCGGATGATCCACGTCTTTGTGTCAACAAGTTTGCTACGGAGCCGCTGGAACTGGTCATTCCCGGCGGGGAACACGCCAGGCACTGGAGTGACCTGGAGCGTCTGGGTTTTATTGATCACCCGGACGGCCACGCCATGGCCAGTCGACTGTTGGCGCGCCGTTTTCCTGGTAACCCAGGCGTGCGCAGCCTGCCCATTCGCGGCTTCAGCAATCAGATCTCACTGATCCTGGAACCGGTTGCCAGAGGGCAGGGCTTTACCGTGATTCCCCGCCACGCCCGTCTGGCCTTCCCGCGCGCGGACGCCATACACGTGGTCGAATATGCCCCCGCAGTGGTCGATACCTTATGGCTGATTCACCGCGCTGAATGGCCGCTGTCCGCCCAAGCGACGCTCGCCGTGGAGTACCTGCGCAAGCAGCCCCCGGGGCGGACCTCATAGCCACGCCGGTGATCAAACACGCAACTGATCAGAGGCAGGATCGTCTAGAACAGACCGAGCGGTTGAGTGTCATAGCTGATCAGCAGGTTCTTGGTTTGCTGGTAATGATCGAGCATCATTTTGTGTGTTTCTCGGCCGATACCGGACTTCTTGTAGCCTGCGAAGGCCGCGTGGGCGCGGCCATTCGGGGTGCTTTCGGTGCCTTGCCAACGGCGACCCAAAGGAGGGCCGTATTCATAGGCCACGTCCCGGGGCGCCTGGAAAATCACATCAGCCTCTGAGACTGATGCGGGTGACACAGAGTTTTGGACGCCCTCCTCCAGACGGACAAGACAACCCTATGGGTTCAGGAAACCCGCCCATCGGCCAGCCTTACTATGACGCTTTGACGATCAGGCCGCCCCTGCTATCCTCCTCTCGTTCATCAGGATCCGCTGAAACACTGATCGATATGTGGAGAAGGATGCCCACGGCCAGCGATCTACGCTCTTGACAGAAGCCCCGCCTAAAGACGCCCTCCTCCAGCCTTTAGTCTGCCAAGGAAGCGTTATATGTTCTCTTATCAATCAAACTTTTCACAGACAATCAAAACCATTTCAATCTCTATCAGCACATTGATGACGGTGGCTACATTATTTGGGGCACTTCTCTTTACCTTTTACTGCATCAAAATCAACACTTTTCCACAGCACCTTTCCTTATCGGACGCTTTTTTATTCCTTCTTGTTTTCTTGTGCTTTTCTCTTGCATACGCCTTATTCGTAGGCAGCATGATCTCGCTTGGCCTGACGCTCTCTCTCGTCCTTCGCCCCCTCTTACTTTTTATTGCCCGAATAGCCAACAAGAAGATACCTTACGACCTTGCCCGCTTCTCATGGGTGGCTCTCCCTTTTGCACTGGTCGCGCCGTACTTTATTTTTGGCCTTGCCCATGACGACAAGACCCTATACGCCGCGTTACCGCTTATGTCCATCGCTTACTACTTTTTCTATTCCACCCTTATATCCAGCGGAAAAAGACTGAAGGCATCAAGAAAAAGTTCAGAAAGAAAGGAAATCGGCGACATAGACACCGATTATAAACAGCACAAAAACGCGTTCATTGCCAGCGCATTAGTGATCACCATGATGCCCTGCATTCTCCCTTGGGGTCCTTTTTTAGATGGCACAATGCGCCTGGCCCAACTGCGCCTTGACCATTCAACCATCTATACGAAGGAACCCTACAGTACGTTGATGCCCAAAGCGCTTGCCACGAAGAGCCCCTCAAACGTCCCTCACGGGTATAACGCTTACAGCGATATCAAAGTGCTTCTCAGAGGTACCGGAAATAGCGTCGCCATTGAGTTTCAGGATGAGGACGGCCTTCAGCGAATCGATATCCCAAATGATTTCATCATTATCAAACATCCCCGTCGGTAAGAGGCCTCGCCAACGCTATTCGGTACACCGGGCACGAATACCGAAGGAAATTTCGAAGGGTTGCTCCTATCTGGCCCAGAGAGCCGTCCTGGCGCGGCTGGAGGCAACCCTTGACATTCCGGCACAACCGTTGCTTAGATAGTAACCGCACTACCCCACCGCTGGGATAAGCGGCCCTTTAAAGCCCTGCCGGATCCTGAGACGGGGCGGCCTTCAGGCTTCGATCCCTCCTCGACCTCCGCCAACCGGCAACCTTCGACACCTTTTTCCATATCACCCCAACGGGGAAACACATCCCCATGGGGCACGCTTATGCGTGGTGTTTCTCTGTGTTTTCTTAACGTTAAGGAGATTCACTATGAACCAAGCTCAATCCACTCAGTCCACTCAAGAAAAGCAATACTTCGATCTGCACACCACCGGCATCGGGTACCTGAACCGTATCCGCGAAGTGTCTCCCAAGAAGGGCAATCCCTTCCTGGCGTGCAACATCGCGGCGCTGTCCGGCGCCACCGACGATGTGGTGTACACCCGCTTCGACTGCCGTGTCAGCGGCAAAGAGGCGGAGGCGTTGGTCCGGCAGTACGAGGACGCCGTGAAGCAGGATCAGAAGGTCTTGGTCAGCTTCAAAATCGGCGACTTGTGGGTCGATAGCTTCACCTACACCAAAGGCGACAAAGTCGGCCAGATCGGCGTCAGCCTAAAGGCCCGTCTGTTGTTCATCAGTTGGATCAAGGTGAACGGTCAGTTGGTCTACAAAGCGGAAAAGGCGGAACGGCCGCAGCTGGAGCAGGATCCGTCCGGTCAAGCCGATCAGAGTGGCCAGGACGATCAGTCCGAAGCGGCGTCTTCCGAGGACAGCCCGGCACCCGCTGCCGAGGCTTCACCCTCTCCGGAAGAAGCACCGCGTCAGTCCGCTCAGACCGCACTGCCTGAAACCGTCCAGCTGTCCAAGGACGCGCCGGACTTTCAGGAACGCAAAGCGGCGCTGAAACAGCAAGGCTATCGCTTCGACGGTCAGGCTAAAGTGTGGCGTTTGCCCACCGATGCGGCCAAGGCCGCCATCGAGGCGCAACGCCAAGCCAACGCCCAAGACTGGGCGCGCAGTGCTCAGGCCACCGCTTGATTTTTTTAATCCTCAATCCAGGCCCCGTTTTCGGGGCCTTTCCTGTCATTCCACCCACCGTCCCGGGGGCCTTGCCCCACGGGGTCAGTGCCTCCTTCAGTGGTTCATCAGGAGGCTTTAATGTCCCTCAGTTCAACCCCATCCATCAATGACGGCGCTCTCCGCACCCCCATCGACTACACCAGTATCCAAACGCACCCGGTTATTCGCGAAGCGATTGGTATCCTGGAGGCCCAGCTCTTCAAACGCGAAGCCTCGCTGACCAGCTCCCTGGCTGTCCGCGAGTATCTTCGTCTGCAACTGGCCAGCGAGCCTTTGGAAGTGTTCGCCACCGTCTTCCTCGACAATCACCATGGCGTCATCGCCTACGAACCCTTGTTTCGAGGCAGCATCAGCGGCGCCGCGATCCACCCTCGTGCCGTGGTCAGACGGGCCATTGAGCACAATTGCTCCGCGGTCATCTTCGCCCACAACCACCCTTCAGGCGACACTGAACCCAGCCGGGCCGACCGGGATGCAACAACCCGTTTAAAAGCGGCCCTGGACCTGGTGGATGTCCGTGTTCTGGATCATTTCATCATCGGCAAAGGCACGCCCCTGTCCTTCGCCGAAGAAGGCTATTTGTAACCACCCGGGCCTCATCGGCCCTCCCCGTTTTCCATTCCAAGCTCTGCCCTGCCCGCCAGGGCTTTTCCTTTCCTTCTGGAGTCTGCCCTATGATTTCCTTATCTGGCCAATTGGCCATCCGCACCATTCACGGGCGCAACGGCGCGTTCAACGTTGGCCGCCTTTCCACCTCCATCGGCGATTTTGTCGTCAAGAATGCGGAGCTGGATCAGTACCACGAAGGCAAGTACG
>CEGF01003204.1_pt1 | contig 15864 bp, 1 predicted proteins | sample 306341 | NCBI WGS metagenome assembly CEGF01 (sample SAMEA2755655, study PRJEB7226) | microbial mat metagenome | biome: microbial mat; feature: hypersaline; material: grass silage | place: USA | collected 2014-02-19 | depth 0 m
TAAGCCAAACGTGTTAATCCCCCTATTGACTTCATCTAAAACTTCTGTAGAATACGCCACACGTTGATGCGGGGTGGAGCAGTCTGGTAGCTCGTCGGGCTCATAACCCGAAGGTCATCGGTTCAAATCCGGTCCCCGCTACCAATATTTTGAAAGGCAGATCAGTAACTTACTGGTCTGCCTTTTTTTGTTTTTGTTTGCCGACTAATTTCCTCTTATATATTAGCTTTCGCTATTATCTCAGCAATTTCTTCTAACGGCCCTTCAGTCGACGGTACTACCCCAATTTCGAAAATCATGCGTTTGAGCAGTGCATACTGGCATGGATCAGGGCGATGGCCACATACTTATTTGGCTCCTTTGCGCCACAACCTGATTGAATTTGCCTAGACACAATCCATCCTTTGCTGTCACTTAGAGAACTTCTTGCGCAGCCCATAGAGAAAAAGGGGGGATCACCCCGCCGGCAGTGGCAAACCATATTCACTGCGCACATCAAGCCTGCGATTTCTCGCAGGCTTGATTAACACTTTTTATCTCATCAGCACCGCCTCGCTAACTCTAGCAAGTGCTATATGATTCGAACATTACATCAAGGCGCCTTGGTCATTTTCCTGCACGCCGCTGATGCTCACATCATCACTCATCGCAACGAGTTCTTCCCCGATGGACGAACCATCATTCATATCGCTGGCCATATTCATCATATCCATGTTCAACACACTGGCCGCATTCACATCAGAATCTCGACTGATCTGAAACGAAGCCAGATCCTGAGAGCCACCGTTGAAGGTAAGACGCAACACCTGAACCCCCTCTTCAAGATCCAGCGTCAGCGAAGGTCCGTCCACATAGGTTCCCCAGGCGCCAGAGTTCGGCACCGACGCCGGGGCGGACTGTTCGTAAAAGACGCCATTCTGTTCAACCGCAGCAGAGATGGTACGGCCATCATTGGGTGACGAAGTCACGAACGACAGGGTGTGGCTGCCAGCTTGTTCGACGTTGATGGTGTATTCCACCCATTCACCTTCATCGACCCAGCCTATCGCCTCGCCCTGCCCAACGATATCTACCCCTTCATCCGGGCGGAAGTCCGATCCAATCTGAACAGCATCGGCGTCGTTGTAGGCAACGTCCTGGCCACCTTCGTCGAATAGAGCCGCATTAAGCGTCAAGCCTTCATCAGCATCCACCAACCATGGCGTGCCGCCTGCATTGAAAGCCTGCTGACCATCACGCGCCAAGCTGAACGAAGCCAGATCCTGCGACCCGCCATTGAAGGTCAATCTCAGCACCTGCTCACCGGTCTCTAACGCTACCTGGGTGGCATCAGTGGGCTGGAAATTGCCCCAGCCACCTGTCGGCGATATCACCACCGGGTCAATCGACGCGTAGGGCGTGCCGTCGCCTTTAGTAAAGGTCGCCGTGATGCTGCGCTGTGCACCGCTGCTATCACCAAGGGCAGACAAGAACGAAAGGTCGTAGACCCCAGCCTGCTGGATGTTAAGGGTGTATTCCACCCATTCACCCTCGTCCACCCAGCCAATGGCGTCACCGTCACCGACGATATCCACGCCGTCGCCCGGGCGGAAGTCCGTGCCAATCTGCTCGGCATCGGCATCGTTGTAGGCAACCCCCTGACCACCTTCATCGTAGTTGACAGCGTCCAGTGTGAAGTCACTACCCACCTGCCAGGGGTCACCGTTATCAGTGAACGCCTGCTGAGCGTCGTCGACCGGCGGCGGCTCAACGGGTGCCAGGTTGAACGAGGCCAGATCCATGGGCCCGCCATTGAAGGTTAGCCGTAGCACCTGCTCACCGGCTTCGAGCGTTACCTGAGTGGTATCGGTCTGGGTAAAGGAGGTCCAGCTTCCCGTTGGCGATACCCCGACCGATGAAGCCGTCACGTAGGGCGTATCGCCCTTGGCGAAGCTTGCGGTAATCGAGCGTGCGGCCGGGTTAGAGGAAGCCATAGAGGTCAGGAAGTCGAGGTCGTAAACGCCGTCTTCCGCCACATTAATGGTATATTCCACCCACTCGCCATCCTCGATGAAGCCGATTGCCTGCGAGGGCGTGGAGATATCCACTGACTCGTCGGATCGGAAGGCATCGCCTTGATGGGCGGCGGTGGTATCGTTATAGGCGACGCCCTGGCCACCGTTGTCATAGAAGCGCGCTTCCAGATTCAAGCCCTCCGCGCCAACCTCCCAGGCAGTCTGGGTGTCATTAAAGGCGCTCTGTCCATCGTTCACCGGTGCTTCAAAGTCCAGGGTGAACGACGCCAGATCCAACTGGCCACCGTTAAAGGTCAGCCTTAGCACCTGCTCGCCCTCCTCCAGTTCAAAGGTCAGCGGACCAACGGTCTGGAAGCTGGTGAAGCTACCGGTGTTAGGCAGACTCTGTACCTGGGCCGGGGTATAGAAGCCACCACCCTGTTCGAAGGCCGCGGTGATGGTCTTGCCATCAGTGACCGCAGACGTTGAGAAGCTAAGCGTATAGGTGCCCGCCGTTTCCACGTTGAGGGTGTACTCGACCCACTCGCCATCGGCAATGTAGCCAAGCGCCTCGGTGCCGTTGGAGATATCCACCGCTTCGTCGGCGCGGAAGGCCGCCCCCTGGTGCGCAGCGGTGGTGTCGTTATACGCCACCCCCTGACCGCCGTTATCATAAAGCTTGGCTTCGAGGGTCAAGCCATCGTTGCCTACTGCCCAGGCTGTCTCACCGGCATTGAAGGCGGTCTGACCCACCTGCTCGGGGTTGTCGAGGAAGTTTGGTACGCCGTCGTTGTCATCGTCGTCGTACAGATCCACCCGGCCATTGCCGTCTGCATCCTCCGCCCCGGTGGGATCATAGGTCTGGACGTTCTCGACCAGGAAGATATTGTCGTTGTAGTCGTAGTTCACCCCCGCGTAATCCTGAATCACGATATAGGTATCTGGAATCACGTTACCGGCAGCATCCTTGGCGATATAGACGCGAATCAGGTGACCATCGTTCTCGTCCCAGTTGAGATTGGTGCCCGGATTGCCGATAGCATCAATAGTGTCCTCATAAAGATTGGCATCCGGATCCGACCAGGAAATATAGCCCTGGCGACCCGAAATCTCAGCGAAGAACCCAAAGGGTGCATCGCGATCCAACGTCGTTGTGGTCAAGAGATCGCCATTGTTGAGCGTGCGCGGCAATAGCGTCTGACCATCAGCCTCATCATGGGCCAGAATCTCGTCGAGATCCCGGCTATCCACGTCGTGGATGAACAGGCGGGCCACGTCGCCCTGGGTGTGGTAGGCCGCCAGTTGGGTGATCTTGATCAGCGAGCTACCGTCAGCACGCTGGAAGTAAGGCGACAGGATCTCGTCGCCATTGGCTTCCACCAGCCCCCCCTGATTCATCTGCCCCTCGGCCACATTGGTGGTGTATCCGAAGGCGTTGATGATTTCCTGCACGAGCGGCTCCTGCCCGCTCTCGGACTGGTTCTGGGCCAAACCGGCCAGTTGGATAACCTTCTCGCCTTCATCAGCATCGCTTGAGTTGATGACCAGGCTTGCCTCGTACAGGCTGGCATCATTGGGGTCATCGGCGATGAAGCGCACCGTTACGTCGATGGACTCGCCCGGCTCCAGGCTAATCGCCGCGAACGCCTCCGTCAGCTCGAACAGGGTGGTATCACTGACCTCAATGCTGTTGACATCAAGGGTTTCGAAGCCATCGTTTCTGATCGTGATGGTGACTTCGTCGTGCACTTCCTGCGCGGCGTTGGCCGGATTCTCGATGCGCGACATCACTAGGCGATCATTGGACGGTACGCCGTCATTATTGATTACCGTCAGCTCACCCCCGGCTACCGGCGTCACACCCTCAATGAGGAACATGTTGTCGTTGTAGTCGTAGTTGATGCCGGTGTAATCCATGACGCCCAGGTAGGTATTGGGAATCACGTTGCCCTCGGCATCCAGCGCCCGGAACATACGCACCGTGTAGCCACGCTCAATACCCTCGGCATCCGCCGGCGGCGTGCCGCCCCCCTCGGGGTTCAGCGATGGGTCGGTGGAGAGGTTCGCCACCTCGATGCCAAACACACCCTGGCCGACCCAACCGCTAGGAATATCGGCAAGCGAGAAACTCGCGGTAGCGAAATCACCATTTCCTTTAATCGGCAGAAGGCTTTGGTTGTTGTCGCCGGCATGGTTACTGAAGATGATGTCCTGGTTTTTATTCCCAGGATTGTGAATGCCCAGCGTCGCGCCACCATCCCCATGATAAGCCGCCAATTGGGTGATCTTCGCCTCGCCAGCACCATCAGCCAGCGTCCAGTAGCGCGATAGCACTTCGTCGTCATTAACGGGACGATAGAGGTCGAAATCATTCAATACTGAATTCTCCCCGCCTCCCACAGTGGTCAGGCCGTCGATACGGTTTCCGAAGCCGAACACCTCCCAGACTTCATTGACGTTGGGTTCCCAGCCGCCCTCGTCCCGTGCCTGCCAGAAGCCTGCCATGTGAATCTCGGCAATCGGCGAGTCGGCATCGTTGGTCGTCAGACGAATGCGCCCTTCAAACACTCCGTCGCCAGCGTCGTTGGTTGGCGGGGTGTAACTGTCACGGTCAAACAGCACCGTCACTTCCAGCGACTCTCCGGCAGCGAGCGTCAAGCCTTCGAAGATACTCGGGTCTTGGAGCACGAACGGGCCATCGATATCGGCATCGAGAATCTCCAATGTCTCGCTTCCGGTGTTAGAAATCGTTACCGTTGCGCTCTCTTTGAAGTCCCGATCAGGGTTCGAGGCGCTATTGTTCTCCAGATAGCTGAAGTGCAGCCGGTCAGAGTAGTAGGCAGCATCGCCGCTTTGGATGGCAATGTCGGCGTTGTCATTACCGGAGACCGGTGTCACATCAAGATAGTCCAGCTCATCGGCACCATCGGCACTGGAAACCACTCGCAGGTTGTACTCCACGCCCGCCTCAAGCTCGACATAGGTGCCTTCTTCCCCGGCATCCCCCTGGCCCGGATAGGCCAGTACATCTACTGGCTGACCGTTAAGCGTCAGGATCAGGCCCTGGCCATCGTTGGCACCGGCGTTAGCCGCAAGATCCAGGCGATAAAGGCCATCGGCATCCACGGTAAAGTAGAAATCGGCCGTCAGGTCGTTGATCGTGCGCGCATTGTCGCCGCTCTCCAGCTCAATGCGCGCACCGTCGGAGACATCGGCGTACACCGGCATAAAGGTATCGGTAGGTGCATCTGGAACCCGAAGCAGATCCACATTGGGACCGTTGGCCTCAGGTGCCGTCACGCTGATGGTGTTGCTGCCCGCTTGCAGGTTGACCAATAGCTCCTGGAAGAACCAGTCGTTTTCCGCCTCATTGCTCTGGCCGACGAAGTTGACCAGCCCGAAGTTAACGCCGTTGATGGTCACTTCCATCGGGCGGTCGGCTTTGCTCGCCGCCAGGGCGTAGCGGAAGCCGATTTCGTAGTTGCCGGTCTCATTGACATCGACGGTCCAGGTAATGGTCTGATCGCCAGTGCCATTGAAGTCGACGAAACCTTCCCCAGAGGCGTTGCGGTCATCAGCGCTTTCCGGCACCACTACAGGGCCATCAAGCAAGGCGTCCTCAGCCTCATACTCGGTGAAGCCTGGCGTGGTATCCGGCGGCGACTGCAGCACTTCAAGCTGGTCAATATTGGGGCCGGTATTATCCGTAGACTGCAGCCTGACGGTGTTTTCTCCCACCACCAGCAATGCCGCCACGTCTTCGGTTAGCCACTCGGCCCAGGCCGCATCGCCAGTCAGCCCTGGAGGAGGACTAAAGTCGAACACCCCGACACTAACGTTATTGACGAATACCTCAAGCGGACGATCGGCGGCACCACCATTGGCATAGCGCAGCCTCAACACCGACTCCCCGGCCTGATCGGCATCAAGATTGAAGCTGAAAGTGAGGAAATCAGCATTGGTGGCACCGAAATCTGCATAGCCGCCGGGCACACCGTCATCACCGTTGGTATTGCCATCCAGACCAAAGGCGCCGGGACGCAGGCCGTTAGGTAAACCAGCTGTGGATTCTGGATTGTCAATGTCACGAATCTGGATTTCCGCGCCACCACCCTCGGCGATCGTCACCGCAGTGCCGTCATTGGGGGTGTTATCTTCAGCCTGGATGACCAACAGCGATACCAGATCGTCGCCCGGATCGGGATCGACCGGATCAACGACACCGCCCGGTGCTGGGTCGAGGCGGATGATCTGGCTTTGACCGTTACCCCGATTCAAGGTCAGTAGATAGAGCTGGCCGGTCACCGGGTTCTCAATAATATCCAGCGGATCGACGTAGCTGATAACGTTACCTTCAGGATCGCGCAGCACGTCATCGCCTATTACATTGCCGTTGGCGTCGAGGGTAATGCTGCGCACGTCATCACCGCCTGAGTATTCGGTGAACAGCAGATTCCCCTGAAGGTTGCCACCGAAAATACCGCTGGTATATTCCACCGCGCCATTGGGTGATCGGTTCTCGCCCAGCGAATAGACGCCAGAGATATCGTAGCTCCCCTCGGGATTAGTCCCGACTGGGTACCGGTCAACCTGGTTGGGATCAGTGCCACCGGTGGGATTGCCACCGTTCATAATGTACTCGTCGCGCAGCGGGTTGGGGTGACCGTAATACCCCCCTTCGACGACCTTGAACAAATAGTCGTCCTGCTTCTCTACGTTGGTGTAACGCTCGTTCTCCGGCGTCGAGGGGTCGTCCGGCACGTTGCCGCCCGCCGCCGAGCCGTTAGTCGGCACGTACAGGAAGCCATTGGAGTGCCATACCAAATCGTAGGCGTTGCGCGCCCCGGTGGCGAAGATCGTTAGCACCGCACCTTCGGCGTAGGGGTCGTAGTAGCTCTGGAGCACGTTGCCGTCGACATCCTGCACCGTGGCCACACCGCGTTCGTCAAACACTAGAAACTCGCCGTTACCCATGGGGATAGGATCATCCTTGGGATGGCCGTCCGGGTCATTGAAACGGGTGTTCTGGCCATTGTCGGGCACCGGTTCGGTGGAGACATCAAAGCCCCCAGGAGGCGCATCGCGGGTTGGGTCGATCTCCATCACCGCAGCATTGAGAAGACGCTCGGGACGATTACCCCAGGCGCTATCCGGCTCACCCATGGCCGAGTTGGAGCCCTGAATCAGATACAGCAGGTGCGTCGGCACGTCAGGGTTGGTATCGGCGTCATAGTCTGGATTGGCGCGGAACTCGAGACTATTGGTCACATGGTCGCCATTGGAGCGTGGCAGCCCGCTAATGTAGGGCTCTGCAGTACCCGAGAACTCATTGCCACCATCCAGCGTAATCTTGGTAATGCGTCCGCTGAATTCCGGCACGCCGTTATCGCGCCCGTTGAGCGGGATGGGATAGTTGTCGGTGATCCACAGCACGTTCGGGTCGGTGGGGTCGACCGTCAAGCCGATAATACCCCGCCGGTCGTTGCCACTTTCAGCACCGGGTTCGAAGAAGTAATCACTGGGCAGCGAAAGCTCCTGGCGATTGATCAGGGATCCGTCGCTTGGGTCGATGTCGAAGCGCAAAATCTGCCCACCGATAGTCGCCACATACATGGTCGAGCCGTCGGAGGTAATCTCCAGCGACGTGAAGCCGAAGGCGTTATCCGCTGCGCCGTTGAGTTCGACCACATCGTTGAAGGCCACATCGCGGGCAACGACTTCCGGCTCCTCTCCGGTGACGAAGGTGTTAGTGTACTTCTGGAATTCCCGGGTGGGCGCATCAGCATCATCGTTGGGCCCGCGATCCTGGAAGCCATCGATCACCAGGGTATAGCTGGTAAACGGCTTGAGCATCTGGCTGGGTGAGATGGTCAGTGAATCAAAGCCGCCGGTCGTATTAACGTTGAACGAGACCTCTTCACCGGTAACCGTTTCGAACAGCTTCACCGAGCCGTCGTTTAGGCTTTCCAGCAAGGCACCACCACGCCCATCGACCACTGAAATCCCCACGAAGATATCCGAGGTCGGATCAACACCGGTGGGGACAGCACCATCTTCTCCGTCGAGGTCAACCTCCACTTCATTCTCCCCAACGCCAGCAATAGCACGGGCATCAGTGAAGAAGGCATAGTCCTGCGGCGCTTCACGATCATCATCCGGGGTCAGGTCGGGAAGCGACTGGATCTCAATGTACTGAATCTCAGTATTCTCGTTATCGAGACCCAGCGAATCCAGCGTCAGACGACCGTCGCTCACCTGTACGATGCGAGTGACCAAGTCAGAGCGCACGCCCTCGGTGTCGTCGCTCGGATTACTGTCCACCGGGAAGTCGTCAGGGCGGAACGGAGTGAAGGGATCGTTGAACAGCTCGCCTTCTGCATTCAGCACATTGCGACTGTCGTACGGCCCAGAAGTATCGCCAATCGAAATGGTAACCTCGTAGTAGCCATCTTCCAGCTCTATTTCCCAGCCAGCGCGCACATACTGGCTCCCAGGCTGGTCAAAATGGGCATAGGTGCCCTGACGCGGATCAAGCCCCGCAATATCATCGGTGCGGTCGTTGACCGCCACGTTGGTAAGGCTCGAAATATCTAATGGAATGGTACCGGGCTCGTCATCGTAGATCGACGCCTCGGTGACCCAGCCATATTGGTAGGTCTGGCCGTCGATGGTTACCGACTGAGTGCCGAAGGCTTTGCCGTTGTCGGCAATATAGCCTTCCGGTATCGCTACATCGTCGGGTTGGAAGTTGATCTTGACCGAGAAGCGGTCAACCGGTTCCACCACATCCGGCGGCTCGACACCGTCCCGCGTGACGCTCAGGCTATCGATGTTGGGGCCTGCATTGCCCATGTTCTCAAGCCGGATCGTATTGCTGCCCGCCTCAAGCTCAACTTCGATAGTGGCTTCTTGCCAGTTCAACCAGCCAGCGTTGCCTTCACCCGTGATGGGGAAGGCCATTTCACCCTGGGACTCGCCGCCCACCAGAATATTCATGGGCCGGTCAGCACCGTCTCCACCGCCATTGGTGTAACGCACGCTCAAGGTATAGGTGCCCGCTTCTTCGACATTCACGTCAAAGAAGGCCGCATCACCGGCTTCGCCACCCATGTCCAGATAGCCAGTGCCGGTATAGCCATCCCATAGCCCATCGGGGCCCGCCGCTTCGTTTGTTTCAGGATTGCTGGCGTCACGCACCACTGTATCGGGAGTAGGCTCATCATCGTCGATCGACAACGCCTCGCCCTGAATCTCGAAGGTGAACGGCGCTGGGTTCGTATCACCATCATCGAAGCTGAACACGACCTGATCGATGTTGGGGCCGTTGTTCGTACCACCGTTAGCCACCGTGGGGATGGTCAGCGTGAAGGTATTGGCCCCCTCTTCAAAGGTGACCTGCACCTCCTGCTCCAACCATTCATCCCAGGGGTCGTTGACGCCATCGTCCGGCGCGTTGGCAAAAGGCACCTGCGGTTGCGCACTGCCATTGACCGTCAGGTCGAGCGGCCGAGGTGTGGCGGCGCCGTTAGCATAACGAATCGTCGCCGTGTAGGTACCCGCTGCGGGTGCGTCGATATTGAACGTGATCTGATCGCCCGCGTCGGTGCCGAAGTCCAGGTAGGCGTCGCCGACCGCGCCCTCCCGGAAGTTGCCGAAGTCATCGGGATTGTCGGCATCCACCACACGCGTGACGGCCCCCTGGCCGGTGCCACCGACATCGGTGACGCTCGCCTCCTCGCCTTGCAGGGTGATCGGCGCCAAGGGGTCTTCGTCGACGTCATTCACGGTCACTTCCAGCGTCTGGACGTCGGTCAGGTCGCCGTCGGTAACGGTGACCTCTACTTCATAAACGCCATCTTCATCGTCATCCACCGGAAGCTCGAAGTCACGAGCACTGGTGAAACTCAGTACCCCGGTCGCCTCATCGATGGTGAACAGCGGTGCATCAATGCCGCCGGTAATAGCAAATACCGGCGCGTTGAGCCCGGTGGTAGCACCATCTTCGTCGACCACCGGAATCGCGCCGATCTCGGTCAGGTTCTCATCAATCGAATAAGCCGTCTGATCGATAACGATACTCTCGTTGAGGTCTGCCACCGTAATCAGGGTGTCCTGCGAGACGCTGTCTTCACCGTCGGAGACGGTTACGGTCAACTCGTATACGCCGTCTTCATTGCTGTCGGCGGCCAGCTCGGCGTCCGGCGGGTTGACGAACGCAAGCTCCCCGCTCACCTCATCGTAAGTAAATAGCGCTGCGTCGGCACCGGATAGCGTGACGGTCAGGCTGTCACCATCGGCATCGTCGATCACCAGATTAGCCACGGCTGAGCTGTTTTCGTCGATGCTAACGTCGGTAGAGAGGCCTGCCAGCGTCGGTGCCGAGTTAACCGGCTCATCGATTCGCTCGAACGTCAGCGAATCGATGCGCATTTGTTCGCCACCGGCGCCGCGAAGCTCAAGGCTTGCCAGATCACCGGCGGTCACCTCAAAGGGCGTTTCGAAGACGATCTCCTTGCGGTTACCGCTCTGCCCCGCATTCCCCCTTGGCCCGCTGCCTACGATGGTGCCAAAGTTGTCGTTGAGCACCACATCGGAACTTAGGCTATCACTTGCACTATTGCGCGCCTGCAGCACGGTATCGCCAATGGTGAGCGTCAATGCACCTTCACCATCGTTTTCATCAAACACATACAGCCGCGCCACGTACCAGCCAGGCTCGACACCACCGGCGGCCAAGTCGGTGCCGATGGTGGCGGGCTCGTTACTGGTCAGCCGGATCAGCTGTTCATTGGACGCGCTCGCACTGCCGGTCACGATCAAGTTGGCGGCATCCAAATCGGTGAAATTTTCCGCCTCAATGGTGATGGCATCCCCTACTTGTGTGCCCTCAATTACAAAGCTCAGCGTTTGGGTAGCTGAAAGGCCAGACGGATCGGTGGCGCGAATCACTACGTCGAAGGTGCCCCCTTGGCTGGGAATACCCTGGATAATGCCGTCTACCACCTCAAGGCCGACGGGCAAATCCTCGGCGGAGAGCGTTAGGGTGTCGCCGTCAGGGTCAGAGAACAGCGTGGCGAAGTCCGCAAGCGGAATCTGGATGAAGCTCTCACCCACTTCGCCGAAGTAAGGTTCAAGCGCAACAGGCTCGGCGACTGGAGCATCGTTGACGTTCTCGACCGTCAGCGTGAAGTCGGTCGAGGTGCTGGCGGTACCGTCATCAGCGGTCACCGAAACGGTGTAGTCGCCGGGTGCTAGTCCTTCGAGACTGCCGCTCAACACTTGATCTGAGACGCTCAGGCCGTCCACGATGACTTCTTGACCATCGCCGTCGGTCACCACGAAGCTGTAGCTCAGGGCATCGCCATCATCATCGACGAAGGGCAAATCGATCTCGATGTTGGCGCCTTCATCAAGGCTGATATCGGCGATGCCGCCGCCGACAACGCGCGGTGCGCTGTTGGTATCCACACCCTCGCCTTCGGAAAGGCTCACGGTGCTGAAGCTCGTGCTGCCCTTGACCCCCACATCATCGTCGTTCACAAACACTAACGAATCGATAGTAGTGCCAGCGTGCGCTGACAGATCAATGGTGAAACGGAAAGTGCCATCGCCATTATCGACCCCCTGGCCGCGCAGATCGACAAAACCGCCCTGAGTCTGGGTACCACCGAGCTGATAGACGCTATTACCGCCGTTGAAGGGGTTATCGTCGTTATCAAAGCCAATCGCGACGATTTCGGGAACTGGCGACTCTGAAATCGCCACATCCAGCGTCAGCAGCGTCTGATTGGTAATGGTATAGCTGCTCGGCAACTCGGCCCGCTTCCAAACGTTATCGGTCAGCGAAAGTGTGGCGCCGCCGTCTTCCACTGCCGCGCCGGTACCGCTTGCCGGGTTGTCCTGAGTCTCGTTATAGGAAGTAATAGAAGCTTCATCAAAGACCACATCGAGAGTAACCGGCCCAGAGGCTGCGGCGAGCGTCACCGTATCCTGCACACTGGTTTCATTACCGGCCGCATCGGTGACAATCAGCGTTACCGTTACGTCGCCTGAGCCCTGGCCGCTAAGGTCAACCGTCAGGCTATCGCCATCGCTGGTGGCAGGTTGACGCGTCGCGCCGCCGTCAAAGCTAACTTCAAGGGTCGAATCGGCGTCAATCCCCGCCACACCGAACACGACCGTAGCACTGTCGTCAGCCGGGATCTCGGCAGCGGGGCCCTCCAGGGCGAGATCATCGCCTTCATCAGCCGTGGTATCCAGGGTAAGGTCAATTGACCGCTCGACACGGTTACCAAAGGTATCCATGGCGATCAGGGTGGCTGTAAGGTCACCGTCGTCGCGACTGGAAAGATCGAGAGTGAAACTGCCATCCGTATTAGGCGCCACATTCTCGACGGTGACGCCGCCATCAAAGCTTATCCCCACAGAGGCAATGTCTTCATCAAGCCCGGTCACACTGAAACCAGCCTCGCCCACGTTAGCGCCGTTGATCACGCTGTTGTCAGCGCTGAACACCAGCGGCGTTTCATCGGTATCTGCCTGAACATCGCCGACCGGGCCGGTGCCCGCGGTCGTGACTTCAAGGCGGTCAAGGTTCGGGCCACTCCCAGCACCTTCGGGAATGCTTAGGACGATCGTATTATCGCCTGCAACGAGTTCGGTAGTCAGGCTTTGATAGGCCCACACATCGAAGCCTTCCGGCGCTTCGTTAGTCGCATTGGGATCCGTGGACGCAAAGGCCTGCTGCGCCAGCGGCGAACCGTTGATGGCAAGGCTCATCGGACGGTCGCCGCTGCTGGCATAGCGGAAGTTCAGATCATAGCTGCCGGCTTCGGCGACATTGACCGTGAAGGTTAGGCTATCGCCCGGCGCGCTGCCGTAGTCGACATAGCCGGTGCCGGAATAATCAGGACGAAGTCCTTGAAAACTTGTCCCGCTTTCGGGGTTCTCGGCATCGCGCACCAAGGTGCCTGCGTCATTACCAGCCCCGAGTTCGGCGTCTTCAGCCTGCACCACGATGGCATCGATCACTGGCGTCGTGGGGTCGACCGGGTCTGCCGCCACTAGCGCCACCTCAAACTTATCGATATTAGGGCCGTTGGCGGCGCCGCCAAGGCGTAGGGTGTTGCTGCCCGCGGCGAGGGAGATTTCAATGGTTTCGGTGGACCAGCCTTCCCACTCGGTTTGTCGAGTTGGATTGCCACCCGTTGGGCCCGCTGGCTGATTGGCCGTGGGCACATCACTGACATCGTCGGGGTAGTAGTTCGGCTCCGCCGTCGGGGTGAAATTGAACGTACCTAGCTGGGTCAAAACACCCTCGTCCACCAAGGAGAGACCCAACGGCCGCGCGGTACTGGTCGCATAAGTCACCGTCACGCTGTAGGTGCCCGAAGTGGCGACATCCAGGGTGAACTCGCCGTAGGCATCGGCATTGCCGAACGCCCAATCGAGATAGCTCGCGCCCTCGGCGCCCACTCGGAAGGTCTCGTTACCATTGGTAAAATCGGCGATGTTGTCGACGGTGACCACGCGGTTGGTTTCACCGTTTCCGTTGTCGGCCACCGGCGAAAGCACGAGATCTTCCGCCTGAATAACGTACACATCCGGATCCGGTGCGCGAACTTCCAGGTAGTCGACATTAGGGCCGCTAGCGCCGTTAGAGGTAAAGGTTACCGTGTTCTCGCCCGCCTCGAGCTGTACGCGAATGGTACGTTCACCGTAGTCGCTGAAGTCGGTTGAAGTACTCGTCAGAGTGGTACTGGGGAGATCGAACATGCGATCCACTAACTCGCCATTGACATCCAACCGTAGGGGGCGGTTTCGATCGGTGCCATCGTCGTTCTGACTAAGCGCATAGCCCAGCGCCAGTTCGTACTCACCCCCCTCTTCAACGCTGAACGTGAACGTCAGTGTTTCACCACCATTAACACCGTCGCCATAGTCCACATAAGCTTGCCCGTCGGCATTGACCGCATTCGGCTGGCTGACGGGGTCATCGACCACGTTAATACCGGAGCCCGCAATAACCGCCGAGACACCATCGCTGTCGTCAGCATCTTCTGCCTGAATCCGGATCGGAGTGAAGGTATCTGCTATCACCGCCTGAACCGCAAAACCACCGTCAGCTTGTGGAAGCATCGGATCATCGACGAGCGCAGCATTCTTAGTCTCAAGAGACGCTTCCTCTCTTGGCTCTGGAAGCGTCTCTTGAGACGTATCACTCTCTGGTACCACATCTAAATCAATCATCATGCCTGCATTGGGCAGCACACTACCGGACTCATCCATTGCTTCAATGCGCATCTTTAGCCTTCCCAACGCAGGCATAGGCAAGTTTTCGAAAACGAAGGGGCGTTCGAAACTCTCAAATACCGAGATTTCATTTCGCGCATCTTCCCACGCCAAGCGTATGGCCTTGATAGAGGACTCCCACGGGCTGGGATGGGGAACCACGTGCAACTGATGGTCATGAAACGCATCTCTACCCCAGCGGCCGCCTTCATGAACGGTTCCCAGTAAAGATTTCGCCTGACCGGAAATAAATGACATTGAAAACATGGTCCACCTCACGGTTTTCATTAGAATTCTGCAAGCGCACCAGCGCGTGCGCCTGGGAGTAACCACCCAACCTTTGTTACAGCGCTTGTTACAATGCTCTCTTCAATCTCCTTCCAACACAGCTTTGCAGACAGCCTTAAACCGCTGACAAATCGGAGCGACACTTCGTGAGTCTAATCGAGCTTTTGGGGGTAGCAAGCGGCGGCGAGAAGCGCCAATTTGTATCCAATTGTTACAATAAGTCACTAAGATAATGTGAAAAAAATCAATTTAATCAACGCAGTATTAATAAACACATAGAACTACTGAGCGTTAAGCGGGGATATGGTGACAAAAAAAACAAGCGGTTTTCAGTAGAAAAATAACGCCGTTGCCTGACGGTGAATCTCACTGATTAGAAAAAACACACACTACTTATCACCTCAAACAAAACTAAAAAATTAACAGCTGCCTTTAAAAATAACCTGATACGCTAAATAACAAACTAACTACAAATCGATTACATAATAGTGGCATTGCTTTCAAGGTAGGTAGATGGCCAACAGGCAATGCCCCCCCCTCTCCTGGTGACCCACTGTACTGACTGACAAAGGTGCGGTTGTTAGTCATAGCTGGGCCTAAAGAACCATCCAACAATGCTCTGGAGCTCAGCCATGTTGAATTCACGCGAGGGAACAGATCTGCAGAAAGTGCTTACCACCTGCCGAAGCAGTTTCCTTTACGTTGGCCTATTCAGTTTGTTTATTAACTTGCTGATGCTCGTGCCGCCCCTCTACATGCTGCAGGTTTACGACCGGGTCATCACCACACGAAGCCAGGAAACACTACTGATGCTGACCCTGGTTGTGGTCTTTCTTTTTATGGTCATGGGTGGGCTAGAGTTAATGCGTTCGCGCATACTCGTAAGGATCGGTAACAAACTCGATGTCCAGATCAGTCAGCGCTTGTATTCGGCTATGTTTAAACGCTCACTGATGATGCCCGGTAAGCCCTCGGCGCAACCGTTGAATGACCTGACGACACTCCGTCAATTTCTTTCCGGCAATGGCCTTTTTGCTTTCTTCGATGCCCCTTGGGTACCGATCTATATCGGTGTGCTTGCGCTGTTCCATCCCTGGTTTGGGCTATTCGCCTTGGGGGCAGGCATCATCCTGGCGACACTTGCCATCATTAACGAAGTCACCACCAAATCGCTTCTGAACGATGCCAACAGTCAGCATGTAATGTCCCAGGACTTAGCCAACAGCAATCTGAGAAACGCAGAGGTGCTCCACGCCATGGGGATGCTGCCCGGCATCATGGGGCGGTGGAG
>CEGF01000258.1_pt1 | contig 15829 bp, 20 predicted proteins | sample 306341 | NCBI WGS metagenome assembly CEGF01 (sample SAMEA2755655, study PRJEB7226) | microbial mat metagenome | biome: microbial mat; feature: hypersaline; material: grass silage | place: USA | collected 2014-02-19 | depth 0 m
CGTGAAATCGGCCCCCCCCTAAACCTATAAGGTAATACCTATAGTTTTTACCTGTAAAAATATCCTATAGCGGATCACCCCCGCCACTGTGGAAAACAGCCAGGCACCGCAGAAAATCGACCGCCGAAAAGTGCCTATCGGCACGCCTGCCCTTCGGTCGCTTCGCTCCCTTCGCCCTGCCGCTTCGCGTCAGCCTAGACTATGTGGGCCGCAAGCGGCCCGCTGGTATCTATAACGGGCGCTTTCGCGCCCTACCCTGCCAACCCCACCACCAGAGCCAGAAAACAGCCCCTGTGCCTATTTCTGGCCGTTCTGGAGGTATCCGCAGGCTGTTAAGCCAAGAACTAGCCACCGTGACAACTGAAAGGCCGTCAAAAACAGGTTAATCAAGGTGGAGGTGTCCGCTAATGCAGTGCCAAGGGCTGGCCACCGTGCAGCCTGTTGGTTTGGTGGAAGGTTTGAACGCCAAAAGGAAGGGGCCGCAAGCATCGAGCGATAGCCGGGCAATGTGAGCGCCGGAGAGGTCGCAGGAGGGCCGAAAGAGTAAAAGGCAGGGCATTGGCCTACCCCGACACCAAAAAGCGCCCAGAGAGCCGCACAGAGCGCCCGAACTGACCGCACACCCGCAGCAGCCAGGGGCCGCCGGGCAGCGCAGGCCGATAATAATAACGCTTGCATAATAATAAGAATAATATTATTATTCTTATTATGGTAATTCATCAAGACGAGGGACAGACAATGGAAATCAGCAACGACATTCGCGCCCGCATCATCGACGCCGCCGACCAGCTTTACCAGGACACCAACCGCGAGCGGTTCCCCACCGTTGACCAGGTACGCCGCGCAGCCCGTGCCGATATGAACACAACCAGCGCCGTGATGAAGGAATGGAGGCGACAGCAGACCGCCGCACCGGCTGCCGTGGCGGTAGCGATCCCGGAGCGCGTACAGGACGCCATGAGCGCAGCACTTGCCACCGTTTGGAGTGAAGCCCAGGAGCTGGCCAACGAGTCGCTAACCGCTGCAAAACAGGCATGGGAAACAGAACGGGCAGACGCTGACACCATGCGGGCCGAGCTGGCAGACGCATACGAACAACAGGCCCAGGAGCTGGACACCTGCAAACAGCAGTTGACCGAGGCCCAGGCCGAGAACATGGCCGCCGAGCAGCAACGCCAGGAACAAGCCCAGGAGCTGGCAGAAACAGCCGCCCGGCTGCATGAGCTGGAACGCCGCGAACAGGACGCACAGCAGCGCATCGAGGAGCTACGCGCCGAACTGAAACAGGAGAAGGCACACGCCGAGCATCAAGCCGCCGCACACGCTCAAAAGCTGGACGAGGTACAGGAGCAGCACCGCCAGGAGCTGGCCGCGATCCGGGAGAAGCTGGAGCAACAGGCCGCCGCCCATGCCGACCAGTTGGCCGCCGTTCAGCAGCAACGCGATAACACCGCCCAAGAGCTGGCCACCGTGAAGGCCCGCGCAGAGGCACAGCAGGAAGCCGCCGCCGACCGCCAGAGCGCCGCGCAGGCTCAGGCCGACCAGTTGGCCGCCGAGCTGGAAAAGGCCCGCCAGAGCGCAGCAGAGGCCCGCGAACAGGCCGCAGGGCTGGCCGGTCAGTTGGAGGCGATCACCGCACAGAACAAGGAGCTGATGGCCGCGATCCAGAAGGCGCAGCCAGAGAAGAAGGCCACCGCGCCCAGGAAGCGCACCACGACCAAGAAAGACCAGGGAGACAATGGCAATGATTGATAGAGAGGAACCCGCATTCATTGACGACGACGCGCCCAGTAATGACCTACCCCACCGGGTTACGCTTGGCGACTCGTGGCCCCGTGCTGACCCGGAGGCGCTGGCCGCCTTCGACCCGGACACCAAAACATGCACGATGAATTGCGGCCCACATGCCGCCGATCCGCGCAGCAGTAAAGAACGAAAATTCCTGTGCCAAGACTGCTATCCGAATGAACGTTAGTTCCCTTTTGGCGTTAAAAAGCCGGGCATGGCCCGGCTATGGTTTGACGCTTCACCCGTGCATTGGATTAGTCGCTAGTCTGTTCCGTGCCGGTGTTTTCCCGCTGTTCTCTTGCCGCTTGAGCTGCCGCCCGTTGGCGTTCAGCGCCCATTGTGTCGAATGACATAACGCGCCGTTCAGGCTGTGCCGCTGGCTCAGGTGCCGGGGCTGGCTCCCTTTCAGGCTCAGCCGGTGCCGCTGGTACGCGATCCCCCAGAGCTTCGCCAAAGGTGCGCGTTTCCCAACCGGCCCGGCGTTCTGCCCGTTCCTGTTCCATTTGCTGTACCCGTTCTTCACCCCAGAGCTGGACTTGTTGCGCCCGCTGGCGTTCTGCCGGTGGCAGTAGCTCCAGGCGTTCCGCTTCGAGCTGCCGGGCTTGCTGTTCCGCTTCCATTCGTTCCAGGATTGCCCCCTGCCGTTCCGCTGTTCCCGCTGCATCCTTATGAGCAATCAGATAGCCGACCGCGACCGCTGCCGATATAACGACCGCAGTTTTTAATAGGGCGATTGGGTTTAAAGTCACATCAGCCATTAGCATTCTCCTTTCTGATAAACGCCGGGTTCAGGTTATCCATGCCGCGATATTCCAGCGTAATGCGCATTACTGGCAGCCCTACAGGCTTTAAGAATCCATGCAGGTTAGGCAATGCGGTAATCTCAGACGCCAACACAGCGCGTTCCGTCCGGTGTTCCGTGCTGACGTTTTCCGAGGCGCTGGCCAGCTCCCCGATCCGAGCCGACTGCCCCTTACTCCGGTTCTCTCGCTGAAATTCCTGATCCCCAATTTCCCGGCTGAAATACTCCGCTGTTTCACTGTCACCCGCTGCCAGGAGCAACTTAGTAGACATACAGGAAAGTAGGGTTTGGGCTTCTTCCCGCCCGTAGGTGTCACGAAGCTGGGCGATGGTCTGCAAGCCATTCACGCAGACGCCGCCGTATTTCCGCAGCTTGGTTAAGCCGTTGCGTAGGCTGTTCACTTTCCCCAGGCTGTCCAGTTCGTCCATGATGTAGAACAAGCGCCGTGTTGGTTTTTCTTCCAGGCTCAGACCTTCGACAATTGCCAGTTCCAGCCAGCACGAAACAAGGTTCCGCAGCATGGCTAACTGGTTGTCCATATAAGTCAGGTACAGCCAGGCGTCTGTTTTTCCTTGATCTACGTCCCTCACCCACTGGCGAACAGAGAAATCGCCTTGATCCGGCAAATACTCCCAGGGCGCGATATACGTTGCCATAACCGAGCGAATAGAACCCAACATTCGTTCGTTATCGGGTGCAACATACTGGCCCGCTGGTGTGCCTTTAAGGAGTTGATAGAGTTCCTTTGGTGTCGCACTGGTGGCCAATTTCAAAAGCTCTTTAACGGAGTGATTGCCCTTTTTCCATTGCATCCGCAGCAGCTCAGAAAACAGAGTTTGAGCATACTTGTTCCATTCGCTACTGCTGCCGTTTGAATCTGGAATGGCCGCTTTTGCGATCATGGCAACATCGTTTTCATATTCAATTTCAAGAAAGGGCGACCAGTTGGAATTACGATCATCAAACGGGTTAAGGATGATGTCATGCTCCCGACCGAACCGCTGGAGGTAGCCGCCCGCAGGATCGGCAATAATGGCGACCTGTCCACGTTCGCGCACCGTCCGCAGCATTGCGTTAATCGCTTGCGTTTTACCCGCCCCGGTTTTACCGGAAATCAGGAAATGCTCCGCTTCGTTCTCGTATGGGATAGACACCCCGCCCCATTGAATATTAAGGGCGTAGTTCTCCCCGCTTGCGGCTTGTTCAGCCGCAACCGCTGCGCCATCCAGAACAGCAGCGCCCCGAACGTAGTTTTTCCCGTGCTGGCTTGCCGCCGTGCGCGGGTTAGGAATGGCCCGGCCAGCCGGTGCCCACTTGAGCCACCCGAACAATTCCCCTGCCGGGCCATCATCGGGAATTTTTGCAATCATTTGGCTGGCAACGTCCAGGAACACCAACACGGATAAAGCCAGCATGACCCAGGCGAACACGGCCATGCCAAAGCCTTCATGCTGCCAGGTATGCACGACATACCCCAGGCTTACCGCCGTAGCACCCAGATAGAGCCATTCAATCCACATATAGCGTTCCCCTTTGGCGTAGGCGTTATACACCTCACCAATGAGCCGCCAGGGCGCAAAGAGCGCCGTAGCCAGGGCGCGGAATAGCGCCCGGAAAAACAGACCAAAAAAGTTCACGTTCATGTCAAAGCCTCCCTATTGAAATAACGTGACGTAGAACAGAAGCGCCGATATGCCTGCAATCACCCCAACCGCTCCCATCCAAAACATATCTTGCAGTTGGCTACGGCGTAGCCCCTGCCGGGCCTGATCCAGTTCATGCGCTGCCGTCTGGATCGTGACCGCCGCTTGTGTCATTTCAGATTGAACGGTTTGTTCAATCATAGTTTTGGTGGCCGCCATCACTTGGCTGGTGTAATCCTCGACCCGTGCCCGCAGTTCGTTATCAACGTCCTGTTGCATCGTTTCGGCCAGTTGTCGGCGGTTTTCTTCCAGTACATCGGAGGCGGCCAGTATTCTGGCCGCTGCTTCGTCTAACTCTTTGCGCTTTATGTCCAGCAAATAAGGCAAGACTTCCTCAGCGCGTTTTAACGTGGGCTGGATGGTTTCATCCAGCTTTGCCGGTAATGCTTCAATCTGGTCATGCAGTTTTCCCACATCACCCAGCATTTCCGCCGTTAATACTTCAAGTGTGTTTTTGGCCATGTTGCCCCCTTACTTGAACAGTGCTTTATATGCAGCGTCCAAATCTTCGACCACATCAGCCGCTTGACGCTGGAGGCTGATTTTTTCGGCAAAGTGCATTCTTTCCGTTTGGTCTTTGGCTTCCTTGAGTTTCGCTTTATAGTCGGTTTTATCTGCGAGAATTTCAGCGATTCCCATAGAGTCGCCTTTCAGTTTTCCGTAAATATCTTTTACAGGTAGAAAAGCATCAGGGCGCAGGGTGAAGTTTTTATTTTCCTTGTGATATGCGAACAGGCCAGCAAATACGGTTTCAATATCTTCATCCAATTCAACCATATTAAAAAGGAGGCGCAGCTTTTTAGCTGGAATACCAATTTCCGCCAGGGCGTCAATGGTGCTAATAGTGTCACGCTGCTGTTTTGTTTTAGGAACAACCGGCACCACAAAGTAATCAAAATCTTCATGGCTTCCACGGTATTGCTTCATCAGATTTACAAAGTCCTCGACATTAGACGCACCGATATCAATAACCGTTGCACTGTCGGAAACAAGCAAATATTCCTGAAGCTGGCCGAACTGTTTACCCTTAATGGCTTCCGAGTCGGTGCCATCAGAGTTAATAGATTCAACCGCGATAATTTCCGCATTCATACGCGGGGCGAGCAAGTGACGTGCAACAGTGGATTTGCCGACATTGCCAGAGAAGTTAATAACTGCCACTTTCATTTTAATTACTCCTTGTTACGCTTTTTAAATAGGCTATTGGTTGTTTCAGGCTTGATATATTGATCTGCAAGCCGTTCACGTTTTTGTTTAGCTGAAAGCCGCCCGCCTTCTTCGTCAGTTTCCGGGGCTGGTTCAGCCGGTTTAGGTGCTGGTTCCGCTGCCGCCTCTTTTTGGCGTTCAACGGGTTTTTCTGCCGTTGGTGCGGGTACTTCATTTGGTGCGTTTTCTGCTTCGTCCTCCCGGCTCTTGATGAACTTGCGAACGGACTCTTTGGACACCTTTACCCCGTTAGCTTCCAGCCATTCGCTAATCTGCCAATTAGCGTACCCCTTGGCTTTCAGTTCAAAGATTTGTTCTTTGAACGGTTCCAGTCTGGAGCGCCGCGCCTTGGGCTTTTGGCGCTTCTCAAACTCCTCTATGTCCATTGTTCACCCCCTTATGCTTGCCTGGCTGCCCCTTGGCAACCTTGGGCAACCATATTACAACCTTGGGCAACCCTTGGCAACCACTATAAACCAGCTTGCCAACCAAAAGCAACCATTAAACAACCTATAGACAACCATAGGACAACGCAGGAACAACCATAAGCAACCTAGTGTTGCTTTTCTATGCCCCCGCGCTATAATCTAGCACTAGAGCATAGGCACGTCGGATATGTTTACAAAAACTCCGTTTTTGACACATATCCCGTGCCAAAGGGCCAGCCCTTTGAAACCCGATCCGGTGCCACCCGCACCGACAGCAGCAGACCAGGAGGCCGCAGCAGTGAGCAGACAAAAAGAGGACAAGCAGCGACTGACGCGCCCGGTTGCCTTCCGGCTGACCGAGGCGGATCACGCCGCCTATCTGGAAAAGGTGGAGGCTTCCGGGATGCGGCCGAGCGAGTTTTTCCGGGAGTGCGTTCTAACCAATCGCACCCAGGTAGTAGCCAGGCAAAAAAGCAGCGCCGATAAACAGCGCCTTATTTACCTGTTCAACAAGACGAGCAACAACGTAAACCAGTTAGCGCACCGGGCTAACTTGGATTACAACGCCGGGACGATTAGCGAGGCTACTTATAGCAATATACTGGATCAGCTGGAGCTGATGGCCCGTTATATGAAAGCGGTGATTAAAGATGTTGATTAGAGTCCGTGGCGGTGAGGACGGCACAAAGTTAAAGGAATATTTAGAGACTGGGCGAAAGCAGGGCCGCGAGTTTGAACGGGACGAATTAGACGAGCGTGTTATTTTGTCTGGTGATTTGGAGTTAACGGAAAGCGTCATAAATGGGATGGATAAGAGAGGGGAAAAATACCTTCATATTACGTTGGCGTTCCGTGAGGATGAAATAAGCCGTGAGGCTTTGCAGAATATAACCGATGAATTCAAAGAATTTGCTTTTTCAGCATATCAAGATGACGAGTTTAATTTTTATGCTGAGGCGCATTTACCAAAGATTAAAAGTTATCACAATAAAAAGACAGGAGAGCTTGTAGAGCGTAAGCCGCATATTCATTTAGTCATTCCAGAGCAAAACCTTTTAAATGGCCAGAATATGAACCCGTTTGGATTGGTTAAGAATCAGGAGCAATGGTTAGAGGCGTTTCAAGAGCATATTAACGCCAAATATGGATTGGCCAGCCCGAAAGACCATGAGCGCATCGAGATAACAACCGAGTCTGAAATTATAAGCCGTCATAAGGGCGATGTTTTTCAAGGGCGAGGCCATGAGCTTAAAAACGCGATTCTTGACGCGGTTATTAAGGATAATGTTAACGATTGGGATAAGTTTAAAGAGCTTGTTTCTGATTTTGGCGAGGTGAAAGAGCGCCGGAAAGGTGAGTATCTTAATGTAAAACCGGAGGGCGCACAGCGAGGGACAAACCTAAAAGACCGGGTTTTCAGTCGTGACTTTATAGAGCTTTCAACCGCTGACAAGTTAAAGAAGATGGCGGAATACCGACAGAGCCGAGAGCAAGACGGCGGTTATTGCAGCCCCGGCAGGCCCAGGCCCACGCCAGAGCAGATAAAAGAGCGCCTTAGCGAGTGGCACGATATACGAGCCAAAGAGGTGCGTTATATCAATTCCGGCAACCGCAAGTTATTTGCAGAGTTTAAAGAAGCCAACCAGGAACGCCGCCGCGAGATTCTAGCGGAGCGTGAACAACGATTTAACGCCAAGTGGAGAACAGCAAGCCATGAACAACCAGGACAACACCGAGCAGCTTTTGCCGATCTTAACAACGATTTGCGAACAGCAAGCCGCTATATCGAATCAGCTAGCCGAGTTGATGGAGGCGTTGAACAGGCAGCCGGAGGGATCGCTAATAGACGAATTCGCAGAGCTGTTAGCGCCGCTATCCAACGATTTAACGGAAATCAAGCAGAGGCTGGCCAGCAGCGAGAGCAACAGCGAGAGCAACCCGCCCGCAGACAATCCGACAGCGTAACCAGCCAGCGCCGCCGCGACCTAGCAGAGCAGCGACAGCAGCAGACTGGCCAACAGGGTGAAATGGTACAGATCAAGCGCGAGCTGGACGCCGCCCGCCTACTGGCCGCCACCAGTCAGAGCCACGGCGTACAGCCGGAGCGGTACGAAATCACCAAGGGCAAGGACGGCAGCGACCGGATCAAGTGCGGCACTCGAAACTTGAACGTGTCGGATTTTCTGACCAAGGAGCTAAACCTACCGTGGCAGCAGGCCCGCGAGATTTTGCGCGACACTTACGCCGAGCAACAGGAACAGGAGCCGCAGAAACAGCACCGAGCCAGACCCCGCGCCGAGCTTTGGGCCGAGTACCGCGACCACTGGAAACCGGCATTCATTGAGGCCAAACAGGCTGCATGGGATCAGCATATAAAGCAGGCTAAAGAGCGCCGGAGCGATCTAAAACACGAGTGGTACACAAGGAAAAACCGCATCGAGGGCGATAGAGGATTAACCAGGGCACAGCGCCGGGCCGCTTTATCCGTTGCCAGGATGGAAAAAGCGTTAGCTGATAAGACGTTATCGGAGCAGATAAAGGGCGAACAGCAGGCATTGAAAGACCGCTACCACAAACCGGCAGCGGAGCAGTTCCGGCAGTTCCTGACCGAGAAAGCCCAGCAGGGCGACCAAGCCGCCCTTTTGGAGTTGCGCCGACAGGCTGACAGGCCGAGCCAGGCCGAGCCAGGAACGCCGACCGTGGAAGGGCAGCAGCAGGAGCAGGCCGCGCCGATCATGCGCCGCCTGAGCTACCAGGTAGACCGCCGGGGCGATGTTCATTACAGCGATGACCGAGGCCGCCGCCTGTTCACTGATGCAGGGCGCGAGGTTCGCACATACCAGACCAAGCCCCAGGAGCTGGAAACCGCCCTACGGCTGGCCGTGCAGAAGTTTGGCCCGAAGCTGACAGTTAACGGCACCGATGAATATAAAAAGGCCGTGCTGGATGTTGTGGCCGCCAGTGGTATGCGCGTTATCTTTGCCGATCCGGCAATGGAGCAGGCCCGGCAGCAGCGGGAGCAGGCCGCCCGCCGTGTTCAACAGTTTGACCAGGAGCGTAACCAGGCCGCCCGCAAGGCCACCCAGGAGCGCGAACAGCAACGCCAAAAGGAAAGGGAGGAACAGCAGCAGGAGAAAGAGAGAGAGCAGCGGAGAAGCCGCAGCAAGGACAAAAACCGCGATTATGGCAACGGACTTTAACCAATACAGGAGCTTTACCCTATGAGCGATCGAGATATTAGACGGGCAGAGATCGAGGCCCGGTTAGAACACCTTTACAACACCCGTCACATGCTGGAAACCCGCATTGAAATGGGAGAGGGGCATTACACGGATTTAGACGTTGGCCAACTGGAGGACATTAACAACGAAATTACGATGACCGAGCAGCTTAGAGATTTTTCATAAGGAGATAGGACGATGGAATTACAAAACCAGTTGAACAAAGAGCGCGATAACTTGGAGCGTCTGGAGCGCGAGAGAACCGAAGCCGAGCAACAGGGCAACCAGGCAAAAGCCGCCGAGTTGTCCCAGGAGGCCAACCAGACCCGCGAATATATCAAGACGCTGGAACAGCAAAAGGAGGTTCTGGAGGAGTTCCAGCCGGAGCATGGCGGGCCTGAGCAGACCGGCATGATTCCAGAAAGCGAACAGCGCCAAGAGCTGCACATATCCGACACGATGAAACAGGGGGATACCGAGTTAACTGGCGTTGTTACAGGCCAGCGATCCAGCACGACCTATCAACGAGGCGGCAGACCTACTACGTTCAGAAGCTCCATTTATCACGTGGCCGACCGCATGGGATACAACAAAACCACGACCACAACGACAACATCTGTTTATGTGGATGAGCAATCAAAGGACATGCTGGAAAAAGGCGTTAAGAAGGTGGAGGACTTGGCAAAAGCGCCGTTAGAGCGTGATCCGTTGACCAAGTTGCACCGCGATATGGAGCAGCAGCAGAAGCAGCAAGAGGCAGAACGCCAAAAAGCAGCCGATGAACTGACCGCCTTTGTACGATCCGGCACCGCCGAGCGGGGCCAGGTGCAGCAGAGCGACCGCCACCAGGAACAGGACGCCGAGCTATCCGGCAGCTTTGGCCCGGCCCGCGACTACAAGCCGGAGCCGCAGCCAGAGCAGGAGAAAGCCGCCACGCATAATCAGACCCCCCAGGCAGAGCAGGAAGCCGCTCAGGGCGTAGAGATTGACGGCCAGCACTTCCGGCACATTGAGGACGGCGACCGGGTACGGGGTGAAATCGTCAACACAGTGGAAATGGAGGACGGGAGCAAATTCTATGCAGTGGAGGCCACCGGCCCCGACTGGGAAACCGACCGGGTTCTAGTGCCTGCCACCGAGCAGGAACACGAGATAGGCGACCGGATCAGGGCGACTATGCAGGCTGACGAGGTGAACACCCGCGAGGATGCCAACGAACTGACCAGGTAAAAAAGAAAGGGCGCTGTAGCAGAGCCGCAGCGCCCCCCACCGAACCACCAACAGCTAATCCAATGCACGGGTTTTAACTGAAAGGAAAGAAACGATGGTAGACCAGAGTATAACAGCCGATAGGTCTAAATGTCCTACGCCAAAACCGAGAGATTGGGCCGCTATCGCTATTTTTTGCTGTATCGGTATCGGTACGATCAGCGCCCCCCTGATGGCCTACGCCGTCCACACGCACCGGGAGAACATCGCCCAGGGCCATGATCTTGTTGAACAGTGGCAGGATGCCACCCTGTACCGCCGTTTGCACGGGGAGGGCACAGAATGAAAGCCGTAGCCCTTGCCGCTTATATCACGTTCAGCGCCTCGCTGATTGTATCCGTAGCCGCCGCGACAGAGGCCGCCACCAACCGCCAGGCTGTTGAAGCGTTCGCCGCTCAGGTGCAGGAGGTGCGCCCATGATCCGCAGACTGTTAGCCGCTGCTGCACTTGCCACCGTGGCGACCGTTGCCCAGGCGAATGACTGGCGAGAGCAGGCCGCCGCTGTTCTGCCGTCCGTTGTGACCGTGAAAACCGTAGACGCAGCAACGGCCAGCCGAGTGATGGAGATCCCCGGCTTTCGTCTGGGATGGGCCACCAAAGCCACCGAATACCTGAACCGTTTTATTACCGGCTGGCGACCGACACCCGCCGACCAGACCCCGACCTATGACAGCACCGGCTTTGTGGTAGAGATCGAGGGCCGCCCGTATGTGATGACCGCCGCGCATTCCGTGGAGTCAATGAGCCGTGCCGGGCTGACCGTTGTCACCGCAGACGGGAAGGAACACCCCGCGCAGCTTATCGGCCATGAGCCGCGCCACAAAGGCGCAGACGTTGCCCTGTTAGCCGTGCCGTCCCTGAGCAGGCCCGCGCTACCGTTCGCCGCAGGAGCAGAACGAGGGGAGCCGGTGGCCGCCGTAGGAGGCCCGGCAGGATTCAGCGAGAGTATCAGCGCCGGGATCGTGAGCCACCCGCGCCGGTCATGGCTGGCCACATCCAGGAACAACGAAGTTTTGAGGGGAGGCCGCGACCTGATCCAGATAGACGCCAGAATTTACCAGGGCAGCAGTGGCGGCCCGGTTATCAACCAGGCCGGTGAAGTTGTGGGCGTGGTGAGCTTCACCCATAACCCTACCGGGTTTGGGTTTCTGGTGAGCGCCAAAGAAGCGCAGCAGGCCGCGCAGCGAATCGCCAGCCGGTGCAGCATCGCCAACCCGTGCGACTGGCTGGCCGCTGTCCAATAGAAAAGCCCGGCGCACTGGCCGGGCTGTCTCCTGCTCTAGCATCCGTGCTCGGCTTCCTGCCGTTATTCAGCGGGTGCTGCTACAAGTTTAAGCTGACCCCCGCCCTTCACGCTATCCGCCTGAGAGTGATTTGCGTATGTATCCCAAGTTGGGAAGTATTCGTCAGATTGGTTGCCCCATACAGACCACCCTTCACGCGGGCCGCGTGCGAATAGTTCCAGGTATGGCCCAGGGCTGCACGATTCTACAATGTCGTAAAACTCGTCAGGTTTGCGTGAATGTTCCCGCTTCCTTGTCGCCAGGTAATTAACCTGTGTTCTACCCGGCTGGAGAGTTCGAGCATTTTTGCCTTTAACGCCAAATAGAACCAGCTCTGTCACGTTGCGGAAGTAGAAACCAACACCACGGCCATCAGAACCGCCGTCCTTCCTGATTTTGTGCCATACGATGTTGCTTTTATAAGTGAAGCCCCAGGCTTCCATGACTTTCAGCCCTTCAGGCAAAAGTGCATTAGGAACCCATAGATAAAGGTGGGCTGTTTCTTCTGTCAGCTCAGAGACAGGCAAATCCATTATTTGCTGAAGGTTCATAGTCCCGTAGCGGTTTAGGCGCTTGTGCTCTGGTGCTACCTTTCCGGTGCGGTTTTGAAACTGCCAAGGAGGATCAGCCAGTATGGTATAGAACCGGCTCCCTCCGTGTTTTTCTAGCAGCTCAGCCCCTGCATCGGGTACAGCCTCGACCTCTTTTTTACTCATTTTCATCCCAATCCGTTATCAGTTTCGGCGTTATACCGAACACCAGAACGGGGCACCCGCCATGCCTGCCAGCATTTAGGCGATACAGCAATTTACCCATCCAGGTAGTGCTTGCCCCGTATTTGGCCCTTACTGTCTTTCCGATTTCTTCCCCTGCTTTGTTTAGCTGGGGCACTTTTTCAAATACCGGGTTTAGCTTCTCGCTACGTGTCAGCATGACGCCCAGGCTAATCAATCCGCATTCATGGAAGGCCCGCATGGCATACAGATCCCGGTCAAACGTTTGATCTTTACTGTTCCACTCCAAATCGAAGGCAACGCGACCCTTTACATAGTCGATTTTGTGGCCATCAATAAAATTCTCTATGCGCCGTGCTTCCTTTTCTGGATGTTTGGTTTTTTTAACCTTTCCATCCTCTAGAAACTCCTCGCTGTACTCCTGCATCCTCACCAGCAAATCCCCCTGAATACGTGCCTCCACCCAATCAGAAGGCCGCAGAGTCTGCGAGATTTTTTTAGGCATGTCGGATTCATTACCACCGGGCATCCCTATGTCTCTCTGGGTGATCCTGAAGTTCAGCAAAGCTGCCTCTATGTCCCTGAGTTCGTCAGGGAATGAGGTTGCAAGAATTGCCGCTGCATGACGGTAGCTGTAAACATCGTACAGCTCGCGCACCTCTTGACTGATGTAAGGCTCTATATCAGCCGGAGCGTCTGCATTGGCTCCCGGCTTTAGGTCTACATCACTAGCTGAAGCCTCGGCTGTGCTCAATGCGTCGATGTCTACGCCTTGTGGATCTGGATCTTGCTGTTTTCCCATGTAAAGTGTCCGCTGCCATTGTCTGCCTCCTTAACAGGCTGGTGATGGTAAGGCGAGGTTCCCGGCCCCTACCGGGTTGCCTCGCCGTCCTTGTGTCATTCGTTAGCCAGGGTTTCCAAACGCTTCAGCCTTTGCTCTAAAGCAACCGCTAGTTCCAGTGCTTCCTGTCCCAGCTCTGCAAGGAAAGGGTTTTCAGAAGCAGCAACAGCCTTAACGTCACTCGAAAGCAAAGCCGCGCATTGGGCGGCCTTTGTTGTATTTTCCTTGTCCATGCTCGTGACCATGACACCCCCTTTTTCACTTCCCATTGGCGGCCCGCTCACCGAATGGGAGCGTTCCTTGCTGTGCTGCCATAGTTTGCTGAACGTAGTCGCGCATGAAATCCCGGATCAGAACAGAGGCGGGCCTGTCGTTGGCCTTGGCTGCCCTGATAAAAGCGTGCTTCAGATCCGCATCCACCCGGCAGGTGAAGTTAGTTTGTTCCATTGCAAACCCCTCTCAGTACAGGGCACAGACTATGCACTAACAGCGTCAGTAAGGCAATCTAGCAGATAGGCTCAAGCTACGCATAATCACCCCCCCCTTCTACGCATAATCAGACCCCCCAGGCACCGGCCCGGTCAGGGCCGCCCGCTGTCGCATAACTCCTAACTAATGAGACAGTAAGAAATTACCGGGAAGTGTCGCCTAAATGTGTTCCATAAGTTATATTCTTTCAAAGCTACTTAAAAAACCATAGAATGCAACAAGGTGAGCAGATGGAAATGAGAGATACAGACACCCCCGACCTGTTCACGGGGCGTATGACGTTCGGATATGCCCGTGTCAGCACCAAGGCTCAAGACTTCGGCGGGCAGGTGGAGCAGTTGGAAGCAGTAGGCTGTAACCAGGTGTTTGCCGAGAAGATCACGGCAAGGCACCAAAACCGCCCAGAGCTGCAAAAGATGCTGTCCAAGTTGCGGGCTGGTGATGTGGTGATAGTCACCCGGTTGGATCGACTGGCCCGCAGCACCCGCGACCTGTTGACGCTAGTGGAACAGATACATGAAGCCGGGGCAGGGTTTAAGAGTTTGGCGGAGCCGTGGGCCGACACCACGACCCCAGCCGGTAAAATGGTTCTGACTGTATTTGCAGGTATAGCGGAGTTTGAAAGGGCGTTAATCAAGGAACGTACCGATATAGGCAGAGCGGAAGCGCGAAAACGGGGCGTTTACATGGGGCCGCCGGTGAAGATGACAGACGACAAGAAAGCCGCCCTTTTGGAGTTGCTGGCGTCCGGCAAGACCCCCACAGAGGCCGCCCGGATATTTGGTATTCACCGTTCCACGGTGTACCGGATCATGATTCAGGAGGAAAAGAGAAAGTTAAACGAGAAAACCAGCTAATCCAATGCACGGGTTAACGCTAACAACTTAAAAGGAAAGAAAAATGCAGGACTTTGACGAAATCGAATACAGACGGAAATTGATAGATAGCGGCGTTGATGAAAGCACCGCTTTCGACATTGCCCGCCGCTATGCTGAACACCATAGCCAGGCACCCGCCCAGGGCGTGATCCACTCCCCGACACCGGCAGCACCGGCTAAGGTTGATAACGCCAAAAAGGCACCCGCTCAAAAGCGCCGTAGCAGTGCCACCAAGAAGGCGACCGCCACCAGTGGCAGCGAGAAGGCCGCCAAGCCCCGCAAGCAGCCCACACGGGCCGACATTGCGATAATTGATGCCTCAGCACGAATTATGGAAACACCGCCCACAGGCAACGACCTGGCGTTTAATCACGGCATCCTATGCCAAGTGGGTTTACCCCGTTCCAAGGTGGACGGCACCAGTTTCCTGCGTAAATCGGGTGATGCGTGGGTACACGTTCAAGCCGGTTTGCTGGACGAAGGTAAAGGCCCGGTACAGCAGCCCGTTCCTTACGGCGCACTGCCGCGGCTTGCATTGGCGTGGGTGTCTACCTATGCCGTTCGCCATAAGACCGCCGAAATCCCGATAGGAGAGAGCGCCGCCGAGTTCCTGCGCTCGATGGGGATGGAGAGCGAGGGCCGCCGCTATTCGACCCTTCGCACACAAATGCACGCCCTGGCCGCCTGTCGCCTGCAAATGGGGTTTAGAGGCCGCACATGGAATGCCGAGCTAGTAAACCACTTTGATGCTTGGATCAGCGATAAGGACAGTAATCAGCGCCCCCTATGGCCGGGCACCCTACGTCTGCATGACTCGTTTTATAACATTCTGATGGAAAGTCCTGTTCCGCTGGATAACCGAGCATTGGACGCCCTTTCAGGCTCTGCCCTAGCCTTGGATATTTATTGCTGGCTGGCCCACCGGCTGCACCGGATCGAGGGCCGCCCGATCACGCTACACTGGCATAGCCTGCGGGAACAGTTCGCCCAGGAGTACACAGGGAAGAACGCGAACAAGGACTTTAGAACGAAGTTTATGATAGCCCTGAACAACGTCCTGATGGTCTACCCGGACGCCAAGGTTAAGCAGGTCACAGGTGGCTTGTTGCTGATGCCTAGCCCCCCACCAGTGCCCTACAAGGGATGACCGCCCGATGACCCGGCCACCGCGCCGGGTTTTTTGTGGC
>CEGF01000934.1_pt1 | contig 15439 bp, 15 predicted proteins | sample 306341 | NCBI WGS metagenome assembly CEGF01 (sample SAMEA2755655, study PRJEB7226) | microbial mat metagenome | biome: microbial mat; feature: hypersaline; material: grass silage | place: USA | collected 2014-02-19 | depth 0 m
GTTTGGGCTTGAGCAAGCCCATGACCTTGCCCATATCACCCATGCCGGCGGCGCCGGTGCTGGTGATGGCCTCGTCGATCAACGCCTCGATTTCGGCATCGTTCAGGGGCTGGGGCAGGAATTCCTGGAGGATCAGAATTTCCGCTTCTTCCACCTCGGCCAGTTCCGGACGGTTGGCGTCACGGTACTGACCGGCGGAATCCTTGCGCTGCTTGACCAGTTTATCGAGCACGGCGAGGGCGCGGGCGTCATCCACTTCGATGCGCTCGTCCACCTCGATTTGCTTCAGCGCCGCCATGGCCATACGCAGAACACCCAGGCGCGCCTTGTCTTTGGCGCGCATGGCGTCTTTGGTGGCGTCGGCGAGCTGTGCTTTGATCGCGCTCATGGTCAAAGACCGGAAACGGTCTTAGTACAGACGCTTACGGGCGAGCTGCTCGCGTTGCAGCTTCTTCAGGTGACGCTTGACCGCGGCAGCGCGCTTACGCTTGCGTTCCTGAGTCGGCTTCTCGTAGTTCTCGCGACGGCGGACTTCGGACAGAACACCGGCTTTTTCACAGGAGCGCTTGAAGCGGCGCAGGGCCACGTCGAAGGGTTCGCCTTCTTTTACTTTCACCTGAGGCATGAAGTATCACCTACCTAAAAAGTGTTGAGTTGTGTGGGTTCCGCCACGGGCTCAGGTGGTCCCTCGGGGGCAAACGTCATGGGGACGGCCACCCAGGCGGCAGGGCGCGAATTCTACCCGTGACCGGCAGGTAAATGCAAATGGCGGCGCGCCGGGCTATCATGCCGGCCCTCGCCAGCGGGTGCGCCGCTGGCCGGATTCCGCTTTTTGAGGTGGCTAAATGCGCGTTTTGGGCATTGAAACCAGTTGCGACGAGACCGGCGTGGCCGTGTACGACACCGAACGGGGCCTGTAGAGCCAGGCCCTGTTCAGTCAGATCGACATGCACGCGGTCTATGGCGGTGTGGTGCCGGAGTTGGCCAGCCGCGACCATGTACGGCGCTTGTTGCCGCTGCTGCGCCAGGTCCTGTCCGACGCCGGCATTGGCGCCCGGGAATTGGACGGCGTCGCCTACACCGCCGGGCCGGGGCTGGCCGGGGCCCTGCTGGTGGGCGCCGGCGTGGCTCGCGCTCTGGCCTACGGCTGGGGCGTGCCGGCGTTACCGGTACACCATATGGAAGGGCACCTGCTGGCGCCGCTGCTGGAAGACGATGCCCCGGAGTTTCCTTTTGTCGCGCTGCTGGTCAGTGGTGGGCACTCACTGCTGCTGGAAGCCCGCGCCCTGGGCGAATACGTCCCTCTGGGCGAATCCGTGGATGACGCCGCCGGTGAAGCCTTCGACAAGGCGGCGAAGATGATGGGGCTGGGTTACCCCGGCGGGCCGGCGATCAGCCGTCTGGCGGAGCAGGGACGGGCGGGGCGCTTTCGTTTTCCCCGGCCGATGACCGATCGGCCCGGCCTGGATATGAGCTTCTCCGGCCTCAAGACCTTCACGCTCAACACCATTCACGATCTGGGGGGCGCCACCGCGCTGAATGACCAGGACCGCGCCGATGTGGCCCTGGCGTTCCAGGAAGCGGTGGTGGACACCCTGGTGATCAAGTGCCGCCGGGCCATGCAGGCCACGGGCGCCAAGCGCCTGGTGGTGGCCGGTGGCGTCAGTGCCAATGGCATGTTGCGCGAGCGGCTGGCGCGGGCCATGGGCAAGCTGGGGGTGAAGGTGTATTACCCCGGGTTGGCGTATTGCACGGATAACGGTGCCATGATTGCTTACGCGGGGGCTTTGCGGCTGGCCGCCGGCGAGCGTCAGGAGGGGCTGGGCGTGAGCGTGCGGGCGCGTTGGCCGCTGTCGGAACTGGGGCGGGTGCCTGTCCGCTGAGCCCGATAGCTACATCCCGGTCCCGGACTACGGAGCCGCTGTAGGAGCTTGCCTGCAAGCGAATTGAGCCCGCTACCCAAAAATCGCTTGCAGGCAAGCTCCTACAGCGGCTTCGTGGCTGTTTGGGAGTGGATGCTTCCAAGATCGGCAGATTGGCCTGTAACCGGTACCCCTAACCCTTCTTCCTGAACCCCAGTTCCTCGCCGCGTAGCAGTTTGGTCAGGTTGGCGCGGTGACGCACGATCATGATCAGGGTCAGGGCTGCCATCGGCAGCGCGGCGCCGGGCAGCCAGAACCACAGGCAGATGGGGGCCGCGACGAAGGCGCTCAGCGACGCCACCGAGGAAATGCGCAGCATCCCGAATACCACCAGCCACACCGCGCCGGCCACCAGGCCGCTGGGCCAGTGCAGCGGAAACAGCACGCCAAAGGCGGTGGCCACGCCCTTGCCGCCCTTGAATTGGAAGAACACCGGGAACAAGTGGCCGAGGAAGGCGCAGAAACCGACCAATGCCACGGCAAATGGAGAGAGCCCCAGGGCCGTCGCCGCCAGGACGGGCAGCACGCCTTTGAGCACATCGCCGAGCAGGGTCAGCGCCGCCGCCGGTTTGCCGGCGATGCGCAGCACATTGGTGGCGCCGGGATTGCTGGAACCCTGGGTGCGCGGGTCCGGATGGCCGAACAAACGGCAGACCAGGATGGCGCTGGAAATCGAGCCCAGCAGATACGCCACCGCGCATAAAGACAGCAACCAACCCCAGCTTTCCTGTAATGCCATGGCAACCACCGGCTATAATCCCCGAATCAACAGGCTGGACATTGTACACACAAGCCGCTTGTCGCGCGTCACCCCGGGTTCAGGCTCCCGGGAGTGGCGCGGCCAAACCTAACCGCGTATCAGGCCCGCGCGCGGCCGGACCGAGGAACAGCATGGACATCGTTTATATCAATGATTTGAAAGTCGATACGGTGATCGGCATTTTCGACTGGGAGCGGCGTATCCGTCAGACCGTCAGCCTGGATCTGGAGATGGCCGCGGATATCAGCAAGGGCGCCGCCACCGACCACATCGACGATGCCCTGGACTACAAAAGTATCAGCAAGCGCCTGATCGCCTTTATCGAGGAGAGTGAATTCCAGCTGGTGGAAACCCTGGCGGAACGGGTGGCGGCGCTGGTATTGGAGGAGTTCAACGTGCCGTGGCTGCGATTGCGGCTGAGCAAACCCGGTGCCCTGCGCGGTGCCCGTGACGTTGGCGTGATCATCGAGCGCGGGGAGCGTTCCTGATGGCGGAGGTGTTTCTCAGTCTCGGCTCCAACATCGACCGGCAACACAATATTCATTCCGGTCTCGATGCGTTGGCGGAGCGGTTCGGTGAGCTGAGGCTGAGCCCGGTGTATGAAAGCGAGGCAGTGGGCTTCAAGGGCAGCCCGTTCTTCAATTTGGTGGTGGCTTTGCATACGGAGCTGTCAGTGGGGGAACTGGCCGGGGCGCTGCATGATATCGAGCGCGGTCACGGCCGGGTTCGCGGCGAGAAGAAGTTCGCCAGCCGCACCCTGGATATCGACATCCTCACTTACGACGATGCGGTTGGCGAGGTGGATGGCGTCAAGCTGCCGCGCGGGGAAATTCTAAAGCACGCTTTCGTGCTGCGTCCGCTGGCGGATCTGGCGCCGGAGACGCGGCACCCGGGGAACGGGCGCCGCTACCGGGAGTTGCTGGTGGAAACCGACTTCAAGGGCCAGCGGCTCTGGCAAGTGCCGTTTCGCTGGCCGGATGGGGATTGATTAGTCTTCCACCTTGAAGTTCGCTTCAATGGTTTCCATGTAGGCTTCAAACTCGGCACAGGAATACTTGGTTGTTGCCCCGTTGATATCCACTGAGATGTTGTCCCGCCCCGAGGCCAGCAAGGTGATGTAGCTGTTATTGGCGCCGCGCAAATTCAGGCGCCCGTCGCTGTAGCAAACTTCATCACCGTCATCCTGAATCAGAGAAGCTGGAGTTTCCATGCTGACACGATAGCTACCGCCATCGAACAACAGGATGCTGGAGAGGTTCAGAGAATACTGATTATCTGCGTTCCAGAAATCAGTGGAGGCAAGTGAACTCATCCAGAAATTCATTGATAGCGTTTCGCTATCTCGCGTTAGTTCGGCGTCAATGCGAACGTCACCGTCACTGATGAAGCCTTTCTCAACAGGTTGGAGCTCAGCGTCATAGTCGAATTCACCGCTCATGACGACGTCGACCTGCTCGCTGCCCGACGTTGCGATCATTCTGAAACTGCTGGTTTCGACCTCAATGTGGGAATCATAGTCGTAGTCCAGGGTTCCGTTCACTAACAGTGAGGATCCATCCAGGCTGATTTCACAGCTTTGTGCTTCCGCTCGCTCGGGCGGCGTTTCTCCACCAGGGGTGATGATAAGCTGGCCCGAGGTGCAATCCGATGGTTCGAAGAAGCCTACGCTGGCGATGGCCGAAAGGATGCTGGGGCTGCCCAGTGCGCCCTGCAGCGCGATATACAAAACTCGCTCGGCGTTGTTCTCATCAATGGTCAGAAACGGTACCTGGCCGCCGCCCCCCGAGCCGGAGGAACCACCACCGCCACCACAGGCGGCAAGAGCCGTGGCGAGCAAGACAGGAGTGAGTCCCCGCGCACGGGAGAAACCGGTATTGAAAAGTGACATGACAATATCCCTAAACCGAAAAAGAAGCGTCAGTCGGCTCCGTTCGGGACGGGAAAGTTAAGCCGGTTGGCTCACGCTAGACTCCATCCCTGAGTCGACAGGATCGACCGTCATCGTTGTTGATGTTGTGACGAGCAGCTTCCCATGGCCTTCGTCGATGCGGTCTTGGTATCAACCATAGCGGCAAAGGACGGTCGTGCCAATCCCCGTGGCGCCGCTTCTCAAGCGCCGGGGAAGGATTGGGAACGGCCGCCATCCACGGCGATGATCTGCCCGGTGATGTAGGGGGCGTGATCGGCGAGCCAGGCCACCGTGTTGGCGATGTCATCCGGGTCGCCGGCGCGGCCCAGCGGTAAGGCGTCGAGAATCACCTGTTGGGATTCCTGGCCTTGTTCTGGCCACAATATTGGCCCGGGCGCCACGCCGTTGACGCGTACTTCAGGGCCGAGTTCCCGGGCCAGACTGCGGGTCATCATTGCCAGTCCGGCCTTGGCCATGCAGTACAGCGGATGCTCTCGCAGTGGCTTCTCGGCATAAACATCCACCAGATTAACGATGGCGCCGTGATGCTGTTTCAGGGTCGCGGCCAGTGCCTGGCTGAGCAGAAACGGCGCCCGCAGGTTGCTGTGCATCAGTTGGTCCCAGTCCTCATCGCTGGCCTGATGCAGAGGCGTGCGATAGAACCGGGAGGCGTTGTTCACCAGCAACCGCAGGCCGGGCTTCAGAGCCAGTGCCTCGGCGGCCAGTTGCCGCACCTGGTCGGGCACCACCAGGTCCGCGTACAGGCAGGCCGCGCTGTTGTGGCGCTGCCGGTTGAGGTCTTCCACCAAGGTTCGCGCTTGTTCTTCGCTGTGGTGATAGTGAACGATCACATCGTAGCCCGATTGGTGCAGGCGACGGGCAATGCGGGCGCCGATGCGGCGCGCGGCGCCGGTGACCAGGGCTACGGGAGCGGCCATTTTTCCACGAACTCCTGTCGGTAAAGGCGGATGGCGCGAATGCGTTTGCTTTCCAGGGCGCGGCCGAGCGCCGGGCCGGACAGACCGGCCTGGCGCAGCCCCGCCACGTCCACGGTACGGACCACTTCAGCGACGCCGAGCAGGAATTCGCCCTGCGGGAAGGGCGCTTTGGGATCGGCCTGGCAGGTGCGGTAATCCGCCTCGCAGGCGTCGACGAAGAAGCGCAACCGGCGGGGACGGCGGATCACATCCAGGGCGTGCAGGACTTCCCACACTCGCGGTGGGCGCAACTTGAGGACGCGACGTCCACGGTTCTGCCAGCGCGCCATGACGGCGGCGGCGTCCGCCATTTCCCTGGGAACCCGCAACCGCTTGGACATCTCCAGTGCCAGCGTTTCGCTCTGTCTTTCGTAATTTTGATGGCGCGGCCAGCGGTCCGGCGGAGTACTGGCCTTGCCGAGGTCATGGCAGAGCAGAGCGTAGCGGCCGGTCAGGGACAGGTTCTGCCGGGCCGCCTGGGCCAGACAGCGCCATTGGTGGGTAAGCACATCGACGGTGGGGTGATGGTCCGGAGACTGAGGGATGCCGTCCAGGTTGGCCAGTTCCGGAAACAACTCCGCCAGTGCGCCGCATTCATGCAGGATGCGGAAGAACGTTTGCGGTGAGCGTTCCATCAGTGCCCGGCTGGTTTCCTTCCAGACCCGTTCCGGACTGAGATGCTGCAGCTCGCCCGCCAGCACGATGTCGGTCATCAGATCCATGGTCTCGCGGGCCACGCGAAAGCCGAGCCAGTGATAGCGGGCGGCGAAACGGGCCACCCGCAGAACCCGCAGCGGGTCCTCGGCGAAGGCGGGGGACACATGGCGCAGCAGCCGCTCCTTGAGATCGTTTTGACCGTTATAGGGGTCGATCAAGCGGCCATCAGCGGCCCTGGCCATGGCGTTGATGGTCAGATCCCGGCGTTTCAGGTCGTCTTCCAGCGTCACATCCTCGGCGGTGTGGAAGAGAAAACCGCCGTGGCCGTGGCCATGCTTGCGCTCTGTACGGGCGAGAGCGTACTCCTCGCCGGTCCGCGGATGCAGGAACACCGGGAAGTCATTACCCACGGGTTTGTAGCCTTGTGCCAAAAGAGTATCGGGGGTGCCACCCACCACCACCCAATCTTTCTCCTTGACCGGCAGTCCGAGCAATTCGTCGCGGACCGCACCGCCGACAAGATAGATATCCATCATGTTCGCTATCGCTTCCAGGTAAACATTAGAATGTCATGTCTGGTCTGGCCGGAAAACCGCCGGGGCAAGGAATGCGGTCGAAATCGACGCGAACGGTTATTTTCTGGTCTGCGGGCGTCCCTGCTCTGATCCTGGGTTGCCAATCTGACCGGCGATGAAGGGAAATGACAATCTACATGGCGTTTATCACCATTGAACCGGGCCTGGGGCCATGGTTTAGTGCTTCGTCGTTATTTGATTCGGATCATTGCCTGATTCGGGCATGTGGACACCAGCGTGCCATCCGTCATCACGGCGTCACCGGCCGATGCTTTGTCCGACCGCCCCTGGCTCAACGGGAGAGATAGTTTCATGAAAACACGTATTACCGAGATGCTGGGCATCGAGTACCCCATCGTTCAAGGGGGTATGCAGAATGTTGGTTATGCGGAGCTGGCTTCCGCCGTTTCCAACGCGGGTGCTCTCGGCATTATCACCGGCCTGACTCAGCCGACCCCGGAAGACCTGGACAAGGAAATCCGCCGTTGCAAGGAGATGACCGACAAGCCGTTCGGCGTCAACCTGACCCTGCTGCCGACCATCAAGCCGGTTCCCTATGAGGAATACGTGCGGGTGATCATTGAGGCCGGCATCAAAGTGGTGGAAACCGCTGGCCGCAGCCCGGAGCCCTTCATGGCTCAGTTCAATGAGAACGGCGTCAGCGTGATCCACAAGTGCACTTCCGTGCGGCATGCCCTGAAAGCGCAGAAACTCGGTTGTTCCGCGGTATCCGTGGACGGTTTCGAATGCGCCGGCCACCCCGGTGAGGACGATGTGCCCAACCTGGTGCTGTTGCCGGCGGCGGCCAAGGTGCTGGATATCCCGATGATTGCCTCCGGTGGTATCGGTACCGGCACGCAGATGGCGGCTTGCCTGGCGCTGGGCGCGGAGGGCATCAACATGGGCACCCGCTTCATGGCCACCAAGGAAGCGCCGATTCACGAGAACATCAAGAAGGCCATCGTCGAAGCCAGTGAACTGGATACCGCGCTGGTGTACCGTCCGCTGCGCAACACCGCCCGGGTTTACAAGAACAAGGTGGCGGAGAAGGTCAATGAGATCGAACGTGAAGCCGGCAAGGATATGAAGTTCGAACTGATCCGCGACATGGTCGCCGGTACTCGCGGCAAGGTGTCGCTGACCGAAGGTGACGTGGATTACGGTATCTGGACCAGCGGCATTGTGCAGGGGTTGATCCACAGCATCCCCTCCTGCGATGAGCTGGTGCAGGAGATCATGAGCGAATGCACCGAGACCATTCGCAATCGCCTGAACAATCTGCTGGCAGGCTGATTGATCGAAGCGCGGCCCTCTTCACCGGGTTCATATGGGAAAGAGGGCCGCGATGCCGCGTTTATTGCCCACCCTGAATTGACTGACGCTCAACGACCGTGCCGTTGTCCAAGCTGTCCAGGTGCACGTCGAATCCCCACAATCGATGCAGGTGCTTGAGCACTTCCCGGCTGCTGCTTTCGTCCAGGGGGCGGTGGTGCTGGCGGACGTGCTGTAGTACCAGCGACCGGTCTCCGCGCACATTGGCCTCGTAAACCTGGATATTCGGTTCCTGGATGCTCAGGTTGTATTGCTCGGCCAGTTTGTTGCGCACCTTTTGATAGCCGCGCTCATCGTGGATGGCGTTGATTTCGATGTATTCCTTCTCGGTATCATCCAACAGGCTGAACAGTTTGAATTCCCGGATCAGGCGCGGGGACAGGAACTGTTGGATAAAGCTCTCATCCTTGAAGCTCTCCATGGCGAACTTGAGTGTGGCCAGCCAGTCGCTGCCGGCGATGTCGGGGAACCAGTAACGGTCCTCTTCCTCCGGATTCTCACAGATGCGCCGCAGGTCCCGGAACATGGCGAAGCCCAGCGCGTACGGGTTTATGCCGGAGTAGTACTGAGAGTCGAAAGGCGGTTGATAGACCACCTGGCTGTGGTTGTGCAGAAATTCCAGCATGAAGCCGTCGGTGACCTGTTTCTGATCATAGAGATCATTGAGCAGGGTGTAGTGCCAGAACGTGGCCCACCCCTCGTTCATGACCTTGGTTTGACGCTGTGGATAAAAGTACTGGGCCATCTTCCGCACGATACGGATGACCTCCCGCTGCCAGGGTTCCAGCAGCGGCGCGTTCTTTTCAATGAAGTAGAGAATGTTTTCCTGGGGCTCCGGAGGAAAACGTTCGTTCTTTTCCCGCCTTTGCGTCGCGGGCTGCAGATCTGGAAAAGTCCGCCATAGCTCAGAGACCTGTTGCTGCAAAGCGGCCTCCCGTTCGCGCTGCCGCCGCCGCTCCTCCTGGGCGGAAATCGGCGTCGGGCGCTTGTAGCGATCGACACCGTAGTTCATCAGGGCGTGACAGGAATCAAGGATATCCTCCACCGCGTTGACGCCGTGGCGCTGCTCGCATTCGGCGATGTATTTGCGGGCGAACACCAGATAATCGATGATCGCCGAGGCGTCGGTCCAGGACTTGAACAGGTAGTTGCCCTTGAAAAAGGAGTTGTGGCCATAACAGGCATGGGCGATCACCAGCGCCTGCATGGTGATGGTGTTCTCCTCCATCAAGTAAGCGATACAAGGGTTGGAGTTGATCACGATCTCGTAGGCCAGCCCCATTTGCCCGCGCCGATAGCGGTTTTCCACCTCCACGAATTGTTTGCCGAAGGACCAGTGGTGGTAACCCACCGGCATGCCCACGGAAGAATAGGCATCCATCATCTGTTCCGAGGAAATGACCTCGATCTGGTTGGGGTAGGTGTCAAGGGCATACTTGCCGTGGGCCAGCTCGGAGATCGCCTCGTCATAGCGGGCAAGCAGGTTGAAGTCCCAGTCGGAGCCGGTGGACAACAGCATCAGGCGGCCTCCATGCGTTTATGGAACAGCTGGCGGAAAACCGGGTAAATATCCGCCGGGTCGTCGATCTGCGCCATGGAGAAGACATCCGGGTGCCGGTCCATGATGCCCTCGTACTGGTCCCAGAGTGCCTGGTGAGCGCGGGGCATGACTTCCACGTAGGAAAAATGCTGCATGCGGGGCAGCAATTCCTTCTCCAGCAACTCGGCGCAGCCGGGGGAGTCGTCGTTCCAGTTATCGCCGTCCGAGGCCTGGGCACCGTAGATGTTCCATTCCTCCACCGGGTAACGTTCCTTGATGATATCCCGGGTCAGCTTCAAGGCGCTGGAGACGATGGTGCCGCCGGTTTCCCGGGAGTAGAAGAATTCCTCTTCATCCACCTCCTTGGCGCTGGTGTGGTGGCGTATGAAGACGACCTCGGTGTGCTGGTAATTGCGTTGCAGGAATAAATAAAGCAACAGGAAGAAACGCTTCGCCAGGTCCTTCATATCCTGATTCATGGAACCGGAAACATCCATGATGCAGAACATCACCGCCCGGCTCACCGGCACCGGGACCTTGATATGGTGGTTGTAGCGCAGATCCACGGTATCGATAAACGGGATCCGGTCGATACGTCGGCGCAGGCGCTCGATGTGCTCGTCCAGTTCCGCCAGGCGGGCCTGGCGCTGAGGGGATTGATCCTGCTGCAGCAAGGCCTCCCGTTCCTCCTCCAATTCGCGCAGTTTGCGCCGGCTGGCCGCCGTCAGCGCGCGTCGGCGCATGGACGCCTGGCGCATGGAACGGACGATATTGATCTTGGCGGGTATGCCATGGCTGACGATACCGCCATGGCGGATCTGGAAGGTGCGGGTGCCCTCCAGGTGGCGTTTGACCAGATTGGGTAACGCCAGGTCCTCGAACAGAAAGTTCAGAAACTCCTGCGGATCGATTTCAAAGGCGAAATCATCCTCGCCTTCGCCACTGTCGCTGGCCTGACCGGAGCCACTGCCCTGGCCGCCACCGCCGCTGGGTCGTTTGATGCGGTCGCCCTGCTGAAACTCCCGGTTGCCCGGGTGGACGATATTGCGTTGGCCTCCGGGGCCGTGGTGGAAGATGGGCTCGGAAATATCCTTGCGGGGAATGACAATGCGCTCGCCTTGTTCCATTTCCTTGATGGAGCGCTTGCCCACGGCGTCATTGACCGCTTCACGAATATGTCGCCGGTAGCGCTGCAGGAACCGTTGCCGGTTGACTGCGCTCTTATGCTTGCCGTTGAGACGCCGGTCGATGATATAGCTCATTGGGCTCTCCAGTCTCGGCCGATAGGGCGGTGGGACTGTGCTTCGCGGGCAGAGGGCCGGATTCCAATCCGGCCAGCCCCGCGCCACTATTCACTGTTCACTATTCATTGCCCTTTATTGCGCCTTGCGGACCCGCAGGTACCATTCGGACAGCAGCCGAACCTGTTTCTCGGTGTAGCCGCGATCCATCATGCGTTTGACGAAGTTGTCGTGCTTGCGGCGATCCTCTTCGCTGCCTTTCGGGTTGAAGGAAATGACCGGCAACAGCTCCTCGGTGTTGGAGAACATTTTCTTCTCGATGACATCACGAAGCTTCTGATAGCTGAGCCAGCTTGGATTGCGGCCGCTGTTGTTGGCCCGCGCCCGCAGCACGAAGTTGACCACCTCGTTGCGAAAGTCCTTCGGGTTGGAAATGCCCGCCGGCTTTTCGATCTTTTCCAGTTCCTCGTTGAGTGATTGGCGATCGAATATTTCGCCGGTATCCGGATCCCGGAATTCCTGATCCTGAATCCAGAAGTCGGCGTAAGTAACATAGCGGTCGAAAATGTTTTGCCCGTACTCGGAGTAGGATTCCAGATACGCGGTCTGGATTTCCTTGCCGATGAATTCCACGTAACGCGGAACCAGGTACTCCTTGATGAAGCGGTGGAATTGCTCCTGGCGTTCCTGGGGGAACTGCTCCTGTTCGATGCGCTGTTCGAGAACGTGGATCAAGTGCACCGGGTTGGCCGCTATCTCGGAGTGATCGAAGTTGAACACCTTGGAGAGGATCTTGAAGGCGAAACGGGTGGACAGGCCGTCCATGCCTTCGTCGACGCCGGCCATATCCCGGTATTCCTGAATCGACTTGGCTCTCGGGTCCACGTCCTTCAGGTTCTCGCCGTCGTAAACGCGCACTTTGGAGTAAATGCTGGAATTTTCCGGTTCGCTGATCCGCGTTAACACCGAGAACTGAGCCAGCATGTGCAGCGTGTCCGGGGCGCACTGGGCATCACGCAGACTGGAGTTGCGCAACAGCTTCTCGTAAATCATCTGTTCTTCGGTGACGCGCAGGCAGTAAGGCACCTTGACGATGTAGACGCGGTCGATGAACGCCTCATTGTTCTTGTTGTTCTTGAAGGTGTGCCATTCGGCTTCGTTGGAGTGGGCCAGCACGATGCCATCGAAGGGAATCGCGCCCATGTGCTCGGTGCCGTTGTAGTTGCCTTCCTGGGTGGCGGTGAGTAGCGGGTGCAGCACCTTGATCGGCGCCTTGAACATCTCGACGAATTCCATCAGGCCCTGATTGGCCCGGCACAGGCCGCCGGAGAAGGCGTAGGAATCCGGGTCATCCTGGGAGAAATCCTCCAGCTTGCGGATGTCCACCTTGCCCACCAGAGCGGAGATGTCCTGATTGTTTTCGTCGCCGGGTTCGGTTTTCGATATGGCGATCTGATCCAGTATGGAGGGGTAGCATTTCACCACCCGGAACTGGCTGATATCACCACCGTATTCATGCAAACGCTTGACCGCCCAGGGTGACATGATGGTGCGCACGTAACGGCGCGGAATGCCGTACTCCTCTTCCAGAATGGGACCGTCCTCGTCGGCGTCGAACACGGACAGAGGGGACTCATTCACCGGCGATCCCTTGATGGCGTAGAACGGCACCTTCTGCATCAACGCCTTGAGTTTCTCCGCCAGGGAGGATTTGCCGCCGCCAACCGGGCCGAGCAGGTAGAGAATCTGTTTCTTTTCTTCCAGCCCCTGGGCGGCGTGGCGGAAGTAGCACACGATATTCTCGATGACCTCTTCGAGGCCGTAGAATTCGTCGAAGGCGGGATAGCGACGGATGATTTTGTTGGAAAAGATCCGGGAAAGCCGTGGATCCTTGGAGGTGTCCACCAGTTCAGGCTCACCGATCGCCATGAGCATGCGCTCGGGAGCGCTGGCGTAGGCGCTGGGGTCGCTCTTGCAGAGCGCCAGATACTCCTCCAGGGACAACTCCTCCTGCTGAGTGGCGTCAAACCGGGCCTGATAATGGCTGATAATGCTCATTCCTCACTCCCTCCTGGCGGCGCTTGAATGTCAAGCCGTCACTTTCTACATGAAAATAAACCCTTAACGAAATGGATGCGGCGCGAAGATCAGGGAATCCCGTCACGGGATGTCGGTGACCGGCCTTGTCTTTAGCATGGCGCCAAAACAAAGTCTGAGTCAAAGCCAAGCCGAAAAAAAATTTTGTTTTTTTTGCAGCGATGGAATGAACCGGCGGAGCCGAATTCGGTCACCGCCGGAACGTCATGAAAAGAGGGGAGGAGGGAGGATCAACGGCACTGGCAAGCGATACGGAGGCCGTCTTCCAGGCGCAGTGCGGTAAGCTGGCCGCCCCATACGCAGCCGGTATCCAGGGGTTCCACGTCATTGGCGCTGGCCCGGCCTTCCAGGGCCGCCCAGTGACCAAACAGGATGCGACGGCCCAGGTCGCGCCGGCGAGGATGTTCAAACCAGGGCATATAGCCCTCGGGCGGCTGATCCGCTTCACCTTTGCTGCCCAGATCCAGTTCACCGGCATCGTTGACGAAGCGCATGCGGGTGAAATGGTTGGTGATCACTCGCCACCGCTCCGGACCTTGCAAGTCATCACGCCATCCCGCTGGTTCGTTGCCATACATATGGGCGAAAAAGGTGCTCGCCTGCTCGCCATCGGCGAGTACCGCGGTGATTTCCCCGGCCCGTTCACGGGCTTGTTCCAGGCTCCATAGCGGGGGCATGCCGGCGTGGGCCATCACCGCGTTGAATTCGGGCAGGTCGATCAGCAGCGGTTGGCGCTGCAGCCAGTCCAGCAGGGTGTCCCGGTCCTTCGCCTCAAGGATCGCCGCCAGGGTATCCTTGCTCCTGGCGTGTGTCTGCCCGTGGGCCACCGCCAGCAGGTGCAGATCATGATTGCCCAGTACGGTGAGGACATTGTCCCGCAAGTCATGGATTCGCCGCAGGGTGCCGAGCGAGTCCGGGCCGCGATTGACCAGGTCCCCGGCCAGGACCAGTTGATCGCGGTCCGCCTTGAAGCGAATCCGCTCCAGCAGGGCCTCGAAGGGGCCCAGACAGCCCTGGATGTCGCCGATGGCGTAGGTGCTCATGGGAAAATTCCGTCAGGCTCGCTATGGGTGGTTATTCGGAGTCGGTCAGGGTGCCGCTTCCGCCGCCGGGGTTCAATGCAAGGCTCGATCGGCGGCCAGGGTGAAAGCCGGGATCGGCGCATTGAAGCAGGTGCCGTCCTCGGACAGCATCTGATAGTTGCCGCGCATGCTGCCGACGGCGGTTTCCAGGATGGCGCCGCTGGAGTACTGGAACTCCTGGCCCGGCGCCAGCTCCGGCTGCTGGCCGAGAACGCCTTCGCCGTGGACTTCCTGTACGCGCTGATCGCCGTCGGTGATGATCCAGTGCCGGGTCAGCAGGCGCGCGCCCTGGCTGCCGCGGTTGATGATGCGGATGTGGTAGGCGAACGCCCAGCGCTTTTGGTCGGCGTCGCTTTGTTCCGGCAGGTATTCGCTTTCCGCGAACACTTCGATGCGGTAGGCATCGTTGTCACTGTCGCTCATGATTCCCTCTCGCGGGGTCGGAAACCCGGTGGGCGGCGTCCTCCGCCGTCAGCCGGTGGCGTTGGCCAGCGCGACGTAATCCGCCACCGAAAGATGATCGGGACGCAGGCCGGGGTCGATGCCCAGGGCATCGAAAATGTCCGGTTCCACCAGGGTCTTCAGCGCATTGCGCACCGCCTTGCGGCGCTGGGTGAAGGCCTGGTTGACCAGTTTGCCAAGATAGACCGGATCCCGGGCCGGCCAGGGCGCGGTGGCGTGCGGGGTCAGTCTGACCACGGCGGAATCCACCTTGGGCGGCGGCTGGAACGCGCCCGGGGGCACGAAGAACAGATAATCCGCCTGGCAGTGGTATTGAACCATCACCGACAGCCGGCCGTAATCGCCCGTGCCCGGCGCCGCGGTGAGCCGGTCCACCACCTCCTTTTGCAACATGAATGTCATGTCGCCGATCACTTCCGCCTGTTCCAGCAGGTGGAAGATCAAGGGGGTTGAAATATTGTACGGCAAATTGCCCACCACCCGCAGCTTGAGGTCGCCGGCCAGGGGGCGGAAGTCGAAACGCAGGGCGTCCGCCTGATGGATGGTCAGACGTTCCTCGGGTACCGCCTCGCGCAGTAAGTGGATCAGGTCACGGTCCAGTTCCACCACGTCCAGATGCGTCACCTGTTCCAGTAGTGGATAGGTGAGCGCGCCGCGTCCGGGGCCGATTTCCACCAGCTTCTGGCCGGCCATGGGGGCCACCGTGCGGACCAGACGATCGATGATGCCCGGGTCATGCAGAAAGTGCTGCCCGAAGCGTTTGCGGGCGCGGTGTTCGGTCATGAGGAACGTTTCTCCACCAGTTCCAGAGCCAGGTCGATGGCGGCATGCAGGCTGCCGGCGCGGATACGTCCGCTGCCGGCCAGATCGAAGGCGGTGCCGTGG
>CEGF01001464.1_pt1 | contig 15437 bp, 16 predicted proteins | sample 306341 | NCBI WGS metagenome assembly CEGF01 (sample SAMEA2755655, study PRJEB7226) | microbial mat metagenome | biome: microbial mat; feature: hypersaline; material: grass silage | place: USA | collected 2014-02-19 | depth 0 m
CTTCAAAAAAAGTGGCGCAGTACAGTTGAGGGCAAGTGGGTCGTTTTAGTGGCGGATACGCTGCAAGCTGCTGAAGAATTGCAGGGCATTCAGCACCTGCATCGAGCGCTTGCTTCTTTTCTTCCGGGCCATGTGGCACTCACCGCTTTTCACTCCAGATAGGCGGGGCCTGACGCCGAAGAGACAGACCCTCAACTCATTAGAATTCCTGCACGGTTGGGCGCAGAACGATCTCGTTAATATCCACGTCAGCAGGCTGCTCAATTGCGAAGGCGATAGCTCGAGCGACCGATTCGGCGGGAATTGCATGCTTGTAGAAATCCACCACGAAATCGCGGCTCTGTTGGTGGGTGCTGCCGAATTTCAGTTCGGAGTCCACGGCGCCCGGCTCGATAGTCGTGGTGCGGATGCTGCCACCGACTTCGTGACGCAGTCCTTCGGAGATAGCCCGCACAGCAAACTTGGTGCCACTGTACACGGTGCCACCCGGGCTGAACACCTTCAGGCCTGCAACCGATGCGATGTTGATGAAGTGACCACTGTTTTGTTTCTGGAATACTGGCAATGCAGCCGCGACTCCGTACAACAGACCCTTGATGTTGATATCGATCATGCGATCCCACTCGTCAGTGCGAGTATCGCTGAGCGGTGCAATCGCCATCAGTCCGGCATTGTTGATCAGTACATCAATGCGACCGTAGGTGTCCACGGCACCTTGAATGAGTGTTTTGACCTCTTCCTGAGAGGTGACATCGGTCTGATACGCGATGGCCTGACCACCTGCATTGGTCAGCTCAGCCACCAATGCGTCGAGTTTATCTTTGCGGCGTGCAGCCAGCACTACGCGAGCGCCAAGCGCAGCAAGGTGGCGTGCAGTAGCCTCACCCAGGCCGCTGCTGGCACCGGTGATAACGACAACTTTTCCAGAAATGTTATTGCTCATGCTAAGAACCTCATCGGTGGTTTTATACTTCGCCATGGTTGGTTAACCTGGCAGTTTGTATACTATAGACCCATAATTGATCTCAAAAAATGAAAATAATTGGATTATGCTATTCCTGAAAATGGAATAAATGGGAGGGGCAACATGCTTAACCGCATAGAGATGGTCAGGATTTTTTGCACAGCAGCAGAGGCAGGTAGCTTCCGCGAAGCGGCAACTCGATTAGGCATCTCCCCACAAGGGGTGACTCGAGCCATTCAAGCCCTGGAAACTGAGCTTGGCGAATCACTGTTCCACCGCAATACCCGCCAGGTGAGCATCACTGCTTTCGGTCAGGATTACGCCAAAGATGCCAGGTCAGCTCTGGATCATTTCGATACGCTATTCCGTTCGCACAGGACGAAGCCTGAGCTGTCAGGTAGGGTGGGAATTACGGCTCCACATGCTATTGGCAGGCGCTTCCTAATACCGTTTCTTCAGCCCCTGGCCGCTGCACATCCTGACCTGCAATTCGATCTCCGCTTGGAAGATCAGATGACTGATGCTGTTGAGGCGCATATCGATATTGGTATCAGGGTGGGGGTTATTCGCGACCGGCGCTACATTGCACGTGCCTTAGCTCCCGTGCCGTTTTACGTTGTCGCGTGCCCGTCTCTCATAGGCCAAAAGACACCACCTGAATCTTTGGATGCCTTGGCTAAGCTGCCACTTTCAGTCCTGATCGACCGGAAAAATGGCCGCCCTTGGCCTTGGCTATTTGCCGACGGGCAAACGTTCACGCCCAGGCAGCCAGCGCTTATCTGTGATGATCCAGATACGGAATTGGAAGCCATCCTGGCAGGCATGTGTTTTGGCCAAATTCCTGCCTATCTGGCTGAGCCTCATCTGCGGTCAGGAAAGCTGGTTGCTGTTTTGGCTGATCTCGCTCCAGCGCCATGGGATCTATTCATATACCGCCCGCAGCAGGGTCCTGTATCGAAGCGGGTGCGATTGGTGTACGACCACCTTAAGCAGGCTTTCTCAAACCCCAGGCTATTTCCCCAGGGCCTGGGAGAATAGCCAGAGACTCATAGACAACCCTGGTGCGAAGCACGGCGCGTTCCCAGCTGATCCAGAAGTGAGCTGCAAGGGCGTGAAAATATGCATACGTGCCGGAAATAATAGCGACATATTGACATATATAGATATTGCGAATAGTCTTGACTCGTAACCCGCACTAGAAACCTCAGGTGGTACCCCCATGAAAGATTCCAGCGATACCTACCATGAGACCTCAGCCCATGCCCCTTTGGTGGCGATAAGAAATCTGGCCCAGGACGGGAAACTCACAAGTCAATGCTGGAAGCCTACAACCAGAAGAAGAATATCTACGTCAGCCTCAACGAAGCACCGCTAGGCTCTTCAGAGCTCGTTGATCCATGTTTTTCGACCTACGACATCGAATATTTTAGATATGCAGGTAAGCAAATGACACACTCAGAACTTTTTAAAACCACTCAGCTGGGCCCATACACCCTCAAGAACCGTATCGTTCTGCCGCCACTGACGCGTTCGCGCAGCTCCCAACCCGGCAATATTGCGAACGACCTGATGGCCACCTATTACCGTCAGCGCAGCGGTGCTGGCTTCATGGTGACCGAGGGCACACAGATCGAACCCCGAGGACAGGGTTATGCCTGGACACCCGGCATTCATAGCCCGGAACAGATACAAGGCTGGCGTAAGGTCACCGACGCTGTTCACGCCGAAGGGGGGGTGATCTTTGCTCAACTTTGGCATGTGGGCCGCGTGTCGCACACATCGCTGCAACCCGGTGGTGAAGCGCCCGTCGCGCCATCAGCCATCCGCGCGGACAACGTCAAAGTGTTCATCGAAACTGGCCCCGGCACGGGCACACTGGCCGACCCATCGACGCCACGAGCCCTGTCCACCGAGGAGGTAAAGGAACTGGTTGAGCTCTACGCCCAAGCAGCTCGAAATGCTCTGGAGGCAGGTTTTGACGGGGTGGAGCTTCACTGCGCGAACGGGTACCTGGTAAACCAGTTCATTTCGGCCCATACCAACCAGCGTGATGATGAATATGGCGGCTCGCTGCAGAATCGTCTTTGCTTCCTGCGCGAAATCACTCTCGCTGTTGCTGGTGTGGTCGGCAAGGAGCGCGTTGGCGTTCGCTTCGCTCCGCTGTTCGCGACCACAGACGAAGACCGCGTTTACCTTGGCCTGGTCGAAGAAGATCCTCACCAAACCTACATCGAGGCAGTGAAGATCCTCGAGGAAGTGGGCATTGCCTACCTGTCGCTCGCTGAAGCCGATTGGGAAAACGCACCCGAGCTGCCTGAGACGTTCCGGGAAGCTGTTCGTCAGATCTTCAGCGGCAAGATTATCTGTGCCGGCAAGTACACCACTGAACGAGCAAGTCGCGTGATAAAAGCTGGCTGGGCCGACCTGATCGCTTTTGGTCGCCCCTTCATTGCGAACCCCGACCTGCCCGCGCGTATCGCCAACAACTGGCCGCTTAACCCGCTTGATCCAAGCAGCATGTACGGCGGTACCGATAAGGGCTACACCGACTACCCTACTTACACACCCTAAGCGCTCAGTGCCACGTCCCATAACTCAGGGGCGTGGCTCAGCGTTTGCTGACCGAGGAAGTTAAGCATGTACCAACCGAGCACGACTCCCTACCAAGAGCATAGGGGATTCAAACGGACCTTCAGGCAGGGTCATCTAAGCCTTGGGCTGTTCTTTCCTCTGGAGGCTTTCGAGGGTGACACACCGCGCATGCTGGATCAGGTCGCGCTGGCCAAACGTGCAGAGGCACTAGGTTTTTCGGCGCTCTGGTTTCGCGACGTCCCGCTCAGAGACCCAAGCTTCGGTGATGTCGGCCAGGTTTTCGACCCTTGGGTGTATCTGGGCTACATGGCAGCCCATACAACAAAAATCGCACTAGGCACCGCCTCCATCGCCCTTACTTTGCGTAATCCCTTGCACACGGCAAAGGCCGCAGCGAGCATCGATCAGTTGAGCGGAGGTCGTTTGCTCCTGGGAGTAGCCTCTGGCGATCGTCCTGTGGAGTTTCCCGCATTCAGCGTTGATCCGGAAATGCGTGGCGAGACCTTTCAAGAAAACCTCAATGTGATACGCCAAGCCCATCGAACACACTTCGAGCCCATTCGCTGGAGTCACGGCGAGTTACTGGGGGCCGATCTCGTTCCCAAACCTACGACTCGGGAAATACCGCTATTCGTAACCGGACATAGCCGCCAGTCGCTCGATTGGATCGCGCGTGAAAGCCATGGATGGATCAACTATCCACGTCCGCCAAAAATACAGCGACTGATCGTGGAAGATTGGCGACAGGAAACGGTTAAACAATGTGGCACTATCTACAAGCCGTTCTTGCAATCGCTGTATATCGACCTGGACGAACACCCATCCACGCCGCCCTCGCCCATCCATCTAGGATTCCGACTGGGACGTAACCATCTTCTGGCCTTGCTGGATACACTTCAGGAAATCGGTGTAGATCACGTGATCCTGAACCTCAAGTATGCTAAACGCCCCGCAGCAGAGGTTATCGAGGAGCTTGGCAAGCATATCGTCCCTAAATTCGGCGGCGCGCAGGTGCCCGATAGTCCTACCTGACAGGACACTAGGATTTCAGTCCAGGCCAGCCCATCACTGCGAAGGGCAGGCGCGGAGATCATGGCGAAGCCTTACAATTTGACGCGTGAATCAGGAAGATATCCAGATATCGGAAGAATAGGTATAAAAATTCATGACTATTGACGTCAACGAAGCCCTGAAAGCATTGGCGAACCCGATGCGCTTTACTATCCTTAATTGGCTCAAGGAGCCCAGGACAGCCTTTCCCGGGCAGGAGGTCGACCCAGAAACGGTAGGCGTGTGCGTCAGTATCATCCAAGAGCGCACGGGCCTCTCGCAGTCAACGACATCGCTTTATCTCGCCGCTCTACAGCGCGCGCAATTGGTGACATCGCAGCGGATCGGCCCCTGGACCTACTACAAACGCCACGATGAGAATATCGACGCCTTCTTAAAGGCGCTGCAAGAAAGAATCTAGGTATGCAGACCCAGGAAGTCATGGTGCATTCTTCAGCCCTCATCAGGAGGATGCGCCATGGCTACAGGTCTTCATACTTTGACAGCCGCCAAGTAATACGCCGTCGTAGGCCATTATTTAGCGCCAACCAATGACTAAATTTTTGTTACCTTTCGAGTGCCCGGATACTTTCCGGATGTACGTCGAGGCCCATTGATAAACGAGGTATCTATATGGCACGCATTGTCAGAATTCATGAATACGGTGACGCCAGCGTTCTGAAGCTGGAGGATCTGGAAGTATCGGCACCAGCAGCAAACGAGGTGCAGATTAGTGTTAAAGCTATTGGCTTGAACCGAGCCGAAGTGATGTTCCGCAATCACGCATACGTTGGTAGAACAGGATGATGACAAGGATTGCGACGATATGAGCACCCAAAGCGAACTGGAGATGGAAAAGAAACTCGTTGAACAGCTGGAGCGCATGGGCTACGAGCGGCTTGAGAAGTGCAACGAGGCCGATCTGGTGAATAACCTCAAAACGCAGTTGGAATTGCACAACAAAGAGCCGCTCACCAGTGACGAGTTCGAACAGATCAAGGACAAGCTGAAAAAGGGTGATGTCTTCGATAAATCCAGGATGTTGCGGGGCCGGATTGATGTCATGGGAGCCGATGGCACGCCCAAGTACATCGAGCTGTTTTCCGTTAAGCACTGGTGTCAAAACCGTTTCCAGGTGGCACGGCAGGTCACCAACCGGTCTGCTGACAATCACAGCCGTTATGATGTGACAATCCTGATGAACGGTTTGCCTTTGGTGCAGATCGAGCTGAAAGCGCGGGGTAATGATCTCCGGTCTGCGTTCGATCAGATCGATCGCTACCGCAGCACATCCTATGAGAACAACAGTGGTTTGTTTGGCTTCATCCAACTGTTCATCATCAGCAATGGGGTCAACACGCGCTACTTCTCCAATAACCAGAAACTGAACTTCCAGTTCACCTTTGAGTGGTCAGATGAATCCAACCATCGGATTAACCGCCTGGATCAGTTCGCAGAGTCCTTCATGGAGCGCTGCCACCTCTCCAAGATGATCGCCCGGTACATCGTCCTGCATGAGACTTCACGGAACCTGATGGTTCTCAGACCCTACCAGTATTACGCCGTGGAGCGGATTCTGGAACGGGTCGGCTATGGCCGTGGGGATGGCTACATCTGGCACACCACAGGGTCGGGTAAAACGCTGACCTCGTTCAAGGCAAGCCAGATTCTCAGCCATGACCCGAAGGTCGACAAGGTGTTGTTTGTTGTTGACCGTCGGGATCTGGACTACCAGACCGCACTGGAATTCAACGCCTTCAGTGCGAACAGCGTGGATACCACGGAGAACACCAAGAAGCTGGTTGAGCAGTTGAATGACAACGCCTGCAAACTCATCGTCACCACCATCCAGAAGCTGAATGCGGCCATTTCCAAGCCTCAATTCAAAGAACAGTGTAAGGATGTGGCCGGCAAGAAAGTGGTGTTCATTTTTGATGAGTGCCACCGTAGCCAGTTCGGTGATACCCATCACCGTATCTGTGACTTCTTCAGCCATCGACAGATGTTCGGCTTTACCGGCACACCGATCTTTGATGCCAACACGGTGAAGACTAAGTACGGCAACAAGACGACCCGTGACCTCTTCGGTGAAGCGCTGCACCGTTATGTGATCACCGATGCGATCCGTGACCGCAATGTGCTGCGTTTTTCGGTGGAATACCGTGACCTGGTAAAGCCTAATGATCTTGTTGAGATGAACGATGGCAGCCGTGTACCAGCCAACAAGCTCAGTGAAGAGCAACTCAACCATAAGTCGTTCATCAATGCGCCTCAGCGTGTCGATAAGATCGTGAGCGACATCCTGGCTCTGCACCCCTCCAAGACCTTTGAGCGCGAATATACCGCCATGATGTGCGTCGGCAGTGTGGACCTGCTGCGGGTGTATTACGAGTCGTTTAGACGGCTTCAGGCTGATCTGGCTGATGACGACAAGCTGAAGGTTGCCACCATATTCAGCAGTGGCCCTGATGACTCTGAGGAGTTTACGGGTCTGGAAGACACCAGCGTGCCCTCCGTGAAAGGACGGAACGTGGATGCCGGTCGCATGGAGTTTCTGAAGGCGTGTGTGGGTGACTATAACAGCCTGTATTCAACGTCCTATGATGCCACGGATAACAAATCCTTTTACGAGTATTACCAAGACCTTTCGCGTCGGGTAAAACGCAAAGAGGTGGATATCCTGCTGGTCGTCAATATGTTCCTGACCGGTTTCGACAGTCCGCCCTTGAACACGCTCTATGTCGACAAGCGATTGCGTCACCACGGTCTCATTCAAGCGTTTTCGCGCACCAACCGGATCTATGATGCCAAGAAGTCTCACGGCAATATCGTGTGCTACCGCAGGCTCAAAGACGCGACGGATGAGGCGCTTTCGATCTTTGCGAACCGTAATGCCAAGGCCGGCGGGGTGGATGAGGTGATCAGTACGGTGATCATGCAACCCTATCCGGACCTGGTGGATACGTTCAGGGAGGAAGTTGCGCAACTGAAGCAGATTGCAGCGACACCGGATGCGGTGGATGAGCTGTTCCAGGAGGAGGATCAGTTGAACTTCCTGGCTAAGTTCCGTGATGTGCTGCGGATGCAGAACACCCTCAAGACCTTCAGCGAATTCCACGACGACCTTGAACACAACACGCTAGATATCGACGAGCAGACCCTGCTGGACTACCAGAGCAAGTACCTTGATAAGCGCGAGGAACTGGAAGCCGCGCAGCGGGAGCGCAGGAAGAAGAAGCCTGATACCAGTGGTCCTGGTGAAGGTGGTGAGGGTGACGGAACGGATTCGGACCAGTTCAATTTCGATTTTGACTTTGAAATTGAGCTGATCAAGCGTGATGAGGTCAACGTGGGCTACATCATCAATCTGATTGAGAAGCTCAAGAAAGGAGAGAGCAATCAGAAAGCGTATGAGCTGACCCGTGACATGATTCTGAATGTCTTGCAGGCCGATCCCGAGCTGCGTCACAAGAAGCGGCTGTTCCAGGACTTCATTGACACCAAGCTGCCCGCATTGAACCCTTCGACTGAGGATCAGATGGAAGGGTTCGTGAAGCGTCAGTTTAATGCCTTTGTGGTAGAAAAAAGGGCTGAGGCTATGGCCGATGCCTGCAAAGTCCTCAATGCCGATCTCGATGGCTTCAGGGCGCTTTATGAGGAGTACATCTACCGGGGCCGACTACCGGATATCAAAGAGCTGTTGGGGGTTTTGTCTGTGAAGCCCAAGATCACGGCACGGAAAGCGGTCGCTGAAAACATGCGCGAAATGATGGAGTCATTGGCGATGGTGTATGAGAGCTCGGAAGTGTAGGAAGCAAGCCGGTTATTCACCGGCGCGGTAGCGCCTGAAAACAGGGATCGTCGCAAGGAGTTTAATGAGGCTGCGGCACCTGCCTGTTCGGGGCTGGGCACTGAAGCAGATAGAGTCGCCGTGCTTCATGACGAAGAAGCTTACAGGGTAGGGTTCTCATAATTGGCGATTACGGTAAATGAACGCGACCGCCGCCCTGGTGGTGAACCTCCAGTCGGCAGGGTATGATGCCCAAAATATCCTTTTTGGGTGCCCAGAATGAGCCGCGAGACCAAAACCGTTAAGCTGGACCAGCTCCAGGCCCTCATTGAGGCCGGTGCCATCCTGGATGCTTTTATCATCGAGGACCAGGATGGCCGCTTTCACGTGCTCTGCCGCTCAGTCAAAGGCGTTGACCACCGGATCGAGACCAAGCGGGGTGAGCTCAGGTCTTTCAAGACCCTCGACACTGCCGCTCGGCTGCTGCGCGACCTGGGGATCTCCAAAATGCGGCTGCATATGTGTGAATTCGCGCCTGGCAATATCCCGTTACTGTGCTGACGCACGCGTAGGCCATATGGCACTGGGTGAACCGGTGGCAGAGGTATTCTCTTTGTCAGGTATTCGGTCGCCTAAAAGCGCACTTTGTCAGGTATTTGGGCGCCTATGATAGGCTTTTTTGTCTCTATTGCGCCCGAAAGCCTGACAAAACGCCTGATGATGGGCGCGCTCACCCCTGCTTTTGCCACAGATCGAACCTAAAAAGGTGCGTTATGGCCGTTTTAGGCAGTGTTATTGCCAATAGCCGCCCATAAACCTGACATTGAAGATGTAGACTCGGTCTCACTACCAGTAGTCAGGCTTGAGTGCCGGTTTCTTTTTGGTCGGCACGCGATCAGGGAGCTGATGAGCCTCTAACTCTGCCACTGTGACCCTGCGCCTCATCCAGTGCGCATGATTCTGCAAAGAGCCGGGTGCTACGCGCTGAATACCTTCTCGGTGAGGCAGGATTACGCCCAGCCTCAAGTCAGGAAAGTCTTCTCGAAGTGCTTGAAGTGCAGGCCCCATATCGGTGTCGGCCGATACCAAAACGATCTGTTGAATACGCTGATTTTGGGGCTGAGAGGATTGTTTGACGGCCATGCGATACATGCTCAGGGCAATATTCACGTCCGTTTCTTTTTCTTCAAGCTTCCAGATGGCCACCTGGTCCTGTCGAGACGGCGGAGTGTTTGGGCAGACATAACGGGGAGCTTTGGCTGGATCCAACTGATGCCGGCCAGTGATAACCTCGACACCCTGAGCCTTCAACACGCGGATGTAGGTGTCCTGCGCCTGCTTAGACAGTAGGCCGCGAGTTGCCAGTTTGGGCTGTACCGGAGCTGTGAAATAATGAAACGTTGCCGGTACGCACGCGGGGTTCTCAACTTGAGCGATGTGCGATAGCAGAGCGGGCAGGTCTAGCCACTTGTACTGCGTGTTGGCCAGTAGCCCGTAAAAAAGGTTATATCCGTCAATAAAAAAAGCGGTGCGCACAGTACATCAGTCCCTGGATACGAAAAAACCGGCTCGGAGGCCGGTTTTCTCACCCTAACAGCCAGCGAACTGAATCACTGCGTACAGGGTTAAGTAGTGCTTAATATATTCGCCTCTATGCGCCCCCCTGTCAATCGTGAGGTGCAAACAGTGTTGGGAGCAAATAAACTGTCCGGACTTGTAGCACGTGATTTGTCCGGTTTCATGATCACCAAGGAGGTGAGCCATGAGACGGACAGAACTGCTACAGGAGATCCGGAAAATGCGATTCGAAGAAGCCTATACGGGATGGACCGAGAAACGGCTGACCCAGGAAGAGGCGGCGCGGCTGCTGGGGGTCTGTGAGCGGACCTTCCGGCGCTATATCGACCGCTACGAGGAGGAGGGCCTCGACGGCCTGATCGACAAGCGCCTGAGTCAGGTTTCCCACCGCAAGGCCCCGGTGGATGAGGTTCTACGCCTCGAGGCGCTCTACAAGGAGCGCTACGACGGCTGGAACATCAAACACTTCTACAGCTTCTACCGCGACCGTCACGGCGGCACACGCAGCTATACCTGGGTACGGAACACCTTGCAGAAGGCAGGCCTGGTCAAGAAGGCACCGGCTCGGGGTAAGCATCGTCGACGCCGCGAGCGGGCGCCCATGGTCGGCATGATGCTCCACCAGGATGGCTCCACCCACGAATGGGTTCCCGGCCACCACTGGGATCTGATCATCACCTTCGATGACGCCACCTCTGAGCACTACTCCATGTTCTTCGTCGAGGAGGAAGGCACGGCTTCGAGCTTCCAGGCCATGCGAGAGGTCATCACCGATCACGGCCTTCCCTCGAGCCTCTATACCGACCGGGGCAGTCACTACTGGCACACCCCCAAGGCCGGCGGCAAGGTCGACAAGTCCAACCTCACCCAGTTCGGCAGGGCCATGGCCCAGCTCGGGGTCGAGATGATCCCCGCCTATTCCCCCGAGGCCCGGGGCCGCTGTGAGCGCCAGTTCGCCACCCATCAGGGACGCCTGCCCAAGGAACTTGCAGCCCAGGGCATTACCACCATGGCGGCGGCCAACCGCTACCTTCGGGAGCACTACCTGCCGGCCTTCAACCGGGAGTTCTGCGTCAAACCCGCCGTCGAGGGCAGCGCCTTCGTGCCTTTCATCGGCCCTGGACTGGACGACATCCTGTGTGAGCAGTACGAACGCACCGTGAACAAGGACAACTGCGTCTCGTTCGAGGGACTCAAGCTGCAGATCCCTGCCGACCGCTATCGGCGCCATTACGTCAAGGCCAAGGTTCGGGTACACCGTTATCCTGATCGCTCCCTGGCGATCTTCCACGGCCCCAGAAGACTGGCCAGTTACACCCCAGAAGGCCTGCCCTTCGACCCCCTCGAACCTATTGATCAGGCACCGGCCAACGTCCGCTGCCAAGTCTGATCATCAGTGGACCCAAAGCGGACAGTTTATGTGCTACAAAACCGGACAGTTCTATTTGTTGCTAACATCGTGAGGTGCAAACAGTTTTTGGTATCTACCCGCAGACCCTGCTGCGGGTTTGCGTCAGCCGGCGCTCTTCCGCTGGTGACAGCTTCAACTTGTAGGTTTTCATGACGCGAGTGAACCGCAGCACGTACTGGCATTGGTTTGCCGGCGGTAGCCACTGATCAGGGCCTTTTGCGCCCTTTTGCCGGTTAAGACTCGCCTCAACGCTGAGAAGGTTTGCCGGGTCATTCGCAAAGCGTTCACGCTGAGCACGTGACCAGTTAGCTGCGCCGTGATCCCACGCCCATTTCAATGGCACTACGTGGTCGATGTCGATGGCACTGGGATCATGGATGACAGCGCCGGTGAACGGTGAAATCCAGCGACCCGCCACTACACGGCATTCACGTCCGGTCTTGAAGCGCACCTGTCCGGTTGATTGGGCGATCAGCGCTTCATGCCTGGAGTTCTGACAGTCGCCATCCATGTCGGCCCATCCTCTGCCGAACTGTTCGCGGCTGTAGCCACTACTGGTTGCTGCTGGGGTGTTGCGAGATGAGGCGATTGAACTGCTGCTGTAGCCTTTCGGCAAACGTCCACCGGCTCGCAGGCAGGCATCCAGGGAGTTGAACGGTTTGAAGTTCTTCGTGCGCTCATAGTAAGAGCTGCTCTGATCGTGACAGATGCCGGACGAGGATTGTTTGACGGTAGCCGCGTGGCTTGTGGCGGCAAAGGTGGCTGTAACAGCCAGGAGTGCAAAGCGTTTGAGCATGAGTCATCCTTGAAGTTATGCCTATATGATCAGATGAAGTAATGATCAAAGTTTCATTTGTGTTTTTGAGGTTCAGATAGGATCGTCGAAGTCGTCTTCAATATGAATTTTTCCAGATAAGCGACCAGGTTTACGGCTGGTTTTGGCGCTGTACCAGCGTAAAAACCGACGCCAGTCGTGGCCGTACACCCAGGGTTCACCATCAATCAGCGGCATCGTTTGGCCGGCCATCCAGTCCCAGAACTCCTGCTGTAGCTCTCCAGGTAACTGGTCGATGTCGGCTGCTCGAACAAGGCCCACGTTGTTTATAGTGATTTCCGACAGAGCTAATTCAAACGGTAAAGGGGTCATAGCGTCACGCATGAATAAGCAATAATGGTACATTTAAGGTATTCTTTTGGTACTAAATATGTGCCTTTTTGGTTCCCTTTTGGTTCCTATTTTTCTGCTTTTTCTTCCTCGTTCATCCTCAGAATGGCCCACCGAATGGCATTAAGCTTTGTGCGGCCGGTCATCTTGGCCAACTCTTCCAGTTGAGCAAACTCGTACTCATTAAAAGGTACACGTATGGCTTTATAGTCCCGCTTGGCGTTTGGATCGAGAACGAGCTCTGGTTCTGGCTTAGGACTTGAGCCACCATCAGCTGCCGCAGCAAAGGCCTCCACTTGCTCAGGGCTTGGTTGCGGTTTCGTAACAGACGACAGGGCTCTTGGCTCTCTCCGCTTTACCATTTATATAACCTCCTGCATTAATGCTAGGAATTCCTCACTGGCTTTTGGGTTGCCCATTTCAACAACACCAAGCCCGTCACTCATAGCGTCTCTGTAGACTTTGCGGTCACGGATGATTGTGTTGAGTAGCTGAATTTCCGGGTAGTCCTGGAGGTACTCGCGCGCTTCTTCGGTTTCATGGACAACTGGATTTGTTGGAGCCATGGTGATTAGGCCAAACACCTGTAAATCTGGGTTTAGATCCTTTGCCTGGATAATGATCTCCTGAAGGTTCGGGAGGGTGTCCAGGTCTGGCTGTGATGGCCTGAAAGGGACGAGGAGTACATTCGCTGCAGTCATGCCGGTTCGCAGTTCTCGGCTATCCCGTCCGGCAGCATCTACTATTACGTACTCGTAGCGGCCATTGAGGTCCAGTAGGGTGTCCCTGATGTTTTCATATTTTTGGATACAGTGAACGGTCGGCAGACCTTCATTGTTGGAACGGTCCAGTGCCCAATTGGCGGCAGTGCACTGTCTATCGGCATCTACCAGCACAACGTCCTTGCCATTATTTGCCAGTGAAGCGCAAATATTTACAGCTGTGGTTGATTTACCACACCCCCCCTTCTGACTACCGATCAGTACGATCATTGGTGCCACTCCTGTATCAATATGGTTCCGTTTAGGTTCCGGATTGGTACCAAAAATACACCTATATCATGTCTAATGGCAATACCAAAAAGGTACATTTTTAGTACCAATAATGAATAGTTTTGTTCTTTTGTTGCCGATGGATTGGTTTTTGAGAACATGATAGTGTTCTATTGTGGTATTTTATATGTATCAGCTGCTTTAGAGGTGAGTGTGGAGATACGGGTTCTGAGAGAACTGTTTCGTGAGGGAACGTTGCTCTCGGCAACGATAGTCCCTGTTCCCCTAGAGCAGGATCGGTGGATGCTGATGTTTGAGAAACGCAGTGGTGGCGTTGAGTACATCACCCGAGCGAGGTCTCACGAGGAAAAAATTTATAAACGCATCAATGGCGCGTTAGTGGACGCTCGAGATATCGGGTTTCAGCGGGTCACAATAGAGTTCAGCGATGACGAACACTGATTTTTGGTAGTACATACAGGGAGGGTCTGAGCACAGGCCCTAAACGAGGAAACCCTGATAACTGATCATTCTTGGCGGGACGACAGTTACCAGGGTCAACCATATTTGGTTATATCAATTGTATCAGAGTAGTGCTCTTCAGCAACCCCCGACAGGGCAAATAGACCTTTTTCGTGAGCGGTTACCTGCACGGCCGTACCATACAGACAACCTAGATTACGGGTTGCGCATCGCTGATGCCCAGCGAGCACTAAAATCCCGCTATATACAACCCAATGGGCCAACACATCGGTATTGGCTAGTATTCGACGTTGATCGACCTGGTGCGTTGATTGACTGGAGTGACAGGGGGGCGCCACCTCCGAACATCGCTGTCATCAACCCTCAGAACCACCATGGGCATCTAATTTATGGGCTAGAGGTTCCGATTAGGACAGCTCCTGATGGGCGGTCTGGACCTATACGCTACGCAGGGGCCATCGACGTCGCTCTAGCTCAGGCCCTCGAGGCTGATCTGGGGTACTCGGGTCTTATCTGTAAAAACCCATTACATGACCACTGGCAAGCCCATGTGTGGGAGGAGCAGCTGTATGACCTGGATGGCCTCGCTAGTTGGCTCGACCTGAGTGCGTTCAATGACCGTCGTCGGAACCTGCCTGACTATGGACTGGGTCGGAACTGCACCCTGTTCGATCGGTTGCGGCACTGGGCCTACAAGGCTATTCGGCAAGGCTGGCCGGACTACGATCGGTGGCTGATGGCCGTTGAACAACGTGCTGTTGCCTACAACGATTTTCCAACTCCTCTCCCTCATAACGAGGTCGTGCATACCGCAAAAAGTGTGGCGAAATACACATTCAGTCATTTCAGCCCGGAAGCGTTTAGCCGTTGGCAGGCTGTTCAAGGAGCAAAGGGCGGCAAGGCCAAAGGAAAAGTACTGCGAGATCAGCTGTTGCCAGTGGTGGCTGAAATGTTGGAGGCCGGGCGTACCCAGTCCGATATTGCCCGTGAGATAGGTCAGTCACGACAGACGGTCTCGAACTGGGTCAAGGCCCTGAAATCATCAGCTGTAGATCATTTGTCAAAATAGCCATATCAGATAATAGCCCCTTGTGGGGCAAAAATAGAAAGCGGCGGCGCTTATGCGCCAACGTCATTTCTTAGGCCCCGGCCTTCAGGCCGATAAACGGGCCGCGGCTTTGCCGCGCCGTATGGGCCTTTGGGCCTTGGCACAAATAAAAGAGATATTGATCGTATGCGTGCCCAGCGCACGGCCCGAGTGTGGGACCGCTTGCGGTCGTGCGCGAGGGTGCGCAACCGCCACCCTACCTGCTATCGCACCGAACGCTCCGGGGTTGCTACGGCCGCACGGACTGGCACGGCCCTGCTACTGCACCGTATGCGCCCAAACCATCTAGTGGTGGGGTTGGGGG
>CEGF01005446.1_pt1 | contig 15355 bp, 14 predicted proteins | sample 306341 | NCBI WGS metagenome assembly CEGF01 (sample SAMEA2755655, study PRJEB7226) | microbial mat metagenome | biome: microbial mat; feature: hypersaline; material: grass silage | place: USA | collected 2014-02-19 | depth 0 m
CCATTAACAAAAAGCTGGCTCTATATGCAGCACAGCAGATCAACAACGCAGATATTTCGTTAATCGATCTTAACGACTTTGAAATGCCAATATTTAGCGAAGAGAGAGAAAAGGAGTCGGGCATCCCTGCATTGGCGCACGCTTTTTACAACGCTATCGGTGAAGCAGATGTCATTGCCATGTCATTCGCGGAACACAACGGATCCTATACGTCAGCCTATAAAAATCTATTTGACTGGACATCACGAATAGATATGAAAGTATTTCAAAATAAACCCCTTCTTATGCTCTCTACCTCCCCTGGCCAAAGTGGGGCACAAAGTGTCTTAGCTTCCGCACAAGCGTCAGCGCCCTATTTTGCAGCAACCGTTATAGGCGCGCTTTCCTTACCAAGCTTTTTTGACAATTTTGACTTAGAGCAGGGTGTTGTCACTAACCAGCAGTTTAACCGAGACCTACTTGGAATATTAAGTAATTTTTAAGTTTCCTATTTTTAGAAACCGTCTGCAGTCTGCAATCGCAGGCGCTATAGAAGCTTATAACGCCTGCCATCACCAGTGGCAAAACGCTGCAACTCGAAGGATATAGAACCTGGAGAATGACCTAGCTATGTGCTATTTCAGGCCGCAACAAGCTTCTTCACGTTGAGCTCTCCGCGATATTGGTCAGCACCATAACCAAGCTCTAGGACTGGCCCGCAGTCAGCTCGATCAGTGATAAGAGGTAACCAGCGATGAAGCCAGGAGGCTGAGGACATGGAAAATCCTGAAGATATCTAGTTAACAGTGATTTCATAAATTAATTTAACTCTACCCATTGATTCCCTCACGAGCAAAAATAAATTCAGCAGCTTTTGAAGCAACCACCGGGCGTACCCCGGTTCATAATCAGCAAGCCGGTGTGTAACTTTTTAAAACACCTCAGCAGCACATAGCCCATCGACATATACCCAAATACGTTCAAAATGATGAGAGTACATTTCGTCCTATAACGCGCAACACCCAGTAATGATAAGGAGCCAGCTATGAAAAAAGCATTATTAGCGCTAATCGCTACGATGCTGATAAGCGGGTGTAGCAACAGCAACACCACCGCATCAAACGCGCCCGCTTCAGATACTGCAACCGAGCAAAACCAGCCCCACCAAGTGACAGACCAATGGGTCGGCCGATGGGTTGGCGTTGAAGGGTTATTCCTGGAAATCAGTAAGAACGAGCTTGCTGGCCCGGGCCATTATCTCCTTCACATGCGCTACGGCCTGGATGCCGACCAAATCGGCACCTTCGAAGGGCAGGCTACTGCCGAGGGCATTCGCTTCAACCGCGGGGACGGCCCACAGCTGCTTCGTGCAGGCGACGGCGAAGCCACCGGCATGAAGTGGCTATTGGAAAAGGAAGACTGCTTGGTAGTCGCAACAGGTGAAGGCTATTGCCGCGACTGATCTGCGCGGCTGACCTTCGTGAAAAGCACTCAAGGGGCGGCGGGATGAAAGCAGTTATTCGCCCTCCAGTTCAGCAAAGTGACCCGCTTTATCCAGGGTGTATTCGGCAAAATCCCGCGCCAGGTAAAGCGAACCCGAGTAGACGCGATGGGCCTCCTTTCGGATATCCTCAATGGACGGCGACGCATGGGGGTTGATCTGGTAACGGGGACTGAAATGCGTCAGCACAAGGTTGGGTAGCTGTACCGATTCGGCAAACGCGGCGACAAGTTTGGCGTAGCTATGCCCAACATCACCGGCCTTCTGGGCCATCTCTTCGGTGTAGGTGGCTTCATGCACCAACACTTGCGCCCCTTCGCACGCCTTAACCAACAAGTCAGGTTGGTCATTATCCCCGGCAATCACCACTTTCCTGGGCTTGTGTTTGAAGATTAGGAAGTCATGGCTTTTTAACTGCTCGCCCGCAAACTCAATATCAAACCCTTGCTTCAACAGCCCCCACATGGGCCCTCTCGGAATGCCCTTTTGCGCTAACTTATCCACGTCCAAGGCAGCATCGACCTTTGTCTCCGTAAATCCATAAGCATAAGAAGGCGCCCGGTGTGAAAGCCTGAACGTGGTAACCGCGATGCTCTCAAACTCAACGCTTGGCAGGTCGTCCGAGTCGATAAACTCCAGGACGAATGGCAAGCATAGCTGCGTGGCCTCACAGGTCGCCTCCAACCATGCCTTGATACCTGCGGGCGCGACAATGGTCAGTGGCGCTTTCCGACCACCCATTCCCGCACTCGCCAGTATGCCCGGCAGCCCATAGCAGTGGTCGCCGTGCACGTGGGTAATCAAGATGGCTTTCAGCGAATGGAACGACAGCTTCGTGTGCAAGACCTGATGCTGGGTGCCCTCACCACAATCGATCAGGTACCAGCCTTTGCCTTTGCTCTCGCGCAAAGCGATGCCGGAGACGTTTCTTGTTTTGGTGGGTACACCGGCGGAGGTGCCGAGGAATAGTAAATTCATATCGCTTCCGTGCTCTCTCTTATGTACTCCATCTAGAACTAAGGCATCGGATTGCCAACCAGCTAAATTTAAACAGTAGTGCTTTTACGATGCTCATTAGGCATATATTCATTCAGTCAGGGCCTACCTGCATTCGGCAAGCTCGGCTGGCGCCAATAGTTAGATCCTTATTTTCCTCACCTAATTTTGGCGTATTGTAGTACCGATCTGCTACGCGCCCTCCCCAGAATTACATACGAGATAGTGATCACGTTAGCCATCGACCAACCGCTTTAAAAAACTCAGCTATTTTCCTAGTTCCGCCGGAAAGTCCCAGAAGGGTTGGCCGGACTAACCGCCGCCTATCATAGGCACTACGTTGATCTAGATTGGCAATTTTTGTCGTCGAATTAGCTATTTTCCCACCCACTACGGCAGCTAGAGCGATATACAACCACCACCGTTGGTATCGATCCTGCTGATTGCTTGCGATTGCTGCGCTCGAATTTTCCTGACGAGTCCTAGAAACAACCAATGTTGGAATGATGCATTCACTAGCGAGAGCAACCGAATGTGTAATCATATATTTATCTACTAACCCTTCCGGTGGGTCAGGGAAAGAGGTGCAGAATGCAGATGGCACTTGTTGACAGAGTCCAGACGGTCTAGCGTGTCGCCGAATACCTTCGCCAAGTTCTTCAATAGGACAAACAGTGCGGTTATATTGTTCGATCTCATTACGGATTTCGATGATTTCTTTTTCTGACACCGACCTGCTATTACCAGCGTAGATGTCAGCACTCTTAGTGGGGCCAAAGAGGTGAAAAGTGCCCGAACCATAGGCCGCGTATTCATTCAATGTTTGTTGCACATCAGAAGCCCATATACACGAAGGTGTTTCTGTCAGGCCTTCTGCCTTACAAACCTGATCGTAGCTCCGCACTTGATTCAATAAATACAAGCTCGCCTGTCGGCTTAGTCGATTTTCTTCGGCAAGGTGTGACGCATGGCGGTTTCCAACAGAGTCTGCCACGAAAAATATCCCAGCAAAAAGCGCCGTTGCATACCAGAGATGATCATAGTATCCGCGAAATTTATCATTCAGATAGAGGGTGTCATAGACAATGACGATTATGCACCATCCAGTTAACAGACTAATAATCAAGAGAGGCACAAGGCCCAACGGGCTCCCTAGCGCACCACCTCCGCCAATGTAAAAGGAATCAGGAAGGTAGTTTATTTGCGGCCACTGCCCAGCAATGTTTAATAATCCGGGAAGCGCTAACACCCCAAAAACAACGGCTACACCCCGCCACCGAGCGATCACGAAGCCTGCAGCTAAAAGCGCGCCAGTTAATATAATCGAGTATATCAGCAGAAGGCCCAGTATCGGAGTTATTGCCTCTGCAGGTGACCAGTAACTTCCAACTATAACTCCATCATCATTTAGTTCTAAAAAGTTCGAAGATGCTAAGCCAATTCCCTCTAAAATCTGTTGAACGCTATACGCTGCACCGTAGAGAAATGCGATATAAGGAAATAAAAAAGACAAATCCGACTCCTAATTTATATTGCCTCTAAAAGCAATTATACAAGTTTCCATATGATTTTCTGAATTTTCCAATACATGCAGGCACACTATCTCGTCACTCATTTAGCCCCTCATTCACTAGACCCCTTTCTTTCAAAAGCAAGGATGCAACTACTCCCAAGCTACTTATAGCTAAGGGTAAAATCAACGCGAGTTGATAGCTCAGAAGGCTTGGAACAGTGTCGGATCCAACAACAGAGACGCTATCAAGAATGATCCCAAAACCTGATTGAACCAAAGCCGCTGTCAGGAACGCCCCCATATTAACGAGAGCCGTCGCAAAGCCAACATTCGCCAAGGCGACTGACTCCTTGGTAGCCGCAAAGATGACCCCGACCGGCCCGCCAGAGAGCCCTAAAAGTACAAACAGTGCCATTGCCGCTGCACCAGGCTCCCACTCTGCAAACGCCATCAGCGCCCATACCGCGACGGATAACATAGCCGTCACAACAATGATGGGTTTCTTCGCGCCAATCCGATCAGCGATCCACCCCCAAAATAAAGAACTCAAACCATACACCGTTAAAGCAACGGTGGCATATTGTGCTGCTTGCGCTGGTTGGATGCTGAACCCATCGGTCAATAGCGGTACAGCCCATAACCCTAAAAACGCATACAAGGTTCCGTTGGTAGCCGCGACACAAACAAATAGTAACCATACCTGGCGCTCTCTAAGGACATATCGATTTCCGCGCAGTATTGGATGCACAGTCGTCTTGGCTTTCGAGTCACGTATCCGCTTTGCTGCTGGGTCGTCTTTACAGAAAATAAGCAGGCATGCAGTGGCCAATAAGGTTAAGGCTGCGAAGAAAAGGACGACCTCTCTCCAGCTGAACCAATGCAACAAATACGCTGTTGGGGTCTGCGCTATTACGCTTCCTAGCGCAGCCAGGAGCATGGTTGTACCCATCACAAGGGAATGGCGCTCTGGGGAAAACCAAGTAGCGTTGTAACTCATCAGGGCGACAAATACAGCTGATAGGCCCAGCCCCAATAACGCTGACCCCACAAGCAAAACGACAAGATTGGGCGCAAAACCAAAGGAGAAAGCACCTATCACCGTTACTGTACCGCCGATAACGCCACCCTTCTGTATCCCCACCGAGTCAGTAAAAATGCCAGCGGGCACCTGCATCAGCGTATAAATCCAGAAATGCATTGATGCCACAATGCCGAGAGTAGTGGCCGTTAAACTGAGCTCTTGCTGCATACTCCCTGAAAGGGTGGAAGGGGCGAAGCGGAAAAAAAATCCACTCATGAAGATACTAATGAGCAAGCACCAGCCTCCCCATTTGAGCCAGGTTATTGGAATCCGAAGGCGCCCCCCCATAACGGTACTTGTGCTATTCATACCCCGCCTCCAGGAGCTTTGTTTCGATTAGCTCCGAAAAGTAGGCGGCCACCGGCTCAACTGGTGTGAAATGCCCTCGCACACGATTGCTCAACCCTTCTAGTTGGTATTCACAAATCTGGTCATCCTCAAGAATTACTTGATCGAGTCTTTCGAAATAGTGTGGTGCGATCTCGTTAAAGTCATGCCTCGCCAGGGTTTCATCATGAAATGCGTAACCAACATTGACGCTTGTGCGAGTAGCTGAGATTGGCGTCTTCTGAATCCACCACATAACTTCGGGGGCAGTCACAATAAAAAAACCGGGCAGAATGACGCTGAAATGGGTGCCTTCTGTCGCTTCGCCGATAACGCCATGCGGGGTTGGAAAGGCGAGGTTACGTTTTTCAGGAAATAATGCTGGAGAAAGAGAGTTCTGATGGTAAACACCAAACCAGTTGCGATCATGTTCTACCGGCCTAACTGGTTGGCTACCAATTGAGCGAGTGTGAATAAAGTCGGTATGGAGAGTCTCCATATCGACTTCAACGTATAGCTTCCAATTGGTCGTTAATACATATGACTTTTCTTTAACACAATGCATTCGCTGAGTTTGGTGCGGGACGGCAACCTTATCGATGTAGTTTCCTAGGTAGACCTCAAGCGGCACCTCGTTTTCTTCATTAAGATTGATGAATACCAAACCAGCTACAGCTTCACATTGAACTGGAACCAGATTTAGATCTAACTTTTTAAGATCGCTTCTTTTCACGCTCCCACCTAAGCCGGGAGCGCTCGTCAAATTTCCAAATGTGTCATAAGACCACTTGTGAAAAGGGCATCTAAAGTGCGTATTTTTTCCGCAGCTTTCGCTCGTTAAAGGAGCACCACGATGTCTACAGGTGTTAAGAAAGGCTCTGATAATACCGTCTTCACTACGAATAACGATGACACTGCGTTCCAAAAACCGACGGCTTACAAAACTTCCAACGTTAGGAAGATAAGTCGACAGGCAGGCAAAATGCCAGGCTGGAAAATGAATGGTTTGTAGTTCTCGTTCAAACCAATCCTCATCGATATAGCATTCAGGGCGGAGCATTTTTGAGAGGCCTGTTTTATCGCACCCACCCTCAACTCTAGTGTTTAAGGAACTATTCGTATCTGTCATATTTGTATCCACGTGTTTGTTTTCAAAACAAGTGGTCTGAGCGTACAAAGCGACAAGGTATAATTGGAAACGGAAATATTTGCTGATGGGTATCAATTAATTCGATACTGGATCAGAGCCCTTTTTACATCACGCGGTCGCCACTTCAATTCATCAACATGCGTGGCAAATAAGACGATCCGACGGTAGGAGGTACCACAATGAAATGGAGCTTGGATCAGCTGCGCACATTTATCTATGTTGCAGACTTGAGCGGTTTTTCACGGGCGGGAGAGCGACTCTTTCTTGCCCAATCTACTGTCAGTTGGCAAGTTCAGCAGCTTGAACGCCAGATTGGCGTTCCACTGCTCTACCGCACCCCAAAAGGCGTTACCCTTACTGAAAAAGGCCATGCCTTCTACCTAAGGGCACAAAAGGTCATTACCGCAAACGATGAGGCTGAGCGATGGTTGACACAGAGTTTTGCTGATCGTCAGATCATTCGGTTCGCCACCACAGATTGCTACGCAACTTGTCTGTTGCCAGGCCTACTTGAGCTTTGGAAATGTCAATTTCCCAATGTTCAAGTGTCATTGGATTGCAGCTTCAGCACTGATATCTGGAAGCGTTATAAAAACGGGGAATTCGATATTGCCCTGGCTCAGCATTGTCCTTCTGGCATTGATGCAGAGCCTATCCGAGTTGAACCATTGGAGTGGGTCTGCGCCAGAAATTCGCTCGTTTGGAAACAGAGTACGCTACCCGTCGCTTTATTCGAGCACGGCTGCCCTGACAGAGAATTCATACTAAATGCACTCAAAGGCGCAGGCCGTGAGTATAGAGTTGAGTTCGAAACCTACAGCTATGGAGGGCTTGTGGCAGCAGTGGAAAGCGGAGCTGTCGTTTCGGCACTGCCCAAATCAACAATACCTCCCACCCTCAGGCGCCTTGATAGCCAGCATTGTCTCCCACGGCTGCCCTCTTTAAACGTAAACTTAGCAAGCCCCCAAAAAAGCAGTGATCACATTTGCAGCCAACTGTATGACGCTGTTGTACTGCACTTGGCTGAATACGAACAGAGTTTAACAACCAAAGGCGAGGAGTTACTCCAATAAGCACTGGTTCACCCTTTTAACAACTATGTCCGAGAATGACGTCACCCCATTTTCAGTAGCCGCGTATTCGCAAGGATGGTCGAAACACGGCCAACCTATTCGCCCGCCACTTCAGAAAAGTGGCCTGATTTATCCAGGGTGTATTCGCCAAAATCCCGCGCCAGGTAAAGCGAGCCCGAATAGACGCTCAGGGCCTCGTTTCGGATGTCCTCAATGGAAGGCGACGCAAAGGGGTGAAGCTGGTAACGGGGGCTAAAGTGCGTCAGCACCAGATTGGGCAACTGTACCGATTCGGCAAACGCGGCGACAAGCTTGGCGTAACTATGCCCCACATCACCAGCCTTCTGGGCCATCTCTTCGGTGTAGGTGGCTTCATGCACCAGCACCTGTGCCCCCGTGCACGCCTCAAACAACAAGTCAGGCTGGTCATTGTCCCCAGCGATCACCACTTTTCTCGGCTTGTGCTTGAAGATCAAGAAGTCATGGCTTTTTAACCGCTCACCCTCAAACTCAACATCAAACCCTTGCTTCAACTGCCCCCACAACGGCCCTCTTGGAATCTCCTTTTGCGCTAGTTTATCCACATCCAAGGCAGCGTCGCCCCTTGTCTCCGTAAACCCATAAGCATAGGATGGCGCCCGGTGTGAAAGCCTGAAGGTGGTAACCTCAATGCTCCCAAACTCAACGCTGGGCAGCTCGTCCGAGTCGATAAACTCCAGAGCAAAGGGCAAACATAGCTGTGTGGCCTCACAGGTGGTATCCAACCACGCCTTGATGCCTGCAGGAGCCACAATGGTAAGCGGCGCTGTCCGGCCACCCATTCCCGCACTCGCCAGTATGCCCGGCAGCCCATAGCAGTGGTCGCCGTGCACGTGGGTAATAAAGATGGCTTTCAGTGAATGAAACGACAGCTTGGTATGCAAGACCTGATGCTGGGTGCCCTCACCGCAATCGATTAGGTACCAGCCTTTGCCTTTGCTCTCTCGTAAGGCGACTCCGGAGACGTTTCTGCTTTTGGTGGGTACACCGGCTGATGTGCCGAGGAAGAGGAAATTCATATCGTGTCCATACTCTCTCTTATGCACTCGCTTTAAGACTAAGCCAATGGACTTTCAGCTAGCCAAATAGTTGCAGCAGTTCCTTTAGGATAATGATAAGGCAATAATTAATTAAAATGCGACCTGCCTACATACGGCAAGCTTGGTGAGCGGCTTGTGATTATAGCATTTTGTATCAAGCCAATAACGCCTCAATAAGAGGTTAAAAATTGTTCGCTAAAATGAGCGAGGAACTAGCACGTGTTATTTTTTTAGTCCTAAATTATTGACTTTTCAGCATTGCTATGTCTAATTTTTTGCTTTTCTTTTTTTAATTTATTTAGAGTAGAATCTGTTTTATATAACACTTTACCGCAAGGGACAAATTTAGAAGAGTGTTCTAAATGTACGTCTTGATCATCAAAAAATATGTGCGCCCTAAACGCCTTTAATATATTACTTTTTTCAACACCACCCAAGAAAAAAGCTTCATCAACATAAACTCCCCAACTTCTTAATGTTTTAATGACTCGCATCTCTGATGGACTATTTCGGGCAGTAACAATCGCAATACGAACCGGCGATAATTCGACACTCATTGGAAGTCGGTCTTGCAACCTTGCTAACTTAATAAGAAAATTAGCAAATGGCCCTTCGTTCATTGGAATATCTTGCAATTTGTCCTCATTCTCATGAAAGGCAAGCATTCCCTCATTTTTATAAACAAGTTCACTTTTTTCATCAAAAATTACGGCATCACCATCAAATGCAATCCTAACTTGTCCATCAGGTATATTACATTTATAAGTTGGTGGAATAGACAATACAGCGGAAGCACAAGAACCACTATCAATAACCTTTTGCGCATCACTTTGGTTTGTTGTTAAGAAAAGATCTACTTCAAAAGCATCTAAATAATCTGCACTTGATTCCCCAGCAGTAAAGGCTGATCTTGAAATATTTAGGTTGTGCGTTCTTATTGCTTTTAATACTCGAATTCCGGTTTCCGGGCTATTTCTGGACATAATAACAACTTCAACCAATGGCTTTTCACCATCTTTTTGATAAGAGTTCAAATTTAATAATGCTTTAACTAATGGAAAGCCAACACCTTCAGCTAAAGGCAACTCTTCATTCTCTATCATATGTCTTTTATATATTTCCACCCCTTTATGAGGATTTCTAGAAACCTCCTTCTCAAATAACTTATCAGAATCTGATAAATCGAACAAAGCAGTTGCAGATATACCAATTACTAGTGTTTCTTCAAAAGTAGTTGCCAAAATGGCCTCCAGAAGAATTCAGAAAACTAACGCCCTCAGCACGCGCGGCGTTGTAGTGAAGGCGCAGCCGTAACGAAAGAGACGTCGCTGTACCTGCGATTGTTAGAGTGCATTTTGCCGAGCAACCCACTGGGTATGTTCACGGGAAAAAGCCAATTCTGCTTCGTTGATGAATTCCGATAAATCCTCTTCTGAATCCACTTCTTCTAAACGACCTTGAATGATGCCTATTTCGTGCGCGGTTAGTGTATATGCCGAAGTCAATTCATTGAATTTTTTGATTTGCATCCAGCCGATAATCGAAGACGCTAAAACTATCAGAGGTTCAAAGGGCCAGAAATTCCAATCTGGAAGCGATGGACGGACAACCAATAAGATAATTGCACCGGCATAAATCGCGGTGCATGCAATAACCCAACGTTTAGCCGCAGCCTTATTATACCCTGCTTTGTTCGTGTACCAAGTCCGTTGCTCACGTATGCGGCTGTCCATATAAAAGTGTTTGCGATCTTCAAGCGATAAGCCCCGAATATCATCCATAGAACTTGTGATCTGATCATCCGCCGCCGAATCGGGAGGGATTCGATCGCCTATAAAGCGATTTGCGCGAAGAATTTCGCGCAGATGATTTCTAAACTCTGATCGTCTCACTCGAACATCTTCCACATCTTCGAATGGAGCCGCTCTCAAACAGTAGCGCCACGTCGATGTCTTTATCGATTCTGCAAGAGCGCGCCCTTTGTACCAATCTTGCTCTGGCTTAGTTTTGGATCGATAAAGCAGCAACACAGCAAGCGCAATGAAAACGAGTGCGTGAATTGATTGAAATAAACTGCTTGGGCTAGTAATCATAGAGAGAGCTGCAGCCAGAAATAGAAGAGCATATTCAGACATCAACAGACGGTGGTACAAATTCTGGTATGTTGCTGACATGTCGCTGGCGGCTTTATACAGCGCAGGGTATGTGAGAACCGGTTTATTCAAGGTGTTATTTCCCGAATTCCAGAAACTATAGACGCTGCGTTCCAGCTAACCATCTTATTGGCGGCTAGCTGTACGCTAAGCGGCGTTCTCTCCGCGCCCCAAGGGATAATACCAAGAATAGGCTTGTTGAGAGATTTAGCATAATCAATTTCAAATTGAATCCAATCGCTATGAGCTGCATACATTCCTGCCAGAACAACCACGCACTGAACTGGGCGAATCTGTTGACGAAGCTCTTCTTCTAATGCCCGCCGAGACATCTGTTCGAACTTTCTGTCAATCGGCACAGAAAAGTTCGTCCAAGAAAAATTGGGGGCAGCATTGATGAAGTTGATAGCGCGTTCGTACCTTTCGCTATAGCTCCATGCATGGCTTATAAACAGTCTGTAGTTATGTAAGTAGGGCACGAATCATCTCCTTATCCAATTATTCTCATTATCTGATTCTAAAGACTCTAACGCTCGCATTTGGGGCTGGTTTGGAGCGCAGCGGAAAACCAGCACGACAACATGCGCTTGTTATAGCACACTACGCCAATGCTCGGCGTAGACTTGCTGATACATTATATATTTGAACCATACCGCCCATAGTTTTGGATAATTTAACATGGTTATTTGACTCTAATACGTTCAATATGTGGTTGATAATTAAGATAGGTTTATCAATTTTTTCTCGAATGCCCGCATTTGAATTTATGCTTTCATTGACGATAAGGCTAACGATCTTTTCCAGTGTTTCTGAATAGTCAGGGATATATGACCTAGCGTAGCTATCTAGACCATATGTAGTTACTCTGAAATGGCATGAGTAATTGTCTCCACCACCTCCAAGATATCGAGATACATCAAGATATCCATTCTGCTCTAAAACCTCAATGCAGTCTTTGATTTCTGCTCGACTGAACCCCAGCTTTTCTCCATCCCCGAACAATGACTCTGGATTGATCATGATGTCATCATTTTCAATCGCGTATTCACAAGATTCTTTTAAAACCAAATTATCTGCCTTGGTTAAGCCTCCAATCTCATGATACACAGATGTCGTATGTGTAGGAGCTTTTCCCAGCGCTGGTTTATCTGTAGCGCCAAAAATTGAAGACAAGACTCGCTTAAAGTTTTGATCGTAACTTTTTAAGTCAGGAATTGACTCCCAAAGTGTCGATGTTAGCGATTGAGGAACTTCACAATTATCTAATACTATTGGAATTATCTTTGTACCTTTAGATAGCTTGGCAACAATGCTTGCATTTAATTCTTCACGAACCCATGGCTTTTTTATGCTGTAATTTGAAAGCACTATAATCACTGCTTGAGCTTCTTTTAAGCCTTCTTCAAATATCTTATCAACTAAGCTGTCACCCGGTAGCATTTCCCATTTATCTAACCAAGCATCTACTCCATTTTCACGCAACTTTTTTGCGAAATTTGTTACGAATCTTTCTTTATCCTCACTCGCGTGACTTACAAAAACCTTTGGATGCATAAATACTCCATTTCGTGCTTATAACAGTGGTTATATCGAAGGCTACATAACCTCAATAAACGTGCCCGCTCATTCATTGAGGTTATGTAGCAAGCTTATTCGACTCTATCCCACTGATTCGCCTGAAGGCAAAGAAAAAATAGGCAGCATATCCCAAAGTCGCGTGCTGGCTCGTTTTGCTCTGCTTAATCATACAGCCCAGAAAAGCACTACTACGCTGATGAATCCTACCAAGACAAAGCGTGAAAAGCGGGCTTGAGCGACAGCCTTTCGATCCGGCTTTTAGCTAAGCCCCACACACCCCATATCCCCACCAAACCATTGCTGCTTTAACCCCCGCTGCTTTTCCAAAAGCAGCGTCAGATACTCGTGCAATGGGTGGGCAGATGGCAGCGCGGCAAGGTGTTTGCGCAGCTTGCGCTGATAAGGAAACTGCTCAGCAGGCACGTGCAGCGTCGTGGCGTTTTGAGTGAGCCATTCGATGGTGGGCAGGAGTAAATGCGTAGCGTTGCTGTCGAGCGCTAGCGTGATGCCTTTTACATCGAAGTCACCGGCATAGATGTGTGTTCGGCGGGTTTTGTGCCAGGCCTCGGCGAGTAAGGCAAAGCCGCCGCCGTAGTGGCTGTCGCCGCGGTAAACGACCAGCGGGTTTGTGTAGCCGCTTAGCGCAGGAATATCCGGCGAAAATTCATAGAAGCTGTCCAGGTTTTCGACCTGCACCAGGGCGCTAAACGCGCTTAGCTTTAAACCCAGTACATCTACATCACGAATAGCCCGTAGCTCGTTGGCAAGCCCGGTTAATGGCTGCGGCGGAAAGCTGACGAGTACCCGTCGTGCACGGGGGCTTTCGCGGGTTGCTTTGTCTTCTTCTACGCCCTCTTTGGCCTGGGCGCTGCTGCTCAAGCCGCTGAGTGAGCGGCCTAGTGGTGCAAGGCGAGCGCTCTCTAGTACGTCATTGATCTGCGCCAGCAAGGCGGCGTCAAAGCGCAGCGCTTTACTGTTGATTCGTGTGGCTAGGTCAATGTCGTGCTGATGGCACCAGGCGACTACGTCGTCTACCCACTGGCGGCGGGGCTTCTCCACCGTGGGCTGGCGGAGAAGTTCGCGGGCGACGCCGTTAAGGCCATTGCGTGCGCGGCTGGGTAGGTTCATACGGCCAGCTGCAGCTCAACGTCGTGGATCAGGCGCAGGTGGTTGAATTGGCTGGCCTGGCTCTCCTGCTGTTTGAGCCGGAACGCTTTCTGATCGCTGCGCGGCAGGCCCTGGTATTCGGAAATCACCTGGAAAAGCCATATCTCATCCGGCCACTCCAGCGGGCTTTCACGCAGGTATTCAAGGGCGCTGACCGGCTCCGCCTGGGGCTGGTCGATCACGCTTAAATAGAAGTGCTCCACATCCTGCTTGAGCGCCTGCTGGCGGGCGGCGGCGAGGCTGCTCTCTTGGGCTTGGGCAGGGGCTGCGGCTTCAACGGTTTGCGTGGTGTGGCGCGGCTGGGGTAGCTGGTGCAGCAGATCGGCGAGCAAACGGCTATCCAGGTTGCGATCCAGCGCTGGGGCGGCCGCCGCGCTTAGCGGTGCGGCCTGATTGACCAGCCCTGGCACCTCGCTGCGCCGGGCATAGTTGCCCGGCACAAAGCCGGGGTGTTCGCGCATAAAGGCGGCCATGCCGCTAATCAGGCGGCTGCGCGCCTGCTGCTTGCGAAAGCGCGCCATCAGTTCGATCAAGCGGCGCTGCACTTCGCGCAGGCTGGTGTAGTGGTGGCTCAACTGTTGCTGAAGCTGGCTGATCAATAGTTTGCGCAGGCCACCGTCGCTACCTACCAGCTCGATCAACTCGTCGAAGTCGATCAGCGCCAGGCCATCCAGCAGCCTCGCGATCTGTTTCTGGGCGCGGTCGTTTTCGCGGATTTTGTCGTTGAGCTGGCTGACAAAGCCGAAATCGCTATTCAGCCGCTGCCATAAGCTGTCGATGGCATCGGCAAAGCGCCCGTTCAGGTCGTCGACTTCCTGGCGCAGGCGCATCAACTGCTGCTCCAGCCGCCAGTGCTCGCCGCGGCTGCGCGCTTCCCGGTAGCTGTGCACCAGGGCGCGAATCAGCTCCAGGGTTTCCGCTACATCGGCGTTCACATGGCGGCGGGTCTCGTCGGCGAGCATCTCCGCGATCAGTTCGCGCACCTTGGGCGCCAGCTTCACTCCGCTCTGCTCGTCCGGACGCCATAGAATCCGCGCCGCCAGCAGCTTGCGCAGCGCGCTGTCGCTGAGCGATTCCAGCGGCACTTCATCGCGGGTGTAGGCCTGCATCAGTACATCGGCATGCTTGCCCAGCAGCGCCAGCCGTTCGCTACCGGTTTTCAGCAGGCGGCTTTCCAGGGCGTGTTCGCCGCTTGTACTCACACCTGAATTCACAACAAGGCCTCCTGGGAACCGGAGCCCTCTTCGCTACCCTCTTCGATAGGCAGGTTCTCTTCATCGCGAATAAAGCGCACCAGATCCACCAGGTAGTCGATCTTGCCGGTAACCACGAATACCTGCCGCTCTGAATGGGGCTGGAGCAGGTAGCCGTGCTCTTTCAGGCGCTTGAAGACCTGCTTAACCTGGGCATCAAGCTGGTCACTTTGCGAGCCAAAAAAACTGTCGGTGGCCAGGCGCTCCAGGCGTTCGCGCAGGCTTTGGTTGTCTTCGCACTTGGCGCTGAATTCTGCCGGTTTGAGCACATCGCCAGGGGCGGCAAGAGTATCGCGGCCCAGGGCCTCTTGAACCAGCTGCAGCCACTCCAGCAGCGGCAGCAGGCTATTGAGGGTATCGCCCAGCTGGCGCGAGAGCTGATCCCGGGCGTTGTCGTTGAGCTGACGCCAGGCCAGAAAGTAGACGCTGCCCTCTTCATTGCTGGCCAGCCGCCGGTTAAGCGGCCGCAGGTAGGTATCGATCTCTTCCCGGGTCTCTTCATTGG